>Ga0075468_10000409_pt1 | contig 16848 bp, 24 predicted proteins | sample DEB08_DNA_12_FD_77578 | JGI IMG/M metagenome (GOLD analysis project Ga0075468, IMG submission 77578) | Aqueous microbial communities from the Delaware River and Bay under freshwater to marine salinity gradient to study organic matter... | ecosystem: Environmental > Aquatic > Marine > Coastal ...
AAAACAATGGCTAAAAGAAAACTGGGTAAGGATTGGAACTGATGGTGAAATCAAAGGACCTTGCGGAACGTCTAAGGATAAGAAAAACCCTGACCGTTGCTTGCCTAAAAGAAAGGCTCTCAGCTTGTCGAAAAGCGAGAGAGCAGCAACTGCTCGAAAGAAGAAATCAGAAGGAGCAAGAGGAAGGACAGTCGTAGCAAACACACCTAAAGCAAAAGTAAGAACTAAAAAGTAATGGCCGATAAATCAAAAATGAAATGCAACGTGCCACGCCGTGAAGTACAGGGTGGCAAGAAGTTTGTTGTGAAAGGATGCGAAGGCGGTACTGAAAAACTTATCCGCTTTGGTGATGCCAACATGACAATCAAGAAAAACATACCAGCCCGAAAGAAAAGCTACTGTGCTCGTAGTGCTGGAATCAAGGGAGCAAAAAGTAAACTATCTGCGAACTACTGGAGTCGCAGAGCTTGGGACTGTTAATTATGGGATTCGGACAAAGAGCAGGTAACTTTAATGAACTCGGTAGGATTAACTCAATCAGACCAAGTTCAGGTACTCCAATGACTCAGGTTGAGTCCTTTGAGATAACTAGTTCTGGTCAGCCAGCCAGTGTTATTCACGCAAGGGACCCAATATTCAAGCCTGGAACAGAGATTGTTCTTGATGCTAATGCTACGTTTTTTACGCCAGTAGAAAGCTATGATGCCAAGGGTGTACCTCAGTACTCTCAGTTCGTTGTTAATGCAAATGTTGGTTCATCGTTACTGGTAAGTGAGTACAAAGAACTATTCCCTGTTACTAAGCCTGGAACCATGTCCACACGTGGAAGCTGGGCGGCTGATACAAATAGCGGTGCTGCTACAAGAACGCCCAGAGCAGTTAGTCAGCCTCAAACATACAGGCGTGAGGGTCTAGTGCAAATAAGTCTAGTGACATCAAATGACCCTGACCCAGAGGTGGCTTACTCCGATGAAGGAGTCAACTGGTGTTCAATAGCATTTGATAATTTCTTTTTTAATTCAACGGCAGAAACAGCTACGGTTAGCTCTTCGCATAGAACTTTTAATAAGTACCTAGTTGGTGCTGGTGCTACTAATAGTGCTATTGCATCAGGAACAGGTGGTTATTCATCCATTGCTAATTCCTTTGGGTCTGGTTCTTCTACCTATAATACAAATGGAGTCTATCGTTCTAATGTTGTTCCATTCCTTCGCAAGAATGACGGCACTGATATTGCCCCTGGCACTCAATACTACTTAAAGACTAATGTAACTTTTGCTGGTGCTTCTGTAAATGCTAGTGCTACATTAAACGGAACAATATCTGGCTCGTTTGGAGGAGTAACATTCCCAGAAGGATATTCTGAATTTACTATCGGTGATGACCCAGTGTACAAATCAGTACCTGATTCAGGTCACTACATCGTAAGCGTAAAGGTTGATGGTGTAGCCGAGACTATTTCTGATTCAGACAGAGCTGACACAACAAATGGTTTTTCTAAAACCTTTACTGACATAACAGGTAACAAGTCAATCGAGGCTGTATTTGGATACAGGATTGTTTCATCAGCGGCTGGTTCTGCTGGCGGTGACCACACTGTTACTCCACTTGGCAACGCTTACTACGAAGAAGGAACTGAAGTAACATATACATTTGGCTCAGTACCTGACTCAATAACACTTAATACTGTAGCTCAAACAGTATCAGGAACAACCTTTACTTTTGTTGTTACAGCTAACGCTGACTTAGTTGCTACATTTAGTTAATGGACCCTACTACACAGTACAATGCGGCTACAAACATAGCCAAGGATATTCAGTCAGCAACAGCTGACTTATTCTTTGATGCTGCTCAAGTGGACACAACTCCATTAGGAACTGGTTCGGAAGATTTATTTCAAGTTGCAACCGCAAATAATCCTGGTGGTGGAACCACGCAGAATACTTTACCATTTCAAGCGTCAAAGACAGGGGCAACAACAATTATTGTAAACTCAGGTACGGTTGACGGAGTTGCTTACAGTGGTGGAGTTAGTATTTCAATATCAGCTACAAGGAAAGTTTACCTTGATATTACAGTAAGTGCAGCTGGTGCTGTAACCGCTGTAACCGTAGGTAATGATACATCGGTTCCATCTGATACGTCCACGAAGGCTTATGTATTATTGGCTGATGTTACCGTAACAGGTGGTTCAATAAGTGACGTTACAAATTATTTATCTGGCTCCCTTGGTCATGCTTACGGAGGCGGTACTACCCACATCCTATGGCGAGTGTAAGTGCAGACCCACTAAAGGGAATAGCGTATTTAACTGGAATTAATACATTTTCTGGAGCAGGCATTTCTGCATTAACAGAAGGAGCTTACTCCTTTAATGATGTGTTTGATTTTGCCAACTTTAATGTTAGGCTGAAGAAAATGACTTGGACTTGTGCTCAAAGTTATACACAGACTGACTACACACTAAAGGTTCCTGGAGACCCAGGCTATGACCCAAGCACCCCAGCTTCATACATTTCAAGAGTAGAGACTGTATCGTTTAATTATGCTTTTGTTTTTGTAGCAACTGATTCAAGTTATGTATCGGCAGCAGGTAGCAATGTGACCTTAACACCAGCACCATTTAGACAAAGAGATGTACGTAGAAGCGGAAGAAGGATGGCATGGGAGTTCAATAACCATACTCCTGCTAACATTAGAGACAACGATTTAGCACAGGCTGGCTCTTGGAATCTTCAAACATTCAATGCAAGTGGTACTAAAACCTCTGACGAAAGTGGGGATATTGTTGCTAATGTGGGAAATGAACCATCCATTGGACCAGCTTTTGCGGATGCTACCAAATGGTACATGAGTGGAACAGGAGGCATAGTAGAAGGAATCTTGTATGCTTCTGACGACAGTATTCAAGGCTATACTCTTTTTCAAATAATAGCCGATGAATCAGGTGAACTGGTTGGTGTTTCATCAGATTTTCCTAGTGTTACAGGTGCAACATTAGTTGATTTAAAGATTGGCACTGCTGACCCAGTACCCAGCGACACAAATTTTCCGTCTGGACCAGCCAAATATAGATACTCTGGTTCACCAATAAGTAACTCAGTTGCTTTTGAACTTTACTCACTTTAAACCCCTTATGATATAATACACGACTATGGACCCCGAAGAATTAGAACGACTACGCCAGCAACAAGCATTGCTTGGACAAGAACAACCACTACCTCCAGTTTCTACTGAGGGTGTGGATATGACCATGACCCTTCCAGACTTTCCTGTAACTGCTACACCATTAGGGCAACAACCAACACAGACGCAGGCAGAAGTTCCTAGTGTTGAGTTACTTGGACAAGGTGCACAAGCAATTGCTACACCGACCGCCGCTGACCTTGCACCCACACAAGAGGTTCAAGACATAATGCCGGTTCCAGTGACGAATGTTGGTTTGCTTGGTGAACCCTTACAAGAAACATTCCAACCGGGATTACGACAAGAAGGCGTTGTTAAGCCATTTGGTTTCATAGACACAGTAAAGGCTGCAGGTAGCGGTGTGGTACAGGGACTCAAGGATTTGGTTTCTGACCCACAGGGAATAATACAAGAACGTGTAGAGCAACCAATAACTAATGTTTTAGCTCAAGGTTACAATGCCGCAGAGGGTGCTACTGAGGGTTCATTGCCTGACAGGTTCAGAACATTCGTGGATGAATTTGACCCACGACAAACAGACATAGCAAGGTTGGGAGAGTTCTTAACAGGAAAAGATATTTCTGACCCAACAGTAGAACCGACCGCTCCTGCTCCAACGGCACGAGTCCAAGAACTAATAAGCCAAGGATTGATTGACCCAACTACTGGAGAAGCTACAGCAGCTGGCACAGAACAACGGACTTCTCAAATGTCACGTACTGAATTAGCTCAAGAGAACTTTCAGAATAGATTATCTCAAGGAGCGTTAAGCCCACAAGAGATTGATGCGGCTCGAAAATTTGCAACATCTCAAGGTCAATTATTTGACCCACAGTCTGGTTACTCACCTGCTCAATTCTATGGTCAGCAGTACGCTGGTCAGAATGTTAATGATATGATTGCTGGCAGGAACACTCCAGGTGAAGCAACCGAACAGTTCCTTGACCCACAAGGTAGACTTCGCCGTAGAAGCACAACGGTTGACCCAATCACAGGACAGAAAGCATTAGCACCTGAATCAGGCGAAAAAACAGAGGCTGGTGCAGCTAGAGAGGCTCGTATAGCTTCTCGTCCAGATTTTATGGAAGCAGTATCTGATGCTGACCGCAGAGTACAAGCAACTGGTGGCGGTGCTGCCTCAATGAGTGATGCCGACCGCAGGAAACTCGCAAAGGGCTTGATGAAAGGTGCTTCTGTTTCTGAACAGGCTGATGCCTTAAAGGTACAACAGCAGTACGGACTTGGTGATTTCAAACCAGAAAGAACTGCATCCGAAGAGGCTTATCTACAGAAACGAACAGAACTCATAGATGCTCAAATTAGGAATGCACTTGATGCTGAACCAACCAAGACCGCTGGTTTACTGAAAGAGATTGAGGCAATCAATGCTGACAGGTCTTCAAGGGGTCAACCACCATTGTCTGAGGACGAACGCAGAATGCTTCTCTTGCAGGGCATCGGCGGAACTGTAGCTGCTACGACTATCCCAGAGGGAGGTGTTGGTGGATTTGTAGGAGACGATGAAATAAAAGAGTACGGAAGTGTTGAAGAAGCAGAGCAAGCAGGATTACCCAAAGGTACAAGAATCACAGTTCGTGGCAAACTAGGCACAATACAGTAATGCCAATAAAATTCGATGAAGAACCCTCACTCGGCAAGGTAAAATTTGACGATGACAATTCATTAACCGGCAAGGTTCGATTTGATGATGATAAGTCTGTTGTTAAGTTTGATGAACCTGCTACAGTAGGCGAGATTGGTGCTGGTCTAGTTTCCGAGGTCGCTATTGGCGAGGGTGCTAAGTATGCTGCCACCACAGCAGGTGCTCTTATCGGTGGACCAGTCGGTGCAGGTATTGGTTACTTTGCAGGTGGTCTGGCAGGTGGTATCAGTGGTTCCATTGCTGCCCAAAAGATTGAAGGCCGTGATGATATATCATGGGGTCGAGTGACCGCTGACACATTGCTGAACCTCATGCCGTTTGGTACAGGCAAGGCTGCAAAGGGAAGCAAGGTTCTTCCAAGAATCGCAAAGGCTGCCGCCGCTCGTGGAGTTGCTGGTGCTGGTATATCTGCTGGCGCAATGCAAATCGAGAAGGGCATCGAAGAAGGAGAACTCCTTACACAAGAAGAATTACTTACAGCCGCTGGAATCGGTGCAGGTCTAGGTGTTGGACTTGGTGCGCTTGGTGGCGCACTCAGCAAGTCATACGGAAAGTTACGTGGAAAGACAACTGATGAAATCAGCGAAGCCTACAACAAAGGCGACCACGATGCGATAACTGTTGTTGATTCAATTACTGGAGGAAACCCAAACGGCAAGACTACTCGTTACGGAAGAATGATTGGTCAGTACATTGCTCCATCTATGGTGATTGGTAACAGAACCTCAAAGGAGGTTCGTGATGCTCTCAATATGGCTAAGACCGCATCAGACATTGGTGCGAAAGCTCAGAAGAGAATCGACAATGTTTATAACAAGCTTGACCCAAATGAACAGAAGCTGGTCGATGACTACTTAGAGGGTAAATCAACTGCCCTGCCCCCACGAGCACAAGAACTGAAGGACACGATTGATGAGTCAAGACAGTTAATCAGCGAGTATCAAGACAAGATAATCAACCTGTACGACCAAGGATTCTTGGACATGAACCCAATGATTATCAGGAAGATTGAGGACAGTCAAATAAAAGGGAACTACCTCACAAGGAACTACAAGTTCTTTGAGGACTCCAAGTTTGAGCCATCACAACAACAAACTAATGCGCTCAGAAATCGGCTCATAAAGGATGGAAGCACAACAGAGCAAGCTGATAAATTTATATTAGATTTAAACAGGGCCAGAGCTAAAAAGGATTCCGTCAATGCACTTGGAATGATTGCAGGTAGCGGAAAGAAGATTTTAAAGAAAAGAAAGTACGGTGATGACATACCGAAGGAACTACAGGACTTCTTGGGTTACGTAAAGGAGCCAGGCGAAAGAGTATTCAGTACAATGTCTTCACTAGGAAAGCTTGCAGCTATAGAGCAAGGCAAGGCCAATATAGCACAAGTACTACTAAAGAGCGGACTAGCAACCAAGGGTGCTGCTGGAGCCAATGTTCCCGGAATGGTAAGGTTGGCGGTACGTGGAGACGTTGTTGACGCTGCTAAGAAAAGAATGATAGGTACGACCAAGACAGGTAAACTAAAGGATGTTAGCCCAGAGGGTGAGGAAATATATGTTCCCAGAGAAGTGCAGAAGTCCATTGATAATATGTTTTCTGCTGATGTACCTCGTGACACAGCTACAATAACAGAGAACTTCTTTACCAGAGCATTAAGCACTACTACTGGTATGGCTAAGTTCGCAAGGGTTCCATTAAGTGTGGCTGCCTACCCAGTTCAATTATTTGGTAACGCAGTAATGGTACTCGGTCAGGGCATGAACCCATTCCGTGGATACCGAAGAGGTATGCAGGTTGCATATGCTGAGATTCGCAACAAGAAGTTCAGTCTCAAGGAGATGGAAGAATACAAACGTCTCGGACTGGTGGACAAGGACGTTACTGGAAGTGACCTACGTGCAAGTATCAACAGCGGATATGGACCACGACTAGCAAAGGGAGTTGTAAACAAGGTCGGCAAGGCTTACAGTTTCTTTGATACAGCACAGCGTATATCCGTCTTCGAGAACTACAAAAAGATGTTTAGAAAGATGAACCCAGGGGCAGAGGCTCAACTGGGAACAAAACGATTCAATGAGTTAGCTGCGGAGCTTACAAACTCCACATACCAAAACTACGACAGGATTAATCCCTCTCTCAGATACTTATCAAGAATTGGTGTATTGAATGAGTTCGTTTCCTTCAACCTTGAGTTGATGAGAACTACGTTCAATCAGATGAGACTTGCCAAGAATATGTTGGACGGTAATTTTGCAAAGAAAATAAAGGACGAGTACGGACTTGACCTCGATGGTGCGGCACTTCGCAACGAAGGATTGAAACGTATCGCTGGTATGACAGCAATGCTTGCGACCGCAACAGCCGCTATCAATACTTCAAATAAAATAAGAGGTATTGGAGAGGAAGAGGAAAAAGCACTTCGTGACGTTACTGTTCCGGACTGGGACAGAAACAGTAAACTATTGTTTGAACGAAATGGGGACAAGATTGGTTTCAGTAATATCAGTTACCAGATACCTGCCGCTGAACTTACCTCAATCGTTGAAGCCGCACTACGTGGTGAAAGCTTTTCGGATAGTGCAGGAAAAAGCATGCAAGCAATGACGGATAAGTTCTTTGGTGGTGGTACAATCAATATGAAAAATATTGTGAACACATTGCAGAACCGTGACCCACAAACAGGAAGAATCATATCCACAAGCCCCAATGCTATGGAGAGGCTGTTTGACCTAAGTACTTACTACGTAACGGAAACATTTACACCTGGGTTTGTTCGTGACATTCAGAAACTGGATGAACGGACAGGCAAGGAGATTGGCGCACGTTATCTTCTTGGTCAAAGAAAGACAAACACTACTATTGATTCTGGTGCAGGATTCAAGTTCAGGGACGCAAAAGAAAGAGTACGTGCATTGCGTGTTGGTTACTCCTCATCTCTTTACAACAAGAAGGCCGATGCGGCGGCTATGTATAACAAATTTAACAATGACTACCGTGCTAATGCTCAGTATGTCATGGACAAGGTTAACAGTCTTCGTGTTCTCGGAAAGAACAACGAGCAGATAAAATCAATTCTAAAGAAGGCTCAGGTTGATAAAAACATTGTTGAAAATTCCTTGGTTGGTCAGATACCAAACATGAGAATTGCTGTTGGAATATCCGGAACAAAGGCAGAGCGAGTACGTAAGTATGCTGAACTATTCAAAAGACTTCCAAGGGAACTTGGAGTTGAGATGCTAAACCAAGAGGCTCGTGACAAGAAAATCAATATGCCTACGCTCCTGAACATCAAGAGGTTGATTGATATAGGTGGATAATAAAAAGCCCCACCCCCATGCATACAAGGGTGAGGCTACTCTATCACACCGAGGAATTAAAAAGGAGAGAAACAAAACTCCTGCCAGCGATTACTCAACTGGCTTACCTCGCACATATCATTAACCCATCTCAAGCAGTAGCTTGAGTTGTCTTTTTTCATCGGAAAGTCTTTTACGTTGTTCAACCATTCGGTCAATGCGGTAAGAAAGTAAACGAGACTCAGAACGAATCATTTCAATCTGTGTCTGTATGCGCTCCATATTTTCTTCTCTATTATTCATGGTGCTACTGTCCTCATTCTTGTCGATTAAGTCAACCATAAGCTCTGGAAAATTTAAGGCTTCTTTCAAATAACCTTGACGGAGTGCTTCCCTGTCCCATCCGAGCGCAGCATCTTTGGCTGTTGGGTATCCTGCCTTAGAAGCGTATCCGTCTTGTGTATTAATTTGCCAGCGGAACGTATCTTTACCATTCCCCTTGCAAACTCCTCGGTATTTATATTTACCATGTACTCGTTTATATCCTTTACAGTTTTCTTTTGGTGTTAGAGAACGTAGGTTCATTGGATTATTGCTTTCCTTATCCCCATTGATGTGGTCAACCTGTTTACCCTTCGGTATTTTACCATGAAACGCAGTGTATATAATCCTGTGCATTAGCTCTGTCGAACCATTGATGGCCGTTACATAGTATCCATAATTATTTAATCTCCCGAAGGTTCTAATGGGTTTACCTAATTTCATATTGAACTTGGTGATGCTTCCATCGCTGTGGCATATAACATTCACTCCTTTGTATTTAATCTTAATTGAATTTTCTTGTACTTTCATAATTATTTTCGTGTATTCACCTGCTGGAAACTTCTCCGCTTGGAGTGCTTCCATCCGTTATTGTTAATGCCCCATCCAGCGATAGCAGGAATCCCATGAAGGTTACATAGCTCTTGACGAACCTTGTTCCCTAGTTTGGATGCCTCACGTACCTGAACCGAAACGGAGCAGTTATATTTTTTCTCAATAAAACGAACATCCCCAATGGAAGTCCGTGACATTACTTGTCGCAGGTTCATTATTCAAACCTTCCTGTGCAGTGATAGAATTTAAAGAAGCAGCCAATGCCTCGCTCACCTTCACGATTCTTGGCTAATTTATAACTTAGGTTTGTGTAAGCTCCTTTGTAGTCAGTGTCCTTGGATTCCTCTACAGAACCCTTGGACGGATACATTAAAAGAACAACGTCAGCATCATTCTCGATGTCGCCGGAGTCCTTGAGGTCATACAGTTCCAGTGGTCCACGTTTAGCACCCTCTCGGTTCACTTGAGCCAGCAGGATAACAGCGATGTTCAGGTCCAGTGCCATCTGCTTTATCTTGTGAGAGATACTAGCGATGCCTTCGGCCTTCCCCATCTTTGAACTGAACGGTATAAGTTGCAGATAATCAACGATTACCAGCTTTACTCCATTCTTCTGTACGAATTGTCTTGTCTGACTAACTAGGTCATCAGCACTCCTCACGCTGTGTGAGGTAAATATAGGAATCTCGGTTGAGAGCCTGGTGTTTGCATCCTCGACTCGCTTCATTTGCTCATCGGTGACACGCCCCTCCTGTACGTTCCTCATATTGATTCCAGATATAACCTGTAGTAGCCTCTTGGTTAGTTGCTTCTGTGGCATCTCTAATGAAAAGATAGCACATGGAGTACCATCCTTTGCAACTGACTGTGATGCTATGAACAATGCAAGTGCTGACTTACCGCAGGACGTTGGTGCAGCCAAGGTGAGAACCTCACCAGCAGCTATACCATTGTTACCTAAGTAGTTATCGAGTCTTCCGAGGTGAGTCTTCACTACGTCCGGCACGAAAGTACCCTCCTTCATTTGTTTAATCTCCTCCATTATCTCATTAGCTGAGTGGGAGATACTTGACTTTGCTACTGACTCGCTTTCACGAACAGTAATCTCAGCCTCCAGGGTACTCCGTATGTCGTCATACGTTACGGACTCGGACTCGGCCTGTTCAACTGCTGTGCGACATGAGCGCATAAGCTCACGAAGCTTTGACTTCTCAGCAATCGTCTTGGCTAAGTAACCTGACTGTATGGACGTTGTAGCCCTGTTCATAACAGAGAATACACCAGCCATACCCCCGACCTCATCAAGCCCTCCAGAGGCTTTCAGATGCTCCGAGAAAGCAATCTCGTCAAAGGGTTCATTGGCACTTGCCACCTCACCCAATGCACGAAACATTAACTTTCCCCGAAGTGTATAGAAGTCATCCGCTGTTACAAGCTGGCTGACCTCGTCATAAATAGAACTATCTCCATCAAGGAGACAGGTAGCGATTAGTTTTTCTTCAGCGTCTTCGCTATGTGGCTGGTTGTGAATCATTAGGTCGTTCATTCTCAAGTAGTACTTTCTCTTTTAACGAACGAAGAACTTGACCCAATGCGTTGTGTTTAACCCGGTTCTCCTCGTGCATTTTATGTGCTTCAATCTCATTGAAAAGATTGATGGATACTTCGGCAGCTTCTAGGATTTGTTTCATTTCGTTTTGGTATTTATTTAATTGATTCATATAGTAGTACTTGTACTCCCCACCGAATTGTGAGGAGCCAAGTATTCTACCATGACTCGTTACTTGTTCTCTTCTCTTTCCAGCATCCCTATGGCTATCAACGAGTAACCAATTAGGTCACGAAAGATGTCTTTCGATTGGTCGCCTTTGGATGTGACTGAGAGAGAACCATCAGAACAAAGAGCCTTTGCCCTTTGGAATTTATCCTGCATCCTGACACATATACCAGTCAGGGGATGAACATTGAACTCAACTGACTTGTCGAAGTTAGCGAAGGGGTTATCGCAGGTCTGACCTCCAGTGTAGTCGTTGTTCTTATCAGCAGTTAAGGCAAGGATGTAGGCAACCTCCGCACTGCGGAAGTCGCCCCACCACTCCTTATCGAACTGAACTTCCTGCTCCATTAAAACGGAGTGTCGTCATTTGTTGGCACGGTTGCAGACTTGGGCTGTTCCGTGCTTGGAGAACTTGCTCCCTCAACAGGATTGACGGCCAGAGACATCATTGCGATGCCACTCTTAGCGGTCTTCTTCCATCCCTTGAGGTAGTAATCCTTACCCTCAACATTAATCTTACCAGTATAATCCGGGTGATTAGGTTTATCCTTGCGGTCGTTAACAAAGAAAACGCCACTGTTAGTATTATCGTATTCTGACATAATGTATTATTTATCTGGGTTGTTTTGTTCAGCCAAGTACAGATTGAACCTGGCTAAGAGTGAGTTGAATCGCTTGTCGGTTTCATCGTCAAGGTTATCAATTTGTTTTTGTAAAAGAGCATTCTCGATTTCAAGATTGTGAGCCCTCTTGTGAAGTTTGTTGCATTCATATGCTAGTTGTTGCGATGATACTCCGAACATATCAGAATCCTGCTTGTGTGGTAGGCTTGGCCTGTTTCTTGCCGTGGTCATTGGTAGCGTCAGCGTCCTTGACATCGTCAATAGCGAACAGTCCGTTCAGTGCGTACTTGCGAGCGTAGCTGCTGGCTGAACCAGTAATCTGCGCATCGTCCATACCCTTCTTGACCTCAGCCTCACGAGCGAAGCCGGTTGAACTGACAACAGCATTTGAGTCATTTGAATCAAGCAACTCACAGGTAGCCTTGACGTATACACGACCACCTACCTCAACGATTTCATCGTGGATGACAAGTGAGCATTCCCATTCAGCAAGTAATGGTTTGAGTGCGGTAAGGATGTCCTCACAGGAGCGGTACTTGTACCCTCCGAATTTATTAGTCTGCCCCTTTGGAGCTTTGAGGGACGACTGAATGCCCTGTAGTTTTTGATGTAGGTTTTTATTACTCATATTTATTTTTAAGCAATGAACGGTAGAGAGCCGCTCGGTGTTTTTGATTTGTGCAGGATTCGAGTTCTTCTTTACTCGCCCCCATATCACGTAGAGTGAGGACTTGTTCTTCTGATGTCAAGCCATTCCTAAACTTTCGTGTAAGTTGTGTAAGACCTACGGGGTGAAGGACTTCTGTGACTGAACCCTCAAGATAAGAGGCCATTGCCTCCAGGGTTACAGGTAAAAATTCTTTATCACCCTTACACATCTTGAAGTAGAAGTTCTCAACCTTTCCCAGCAGACTGTTGGCTTGGCGTGAGATAACGCCACGGACCATGCCAGTCTGGTGGTCATGGTCAAGTACCCAGTCATCAGTCTTGATGCTGAGGATGGGGCAGCAGATAGGCTTGTGCTTATCTCTGTATTCCTTGACCTTGGTCTGAGTCAGGTAGCTCATAGTGAGTTAGTTGGTTCGTTATTGAGTCCAGCAATCGCCTGATGCAGTTGCATAATCTCTTCACGAAGTATTTCATTCTCACGTTTAAGTAGAATGACATCTACCTTTACTCCTCGGTAAGCTTCCTCGTATTCCTTGACGGAATTAAACTGAGGTACTCGTATCTTGTCTTCTGATGTATCCATATTATTTTTTGTATTTTGGGAGGTTAAAGTCTTTGCGCCACTTGACTACAGTTGTTTGGTGAACTCCGTTCTCATCGCAAGCGACCCAGCACTTTGTTCCGTTTCGGCGAGCCTCATCGACCCGGTTGACGATTGCTATCTTTTCTTCATCGGGTAAGAACTTTTGGCATCTTTGTTTCTTTTTCTTTTGGAAGTTAGTGCCCTGGATAAAGTCCCTTGTTCCTGCTTCGGCCTCAAGTTTCTCGTCATCCTCAACCGCCTTGGCTATTTTTTCTTCAGCCCATCGCATGAAGTTACTGATTGAATTTCCGTATGTGTATGTTTGCATTAGAATGTTGTATTGTATTGATATATTAGTTTATTGATTGGTAGTAGAACACCCAATGATGTATTGTTGTCACCGCCCTTAACTTCGGCAGCAGTCCCCATTAGTGGAGAAACAATGCTCATTAGGTTTTCCTTTGATAGGATTATAAATAACTCTCCGATGTCGAATGCGTAGTACTCGGACTCGCTTGTTGCGATACCCGAAGGCTTGCCTCGTGATTCAAATTCGATGAAGAGGTTGCCGGTGTTCCGAGCCATGAGGTCACGTTTTACTTCAACCTTTTTGTTCTCAAAGATTTCTGCGAGAGCTTTCTCGGAAACCTGTCCGACCTCCAGGTCGTATCTAAAATCAGAATTGTAATCCATATTAATTAGTCAGTTAGTTCTTCAACGGACAGAATCTTTCCTGTACCGCCACGTTTTAATCTGCACCTGCCATCCTTCTCAGGCTTGACCTGTAGTAAGAGACGGACAGCGTCCTTCTCGTTGTGTGCCCACTTGATTGCCGCACTTGTGTTGCTCTCAGCAGGCAGTTCGTCAACTCGGTATGTTATGTAGTACTGTTTCATTACATCCTTAGTAGCCAGTAAAGCTCGGCACATTTCTTAGCGACCTTGATTCCCTTCTCCATCTCTTCGGTAGTCCATACCTTGTGGTGGTGTTTCTTGGTATCGCAGTCAATAACGACCGAGATACATTTGGGAAGGTAGCTTAACTTGTGTTCACGTGACAGCATCCATGACTCAACCGCTAATTGCTGGCAGTCCTTGTCGTAGACCTTGGCCTTACCCTTGGTGTTGGTGCGGCACTTGTAGTCAGCTAAGAATAACTGACCCTCGGAATCGTGTCCTATGAAGTCAACCGAGCCGGCAATCTTGATGCGATTGTCAGCAATGATTTTCTCACAAGCAATTGGCTTCACGTTGTTATCCTGTACCCATTCGTAGAATGGTTCAGCCCAGTCATCAAAGTCACGACCCTCAGGAAGCTCACGCATCCTGTCCCATATTAGAGATTCGACCATGTCCTCGATTGTCTTGTGGACCGCTGTGCCAAACTCGGACGATGGAATCGTCTCACCAGTTTCGGGGTGAGTACGGAAACCATATGTCATTCGTTCAAGCTCCTGCCAAGGAAGGCTTGGATGCTTCCTAGCTAGGTCAACCATCATTCGTGGTTTGTATATTGAATCAAGGAAGGCATCCTTCACGATACCCAATACTGTGGTAACGGAAGGATAAACCCTGTTGACCTTGCGAGCCTGTGCTGGTGTCTCAATGTCGGGTTCAAACTCAGGTTGTTTGATGTCGGTGCAATTATAGAAGTGAGCCATTATAGTTTATCGTTATGGATTACTTGTGACATTAGTTCACGAAATGCTCCACGAATCTCTGACTTGAGTGGGTGCTTGCCAGTAAATACGCTTGCTATTTGATTGAGTTTTTCCTTCTCGTAGCAGTAGACCTCACTCGTGTCATCTTGACGCTCATAAATACTGAATGCCAAGGTATCTTGATTATCAATTATGTAGTCAAGTATCTCGATGTCACTGGCCAGTGGTAGCTGGACTTGTTCAGGGATGATGTACTTGTCGCCATCCTGTAGCTCATGGAAGTAAGCGTCCTTGAAAACAAGGACTCCGCTTATCTTTACTTGAACTTGTATATGCTCTCCGTTGGAAAGCTGTTGCCCTTGTGGGTATGTGTGTACTTTTATTGTGCTCATAGTTTATTTGCGTTATAGGTTTCTGATTCCTTTGAGTTGCTCCTCAAGTAAATTCTTCTGAGCGTACTGCCAGGTGAGATGAATGATGTAAGAGGTTACATCGTCAATGCCGATGCCCTTCATGTCCATCATTTCTTTATCCAGTTCGTCCATTAGTTCTGTTGGTATTCTGTTGCTCATGATTTATGCTAATAGTGTTGCGAGTATAATGATAACTCCGGTTACGATGATTGATACGACTACAGACAGTGCCGCATTTACTACTTTCTGACCGCCTGACACCAAGGTGTCAACAGTTTCTTTTGGCTTATTTATGTGTGGATAATTCATAATTTGATATACTATTATTGACAGGTTAATTTTAGATTGCCTACCTTAAGGAAGTCAGTTCTTAAGGCAGTTGTTTTTTTTGTTTAAAAAAACAGGAAGTCATAAGACTGAGCTAACATGGTAGGGGTTGAGTGTTATTGTTTGGCCAACCACCCATTGTTCAGGTGGTACTTCATCTCCTTGGTGAGTGAGATGAATGGCTTGAGGTTGTCGCTCGCATTGAGCCGGTCGAGGAGTTCCATTACTTCGGACTCAGATAACTTGAGTTCACGCATAAGCGAATCAAGGTCGTGTTGGTTTATGATTACTTTCATAATGTTTGTTTATATTACTCGGTTGATAAGTGTCAAGAATGCTTTGGCTGCTGTGGCAGGAACTACTCCATTGCCGAGGAGTCGAAGTCGGTCCACCCTGTTGGCAGTCCCATCAGTTGCTCGACCCAATCTGGATTCAGTTTGCCTGTCGCTTTTCCGCAGTGACCTGCAATGTCCTCCTCTAGGTTCGCCTTGTTCCGATTGGCAAGTTGCTCCCGATTCTCCTCGGTGATTACTGGATGAACCTTGTTGGCTCTCGGTGTCGGCCATGCCTGTGACCCTTGGGGCTTCCCACTCTTGTTGAGCTTCGCTTGGTCTTGAAGGCCAACGTGTGCTACTCGCTGTCCAAGTGTCTGCTTGGACGGGTTCGCCCTGCTCGGAGGTACTGTCGAGATGGTGTCCTTCCAATCCCTCGTGGTTGCTGTTGGCCAGTTCTGAGCTTCCGCTTGAGTCTCCACTGCATCCCTTAGCTTCGCCCCGAAGGTCTGATTGCTCTTGTGACGCTTGCTCTTGAAGACTCCGTCCACTATCTCCGTCTCGATGCGACCGCCCTCCGCATCCGAGGTTCTTGCTGTTGGCCAGTTCTGTGGGTGCATGACTTCCTCCCTGAGATTCTTGCACCCGCCCTTCTTCTTGGCTTCCGCTAGTTTCTCTGGACTCCTCGCTGGTAATACATCCATTGTGTTCGGAGTAGCCCAGTTCGCCTCGGCTCTCCCCACTGACCTCGTTAGTCCAGCTTGCTTGCTGTTCACTTCGCAATGCGGTGTTTTGTTCGCATCGTTCGTGGCTGGAGTACCCCAATATAAAGACCCGCTTTCTCTGGTGAGGTGCGCCAACTTCACTCGCTGAGAATACTCCTGCCGTTGCTCGGTAACCCAAGCCTTCCAGTTCTCGGAGGACATATTGGAGAACTGATTCTCCGTCTCCTGTCTTGGCTGAGATGATTCCTTCCACGTTTTCGAGGAAAACAATTCGAGGTTGGCAGTCTCTGATTCCGTCTCTGATGTATGGGAACAAGTGTCGTGGGTCTTCGGTTGCTTGACGCTTTCCGGCAGCTGAGAAAGGCTGACAAGGGAAGCCTCCTGAGAGGATGTCCACGCATCCACGAAACTTTCCGTATGGGAATGTTTTAACGTCCGTGAAGATAGGTGCTTCATCCAGTTGACCCGATTCAATCTTCGCAACCAGGTTCGCGATAGGGAATCCTTCCCTCTCCACGTAAGCGATTTCTCGCAGATTTGGGAGAACTCTTCGGAGTCCAAGCCCAAGGCCTTCATATCCTGTACAAAGGCTGAGGTGTGTAATTTCTTTGGTAGTATCCACATTGTATCTTTCTGTTAGTGTTAGTTGATTGTTGTTTGTGTAAAAATGTTGCACCTTTCTTAGCCTCTCCCCTCTCCTCCCTATCACTTGGGAGTACAATTCGAGGGTATGACCTAGAGTATCCGAAGATAAGCCTCTCTAGGCGAAGCTAAG
>Ga0075468_10000417_pt1 | contig 16646 bp, 12 predicted proteins | sample DEB08_DNA_12_FD_77578 | JGI IMG/M metagenome (GOLD analysis project Ga0075468, IMG submission 77578) | Aqueous microbial communities from the Delaware River and Bay under freshwater to marine salinity gradient to study organic matter... | ecosystem: Environmental > Aquatic > Marine > Coastal ...
TGATCTCATTGTTCGGTAAAGTAGATTGTTTGTATTGTTATGTTCTATTTAATGGATTATCCTCGCTTGGTTACCAATAACCGTATATAGCATGGCCAACTTGAGTGATATTTCCATGATTTCGACTAAACAACTTTCCTATGCACTGGCAGTGGAGCGCAGCTTACATTTTAAGAAGGCCGCTGCTGACTGCAATATTAGCCAGTCGGCCCTGAGTACTGCACTGAGTGAACTAGAGAAGCAGCTGGGGCTGCAGATATTTGAGCGCGACAATAAAAAAGTTCTAGTGACACCGATTGGTAGGGACATACTGGATCGGGCGCGGAGCATCATATCTCAGGTCAATGAATTGCAGCAGTTGGCGGACAATCAGCAGTTGCCCCTTAGCTTTCCCATAACTGTGGGGGTGATCCCGACTATTGCCCCTTATCTTCTGCCGAAACTTTTCCCCTTGCTCAGCACTTTATACCCTGCTGCGCAATTGACTATTGTCGAAGAGCAATCTCATGTGCTGGTAGATATGGTCAAGCGTGGAGAGATCGATACTGCCGTGCTGGCAATGCCGTTTCCTTGTGAAGGATTGCTGAGCTTGGAGTTTTGGCAGGAAGATTTTTACTGGATCGCACTCAAAGGTGAAAAGCACACCAATCAAACAGAAATCACCAGCAATGAGTTAATAGATAGTCGGCTGATGCTGCTCAGTGAAGGGCACTGTCTCAAAGATCATGTTCTCGCAGCCTGTAATTTTCCAGAGCAGACCGCCAATCATGGCTTTGGGGCCACTAGCCTGCACACCTTAGTACAGATGGTTTTGGGCAACTTGGGGACCACTCTAATCCCGGAAATGGCTCTGGAGCAGCTTACTCGCCAAAGTGATCAGCTCACAGCAGTGCATCTTAATGAGCCCAGTCCCCACCGCAGCCTGTCCTTTATTATTCGGCCTAATTACACTCGGATTGCCTGTGTTGAGGCGTTGATTAAGGTGTGTAAACAGGCGCTTTGATCTGACTGGCGTTTTTTTGGGGAGGTTGGTTGTGAGGGTTTGAAGCGTGGCCGTGAGTGCATGCTGCCGAAGTTTTTCTTTAGTCTTAATGGTGCCCAGGAGAGGACTTGAACCTCCACCCCCTTGCGAGGACTAGCACCTGAAGCTAGCGCGTCTACCAATTTCGCCACCTGGGCATAACAATAAAACTGTTCTTCTCTGTGAGATGTAAATCTTGTGTTTAACCACCTCAATACTGCTTGGGTGTTACTCGGATACGTCTAATTCCGCTATCCCTGTGACCCTCTTCAGGTCGAAACCTGTAGCCGCTCACACGGCGGGCGCGAACTATAGTAACCGCGGAAGATTTTGTCAATTGCCTGTGGGTAAATTAGTTGTTTTGTGATCCAGTCTTGCCGTTGGGGGAAATGCTTTTGCCAGTATTCAGAGGTCACACATTTGGGTCGTGGACGCCCTGTAGGATTGGCTTGTAGGCAAGTTAGCAGGGACGATTGGTGATGACATATCTCTACAACCTTACAAGGAGTTAGACATGTTAGAAACAAGTAAAAAAATGCTTTTGATCGGGGCTTCCTTAATTGCTCTGGCTGGATCAGCACCTGCGCTGGCGGCATCTGCTGACAAGGCCAGTTCGTCGGTGGCGGAACAGGCTCAACAGCAGGTCAATATCAATAGTGCTTCAGCGGCTGATATTGCTAAGTCGCTTAAAGGTATTGGGCTGAAAACGGCGGAGGCGATTGTGGCCTATCGCGATGCACATGGTGCCTTTAAGAGTCTCGAGTCTATTGCTATGGTCAAAGGGGTTGGTAGCAAGACTTTGAAGAAAAATTCTGCGCGTATTTTGCTCAAATAACTAGCCTAGTCATGTAGAATAATCCGGTCGTCTCGGCGGCCGGATTTTTTTATGGGATAAAAAAATGGGACTAAAGGTAAAGGGCAGGTTGATCAATGAGTATTGACGCACTAATTACACTTGCTGTGTTGCTGATATTTCTCGGCGTCATTATTCGTGGCCGCCTTGCAGTGGATTTTGCCCTAGCCGGTGCTTTGGTGGCGCTATTAGTATTCGGAGTGTTGACGCCCAATGAGGCCTTTGCCGGTTTTTCCAATCCAGCTCTGTTTATTATTGCTTGCTTTTATGTGGTTGCTTCGGCACTCAAAGAGAGCGGGGCGCTGCACTGGTGGGTGATGCGCTGGCTCGGCAATAGTGGTTCGATCAGAGGGGCTCTGCCACGAATTATGGGGCCAGTGGCGGTGACCAGTTCGATGATCAGCAATACACCGGTGGTGGCGATCTTTATTCCGCTGATCCAAGATTGGGCTCGACGGCACAATCTGTCGGTGTCGAAACTACTGATACCCTTAAGCTATGCCTCTATTTTGGGCGGCACCTGCACCCTGATTGGCACTAGCACTAATATTTTGGTTGTGGGTATGCTGCAAAGTACTCCTGAAGCCGACAGTCTAAGTTTGTTTAGCCCCGCGCTGATTGGTATTCCCCTGGTGCTGTTGGGTATTGTCTATTTTGTTCTGATTGGCCATCGCTTGCTTCCCAACCATGGAGGTGTAGTGGAAAGCATGCCGGATACGCGTGAATATGCGGTAAGCATGCGTGTGGAGGAGGGCGGCCCCTTGGCGGGGATGTCGATCGCCGATGCTGGTCTGCGTCATCTACAGTTCAGTTTCCTATCGGAGATTCAATCCAAGGGCCATATTATTCCGGCAGTGGGCCCGGAAGAAATCCTCAGTGGTAATGATATATTGATATTTGTTGGCCAGCCGGAAGGGGTGAGCGAATTGCGCCAGTTCCGCGGCCTGGTACCTGCCGAGGGTGAGGTGCTAAAGCTTGATGTGCCCTATAGCTCTAGAGCATTAATTGAAGCGGTGATCTCGCCAGTGTCACATATGGTTGGCAAGACGGTGAAGGCCTCTAGCTTTAGAACCATGTTTAGCGGTGTGATTCTCTCGGTGTCGCGAAATGGCGAAAGGATTAATCAGAAGGTCGGTAGTATTGTTCTGCGCGCTGGCGATACTTTATTGCTGGAGGCAGCTCGCGGTTTTGTCCGTCGTCATAGATACAGTCGTGATTTTTTGCTGCTCAGTCGTATTGACGATGCCAGTATTCCCGATGTCAGCAAGGCACCAGTAGCGCTCGGGTTGCTGGGCATTTTTGTGATGGTAGTGGTGTCAGGCCTGATTTCACTGGTGGCTGCGTCATTGTTGCTGGTGGTCGCCTTGGCAGCAACTGGCTGTATCTCCATGGAATTTGCTCAGCGCAGCATCGACTTTAGGGTGTTGCTGGCTATAGGTGCATCCCTGGCCTTAGGGTTTGCCATGCAAAAAACGGGTCTTGCGGATCTTGGCGCTCAGGGCATCATGCTGCTGGCAGATGGCAACCCCTTTGTGAACTTAGTGCTGCTCTATATAGCCACAGTGATCGCTACTGAGTTGATTACCAACAACGCTGCAGCGGTGCTGATGTTTCCATTGGCCCAGTCATTGAGTGCCGAGCTGGATGCAAACTTATTGCCCTTTGTTATGACCATAATGTTTGCTGCATCGGCGAGTTTCTTGACGCCCTTCGGCTACCAAACTAACCTCATGGTTCAGGGTCCGGGGGGCTACCATTCCACCGACTATTTTAGGGTCGGTATTTTGCTCAGTTTGATGGTCGGTGTAACGGTGGTAGTTTTAGTGCCGGTGTTCTGGCCTCTGTCGTGAGATTAGTTATCCTGATTGGTTCGATAATTCGAGCTATACTATAACGCATAATCTTAGTCGCAATGCTATTGCCTAAGCCGTTCAGGGCTGTAGATAATGGCTATCAAACATTTATATTAGAGAGAGACGAATGACTGACCTGACATGCTTTAAAGCCTATGATATCCGCGGCCAACTGGGCACTGAATTGGACGAAGAGATAGCCTATCGCATTGGTCGCGCTTACGCCGAGTTTCTCAAGCCAAAAAGCATTGTGTTGGGCGGTGATATCCGTCTTACTAGCGAGGCGCTTAAAACTGCTCTCAGCGAGGGTATTCGTGATGCTGGCGCGGATGTGATTGATATCGGCATGGTTGGGACTGAAGAAGTCTATTTCGCCACCTCTTTTCTCGATGCTGATGGCGGTATTGAAGTGACCGCAAGTCACAATCCAATTGATTACAATGGCATGAAGCCCATTCGTGAAGGCTCTAGGCCGATCAGTTCAGATACTGGCCTTCTGGATATTAAGCGCCTTGCTGAAGAGAACAACTTTGCGTCTAGCGATCCAGCTGCGCGCGGTGACTATAAAAAACTTTCGATCCTCGATGATTACCTGGATCATCTGCTGAGTTATATAGATAACACAGCAATTACGCCTTTAAAAATAGTCATGAATGCGGGCAACGGTGCTGCTGGCCATGTGGTCGATGCTTTCGAAAAACGTTTTACTGAGCTGAAGCTGCCTATCGAGATCGTTAAAGTCTTTAATCAGCCTGATGGCACATTCCCCAATGGCATTCCCAATCCTATCCTCCATGAAAATCGTGCGCCGACTATTGATGCAGTGTTGGAGCATAAGGCTGATATGGGCATTGCCTGGGACGGTGACTTTGATCGCTGCTTCTTGGTGGACGAGAAAGGTAACTTTATTGAGGGCTACTATATTGTCGGCTTACTCGCGGAAGCCTTTTTGTTAAAGAATCCCGGTGCCAAAATTGTTCATGACCCGCGCCTGACCTGGAACACCATTGACGTGGTTAAAAAAGGCGGCGGCGAAGCGGTGCAGTCAAAGACGGGCCACGCCTTTATCAAAGAACGTATGCGTTCTGAGGATGCGGTTTACGGTGGTGAGATGAGTGCTCACCATTACTTCCGTGATTTCTTCTATTGCGACAGCGGCATGATCCCTTGGCTGCTGGTGATGGAGCTGATAACTCGCAGCGGTAAGCCGCTCTCTGCGTTAGTCAATGAGATGGTGGAGGCTTATCCTTCACCAGGTGAGATCAATCGTAAAATCGCCGATCCCGCCGCAGCCATTCAGCGTGTGCGGGAGCATTATCAGGCTGGCGCACTGATTGTCGACGAAACCGATGGCATTTCAATGGAGTTTGCTGAGTGGCGATTTAATCTGCGCATGAGTAATACCGAGCCGGTAGTGAGACTCAATCTCGAAACCCGTGGCGACAGAGAGCTGTTAGCCAAATGCCAGCAGGAGCTTCTTGCGCTGCTAGATTGACGCGCTTTATAGCAGTTGAATATCGCGGATCAATTTAGCAGATCGATAAAACTTCACAGGGTGGTGGCTATGGAAAACTGGTTTTTGCTCCAGACAAAATCAAAGCAGGAAAGCAGGGCAGTAGACAATCTTGAGCGCCAAGGCGTCAATTCATTCTGTCCAATGATGCGTGTTGAGAAGCTGTCTCGAGGCTCTCGAGTGGTCAAGCAAGAAGCGCTGTTTCCCGGCTATCTATTTGTCAATTTTGATCAGGAGTCAGTCTCCTCAACGACCATTCGCTCGACCCGAGGAGTGAGTCACTTTGTTACCAGTGGCGGCGCGCCAGTAAAGGTACCAGAGTCACTTATCAGCGAGCTAATATTACGCACCGATCCAGAGAATGAGGAAACGGTGTCCAGCCTTCCCAGTAAGGGTGACTGGCTGCAGATAGTTGATGGACCCTTTCGCGGTCTAAATGCAGTATTTTCTCAGCCTGATGGCAATCAGCGAGCTATAGTATTAATCAATCTATTGAATCAACAGGTTTCGGCATCATTGCCGTTCGCTAGTCTAGTGGTTGGAGAGGGAAGTGACAGCTAAGTTAGAGCTATAGAATTTGAGCTATCGAATTTGAGCAATAACCGGTGCAAGAGGGCAGTATCGCACTGTTAGACACACCGAATGGAAGCAAGACAATACAACAGGGAACAGTTTATGAAGAATAGCCAAAGCTCTTTTTTGCGCTACCTTGGCATCGCGCTGATGTCATTGTGTGCGGTAGTTCAGGCACAACAGATATCTCTTGAGGCGGCCAGTGAAGGTCTTCAAGAGGCGCGAGAGCTGTGCAGCAGCATTGGCGAGAAGGAAAAAAGACTGGCTAAAACGGCGGGTTATGATCTTGATAAGCTCTGCGGCAGTCTCGAGCTGATCGAATTTTCCGGCAGTGAGGAGTCAGAAGAGCCTCTGGTGACGCCGCGGCAAGAGAGGCAATCAGCTACGGCCACTAAACAGCCTACTTTGGATAAACAAAACCAACCACAGCACCGCGAAAAAATAGGCACTCTGCAGCCTTTTGGTTACGATCTTTTTGCCGGCGAACCTGCCGATTTTGAGCAGGCGTCACGTATCCCGGTGTCGCCAGATTATCTACTTGGTCCCGGTGATACCATAGAATTAGGCTTCTATGGCAAATTCAATGACTCTCACAGTCTTGAGATCAGCCGCGACGGTTCGGTGGATTTTCCAAGTTTGGGACCGATCAATCTTGCTGGTATGACCTTCAGTGATGCCAAACAGCTTCTGCAGCAGCGTATTAAGCATGAGATGCTCGGTGTCCAGGCGAGTATTAGTTTGGGTGAGCTGCGCTCGATACAGGTGTTTATGCTCGGCGAAGCTTACAAGCCTGGCACCTATACCGTCTCCGCACTTTCAACTATTACCAATGCACTGTTTTTATCTGGCGGCCTCAGCGATATTGCATCGCTGCGCAATCTGCAGTTAAAGCGTGGTGGCAAGCTGATTTCGACTCTTGATCTCTATGATCTATTGCTAAGCGGTGATACCTCTCAGGATGCGCAGCTCCAATCCGGCGATGCTATTTATATTCCCACAGTCAAAGAAACCGCCTCAGTGGATGGCGCTGTGCGCCGTCCTGCTATTTACGAATTAAAGGGCAAGCTAACTGCGCAACAGTTAGTGGATCTAGCTGGCGGACTTGAGCCCAATGCCTTTAATCAGAGTGCGCGTATCTCTCGAGTTGGCAAAGGCGGATTTATGCAGGTGCTGGATCTGGATCTGACTACGGTGAAGGGTAAAAATACGCCAATCAAAAGCGGCGACCGGTTGACCATTGATACAACTGTGGAGCAAAAAGAGCTAATTGTAACCCTCTCCGGCCATGTGCATTATCCAGGTGAGTTTTTATGGCGCGATGGTCTGCGTATTTCCGATGTAGTGAAAAATATAAAAGCGCTCAAGCCCGACGTGGATTTGGACTTTGCCTTGATACGCCGTGAATTGCCGCCAGTGGGAAAAATCGAACCCATCTTTGTCGATTTAGGTGCTGTGCTGGCGAACCCTCAGAGTGAATTTAATATCCAGTTTTTTCCCAAGGACCAGCTAATGGTCTTTTCTAATAAGAAAAATCGTGCCGTTTTAATGCAAAACTTGGCGGAAGAGTTACGCCTGCAGGCGAGGTCAGGAGAGATGGCGCGCATTGCAACTATCAATGGCACTGTTCGCTCACCGGGCGAATATCCCCTTACCAAAAATATGACGGTAACCCAATTAATTGCCGCAGCAGGGGGGTTGAGCGAAGAGGCTTATACGCAGGTAGTTGAGCTGTCCCGCTATGACTTCAGCAATTTAGAAAGGACCGTCTCTGACCATTTCAGTATCACTCTTAGTGACGCATTTAAAGACCCTGAAAAAGATCCGCAACTGTCCCCTTATGATTCGATTTCCGTGCGCAGCATTCCTGAATTCCGTGAAAACCTGAGCCTAGAGATCAGAGGTGAGGTGCGGTTTCCCGGTGCTTATACCTTTAAGCGAGGAGAGACCTTGGCTCAGGTGATAGCCCGCGCGGGGGGTGTTACTGAGCTTGCCCATATGGGCGCGGCAGTGTTTACCCGTAAGGATTTGCGTGATCAAGAAGCTAAGCAGCTGGTAGAATTACGCCAGCGCCTTCGCGCCGAGATTGCTGCGAGTGACTTAGAGAAAGCCAATGAGGGTAAGTCTGGGGGCGCAGCCCGTATCTTGGAACAGTTGGATACTACAGAAGCGCTAGGGCGCTTAGTGATCGATTTAGGTGCTATAATCGATGGCTCTATGGATGATGTCAGTTTGAAAGACGGCGATCTGTTGGTGATTCCAGAGTACCGCCAAGAAATCTCTGTGCTAGGTGAAGTCGAGCATTCTTCCTCACACCTATTTAATAGTCGCTTAGATATTATCGATTACATTGATTTGAGCGGCGGCATAAATCCTCGTGGGGATAAAAAGCGGGTCTATGTAGTGAAAGCCGATGGCTCTGTAGTTCTGCCCAGGCGCTCAGGGTGGTTCAAACACCGCAAAACCAGCATTGCGCCGGGAGACACGATTATTGTGCCGCTAGATGTGGATCGCCGTCGTGCTCTGACGATATGGGGTGAGACCAGCGCAATAATCTACCAGTTGGCTCTGGGGGCCGCTGCGGTCAATAGCTTCTAAGGTCACTGATTAAAAAGTAAGCAAAAAGAACGATTAAACAGAAGCGACATAAGGGGATTTAGTGCATGTGGATCATTGATCGATCAGGTGTTGTAGAGGCCAATGGTGTTGGCAAAAACCGACATCAAGTAGTGATATCGGTGTTGGTACTGTGCCTTTTTAGCCTGTTTGCTAAGGCAGAGCCATGGCTTGATACGCACAATGCACCGTTGCGAGCGGACATTGAGCAGTTATCGAGAGCAGGAATAATTAGTGTGCCAATCAATACCTGGCCATTGATGTGGTCAGGTATTCTCAATGATCTCGAACGCCGCGATAGTGCGCCTAGGGCGCTGAGTCTAGAGCTTCAAAATAGCCTGACCCGAGTACTGACGGCCGGTCGGCATGCCACAAGAGTTGACCAGCCCCATCAGTCCCTGTCGCTTTCGATGGCAAATCAATCGCAGTTGTTCCGGCAGTTTGGTGACAACAGTCGCGACGAGGCTCAAATTACTCTGGGTCGCAGCGGTATGACCGAGCACCTTGCCTACAATCTGGAAATCAGCAGAACGGTGAATCCTTGGGACGATGAGCAGGCCCATTATGACAACAGCTACTTTGGTCTGGTGTGGGGCAACTGGATCGCCATTATTGGCAACAGCGAAAAGTGGTGGGGGCCGGGCTGGAATAGCAATTTAATTCTCAGTAATAATGCACGGCCAACGCCTGGGTTAACGCTGCAACGTAATTATTCTGAACCTTTCCATTGGCCTGTCTTAAAGCATCTGGGCCCCTGGACGACCAATCTCTTTATCTCCAAACTCGATGATGAGCGCCATATAGACAATGCCAAATTAGTTGGTATGACGGTGGGTTTTCGCCCGCGGCAAAGTCTCGAAATTAATCTGCGCCGCGCCGCTCAGTGGGGTGGAGAAGGCCGTCCCCAGAGTGCTAAAAGTTTCTTCGAGTTAGTAACTGGTCTTGCCGATAACTGCGGAGACCCTTCATGCAAAGCAGATGAGCCGGGCAATCAATTAGGTGGCATAGATTTTCGCTGGGACATGCCCTGGCTTAATGCTTCGATTTACGGTCAGAGAGTGGGTGAAGATGAAGCTGGTGGATTGCCGGCAAAAAATGCCAGCCAATTGGGTCTACAATTGAGTCTTAATAATCCTTGGTTTCAAGGGATTGGCTTTATTGAGTATGACAACACCAGTACCAGTTCGTCATCCAGTCGCTACAACGTGCTCTACAATCATGGTATCTACCAAACCGGCTATCGCTATCAGGGTCGATCAATTGGCTCAACATGGGACAACGACTCAACGGTAACCAGCATCGGCGCCATCGGCTACTTGAACAATGGTGACAGCATCGAGGCGCGTTTTAGCAGTGGTGAGTTAAATGTCGATAGCCTCGACAGCGGCACTTCATCTAGGCATTCAATTACGACAGAGGGCAGTCGTTTTAACTTATTGTCAGCGAAATGGCAGCGTGCGTTTGATTGGGGAGAGCTACAAATTGAGGGCCGCTACACCGATAGACTGGTTGACGACTTTGGTCGTCAGCAAGATAAACTGCGTTTGGCGGCATCAGTTAGCCACAGGTTTTAGCTAGGGATTTAAAAAAAGGCCAGTAATCGCATGGCCCAAAAGTCAGATGGCTCAACAATCACAAAGGATTTGTGGAAACATATGGATAATGTTGCAGAGCAGGAGAGTGGCTCAACTAAGAGTTCTTCGACCAAGTGCTATAAGGGAATAGTCTTAGCCGGCGGCTCCGGAACAAGGCTGCACCCAATTACCCTAGCCGCCTCTAAACAGCTACTGCCAGTCTATGACAAGCCGATGATCTATTATCCGTTGTCGGTTTTAATGCTGGCTGGCATTCGCGATATTCTGATTATTTCTACACCCACAGATCTTCCAGGCTTTCAGCGCATGCTCGGAGATGGCAGTCAATTTGGTCTTACTCTCAGCTACGCCGAACAGCCTACTCCAGACGGTTTGGCTCAGGCATTTATCATCGGTGAGACGTTTATTGGTGATGATAATGTGGCTCTAGTGCTAGGTGATAATATTTTTTATGGTCAACATTTTAGCGAAAAGCTCGCCGCTGCCGCCAGCCAAAAGCAGGGCGCTACTATCTTTGCCTACCATGTAAATGACCCTGAGCGATTCGGTGTTGTGGCGTTCGACAGTAATGGACTGGCAGTCAGTATCGAAGAAAAACCCTCTAACCCTAAATCCAGATATGCAGTTACCGGACTCTATTTTTACGACAATGATGTGATCGAGATAGCCAAAACAATCCGGCCATCAGGTCGTGGGGAGCTTGAGATTACCGGCATCAATAACGCCTACCTGCAGCGTGGCGACCTCAATGTTAGTCTGCTCGGACGCGGCTTTGCCTGGCTCGACACCGGCACCCATGATTCATTGTTGGAGGCTGGCCAGTTTGTTCAGACCATTGAGCATCGGCAGGGATTAAAAGTCGCCTGCCTCGAAGAAATTGCCTATCGCAATGGCTGGATCTGCACAGAGCGCTTAAAGGAACAAGCTAAGGCACTGCAGAAAACGGGTTACGGACAATATTTGCAGCGCGTTCTGGAGGGGTACCAATGAACATTATTGATACCAAAATTAAAGACGCGGTGATAATTGAACCGTTAGTGTTTGGCGATTCTCGTGGATTTTTTCTCGAAACCTTTCAGGCCCAGCGCTACTTAGATCAAGCGGGAATCGAACTCCCTTTTGTGCAAGATAATCACTCTAGATCCGCGAAGGGGGTATTGCGCGGATTGCACTATCAAAAAACCAAACCTCAGGGCAAGTTAGTTCGAGTTGTCCGCGGAGAAGTTTTTGATGTGGGTGTTGATTTACGTAAACGTTCTCCAACCTTTGGCTGCTGGCAGGGGGTATGGTTATCAGAGGACAATCATCGACAGCTTTGGCTGCCGCCTGGTCTGGCTCATGGGTTTATTGTCACCTCAGAGAGCGCCGACTTTGAATACAAGTGCAGCGACTACTATGATCCAGAGGATGAGGGCTGCTTGATCTGGAATGATCCGGATGTCGGCATAGAGTGGCCCCTGGCGAATCCGCTATTATCGGACAAAGATAAAGCGGGGTTGAGTTTTAAGGAGCTGACAGCTTGAAACTATTGATCACTGGGGCCGCAGGACAGTTGGGACAGGCCTTTGGCTGCGAGCTTGAAAACCATCCGGATATTGTCGTTGTCGCCTGCAGCCGCAGCGAGCTAGATATCACTGACCTGAATAACGTCCGGCAGGTAATCACCCAAGAGCAGCCGGACTTTGTGATTAATACCGCCGCCTACACTCAGGTTGATCTCGCCGAAACTGAAACCGAAAAAGCCTACCTAGTGAACCAAATCGGTCCCGCCAATCTTGCGCAAGTTTGTGTGGATCTCCATATCCCATTAATTCATTTTTCGACAGACTGCGTATTTGATGGCAGCAAGAAGGGCGCCTGGACAGAAGTTGATTCAACAGCCCCCCTAAGTGTCTACGGCGCCAGCAAGTTAGCCGGAGAAGAGGCGGTTCAGCAAATTTGCAGAAAGTACCTAATTTTCCGCGTCAGTTGGGTGTTTTCGGAATTTGCCCACAACTTTGTTAAGACCATGTTGAATTTGGGTTCAACCCGCGAGCAGCTGCGTGTGGTGAGTGATCAGATAGGTAAACCAACCTGCGCCAGAGAAATAGCCAGGGTGGTATTGGAAATTTTACCTAAGCACCAGGAGCATTGGGGTCTCTATCATCTCGCCCAGCCTGAGGCGATTAGTTGGCATGGATTTGCTCAGGCGGTGTTCAACACAGCAGAGCAGTATCAAACGGGCAGCAAATTAATCGTTAACGAGGTGCTACCCATTCCAACCAGCGGCTATCCAACTCCCGCGGAGCGTCCAGCTAATTCGATACTGGACACGACAAAACTGCAGAAGACGTTTGCTTTAGTCCTATCCGACTGGCAACAATCTCTTAGCCACACGCTTGCGGCACTTGAGCCTCAGGCATCGAAATGTGACAAAGGCAATAATGACGGGCAAAACAATGAACAAGCCAGTGGATAAATATAAACCAAAAAACATTCTAGTCACCGGCGGTGCAGGCTTTATTGGCTGTAACTACGTGCGCTATATGCTGGCCAATGACAGAGAGATTGAAATCGTTAATCTGGATAAACTCACCTATGCAGGCTCACTGGAAAACCTAACTGATCTTGCCGATGAGTCGCGGCATCACTTTGTCCAAGGTGATATCTGTGATCGAGCACTGGTCAATCAGCTACTTCAGCAACACAACATAGATACCATCGTGCATTTTGCCGCCGAAAGTCACGTTGATCGATCACTTACCGGCCCTGCAGAATTTATCACTAGCAATATCATCGGCACCTTTACCTTGCTCGAAGCGGCACGGGAATGTTGGCTTCAGGTCAAAGGGTTAAATGAATCCCAGTGCCGTTTCCACCATATCTCCACAGACGAAGTCTATGGCACCCTAGCTGCCGCCGATAAGCCTTTCATTGAAACTACAGCTTACGAACCCAACTCTCCCTACTCAGCATCCAAGGCTGGTTCAGATCATTTAGTGCGTGCATGGCATCACAGTTACGGCTTGCCGGTGACCACCAGTAACTGCTCAAACAACTATGGTCCCTATCAGAACGCCGAAAAATTTATCCCCACTGTGATTGCAGCCTGCCAAAATCAGAGCCGGATACCTGTATATGGTGATGGCAGTAATATCCGCGACTGGCTCTACGTTGAAGATCACTGTTCCGGCATTGACGCTGTGGTGCGCAGTGGCAAGATCGGTGAAACCTACAATATAGGCGGCAATAATGAATGGGCTAACATCGAGATATGTCGCAAGATTTGCGATTTGATGGATCAGCGAGCAATGACTGCAGGGCCTGCTCAGCAGTTGATTGAATTTGTTTCAGATCGCCCGGGACATGACTGGCGCTACGCAGTCGATAGCACAAAGATTTCAAATGAATTGCATTGGCTGCCTCAAGAGACCTTTGAGAGTGGCATTATTAAAACCTTGGATTGGTATTGTAATTAACGAGGCTCCCGACGGCGATTTTCAAATCGCAATATTACTTGAGCACCCAAGTAGTCATGCTGAGGCTAACTGAGGGCTCTCACTAGGCTGTTTAGTAGCTGTTCAATTAGTATTTATAGTATTTAATTTCTCATCTAACATCAGAGTATTCGTGTTGTTTTATTCTGTCGGAGTGGACTTTTGGTGCCATCCTCGCCTACTGTTTCGACTCTATAATTACTTTAAAACACGGCCAAACATTAGTGAATAGAAATGCTGATGCCAGTCGAGTTAATCTATGGTAATAGTGTATACTCGCCCGCAAAGATCCTTGGACTCAGGGTAGAGTGAAAAATAGCGTAGCTTAGTCCCGCAAGTCATTGACGACATTGGACTCGATTTTAGTGAAAAAGCTAAATTAGCTTAATAAATAGTCACATTACTTACTCGTGACATTATCAGTAGAGAATTTGATATCCAATGAAAATTCAATCCCTGTTCCAAGCCAGTGCTGCGGCCCTTTTTGCTATAGCCCTACTCTTTCCGCTGCACGGGCAGTCACAGTCAGTCGATGCTAGCGCGCTGTGCAATGATGTGACGCCGGCCAATCGAGCCATGGCCAAGAGCGCTGGCTATGATGTTGATGCACTCTGTTTCAGTATGGCCGCGCAGCCTCAAAAAGCTGCGACTCCTCAAGCTGCCGCGATTCCTGATCGCAGAGAAGTGGCGCAAGAAAAAGTTGCCGATCAAATTGCTCCAACGGCAGTTGTCGGTGTAACCGCTACTCCGCCAGCAAAGGCGTTAAAGCCTTTCGGTTATGACTTGTTTGCCGGAAGTCCAAACACCTTTGCACCTGTGACTAATGTTCCAGTGTCTCCGAATTATCTGCTTGGCCCGGGCGACATGCTTGAGGTTATGTTCTATGGCAAGACCAACAGTGCCTTTGGGCTCGAAATTAATCGTGATGGTACGGTTAATTTTCCAGACTTAGGTCCAGTTGGATTAGCGGGTTTAACCTTCCAAGAAGCTAAGGACATGCTGCAAACCCGAATCAATGCGCAAATGATTGGTGTGCAGGCCAGTATCAGTATGGGCGAGCTGCGCTCGATGCAGATATTTGTTCTAGGCGAAGCCTACAAGCCTGGTGCTTACACAGTGTCCTCACTCTCGACTATCACTCACGCCCTGGTTGTCAGTGGCGGCGTCAGCGATATCGCCTCATTGAGAAATATTCAGCTTAAGCGAGCAGGCAAGACAATTGCCAGTCTGGATCTCTACGACCTACTGATGCGCGGCGACACGAAAAATGATATTCGGTTACAGCCAGCTGATGTGATTTTTATTCCTACAGTGGGCGATTTGGTGTCGGTTAATGGCCAAGTGCTGCGACCAGCTATTTATGAGCTCAAAGGTGGTGAAAGCGTATCTGATTTAATCGCTCTTGCCGGTGGGCTGGGGCCAAAAGCCTACCCAAGCAATGCCAGTATTGAGCGCATCGAGGGTGGCGGGTTTTTGACTGCACTGGATCTGGATCTCACCAAGGCCAGTGATCTGCAGCTGTTACTGAAGTCAGGGGATGGCTTAAGCGTCTCTGCAATAAAAGATCGCATGGAGAGCACAGTCTCTCTGGCCGGTCACGTATATTATCCCGGCAATTTCAGCTGGAAGGAAGATATGCGGCTCTCAGATCTGATTTCAGGCTTGGAACAGTTTCCTCCTGGGCTGGATCTTGATTACGCAATACTGTCCCGTGAGGACCCTTTGACCGGTGAGCTTTCAGCTCTGCTGGTTAGTCCTGGGGCGGTCATTGCCGAGCCGGGCAGCGATGCAGATCTTGCACTCAAGTCTAGAGACAGGATTATGCTGTTTGGCCAATATTTGCCCAGAGAAGGGCAGTTGGAGCCTTTACTTGTTGAGCTGAGGTCCCAGCGCAGTTTTGATAATCCAGCTAAGCTGGTAGAGATTAGAGGTTCTGTTAAATTTCCTGGCGCATACCCGCTTACTGATTCTATGGATATAAAACAGATAATCAAAGCATCCGGTGGCCTTACTGAAAGTGCCTACATGGGTTCCGTCGAAATCACTCGCGAAGATCTATCCGATGCAGAGTTGGCTAATGTCGAAATTAAGATAGCTAACCTGACTGAGCTTTTGAGTGAAAGTGCTGGTAGCCTCAGTTTGCAGGCAAATGATCTGGTGACTATAAAGGTGCTACCAGACTACCGCGAAAGGGAAAGTGTCACGCTGGAAGGAGAGGTACTGTTTCCCGGTGTCTATGTTATTTCACGCGGCGAGACTTTGGTTCAGGTAATCAATCGGGCCGGTGGTTTCACTGAGCATGCAGATATTGGGGCGGCCTTCTTTACCCGCGAAGCTCTGCGGGTCAAGGAAGCACAAAATTTGCTTGAATTAAAAGAGCGGATGGAGCAACAGCTGTCTGCGGAGCAGTTAAATGATACTGAAAATCCGTTGGATGCCAATGTCTTGGCTCGTCAAAAAGAAACTCTCTCAAAACTTGCTGATACTAAAGCAATTGGGCGTCTAGTGATTCCCTTGAAGGCAATTTTAGATCAGCGTGAAAACGACATTGCATTAACCTCAGGCGACAAGTTGATTATTCCTCAGTTTAGGCAGGAAGTTACGATCCTAGGCGAGGTTCAGAGGTCGGCATCTCATCTGTTTCGCAAGAATAGCAAGCTGAAGGATTATCTAGAGATGAGTGGCGGTTTTACAGAGGCTGCGGATAAGCGTGGTGTCTACCTGATTAAATCCAGTGGTGAAGTCGTTATTCCACGTTCTGGGCTGTTCAAGTTTAAGTCGAAATTGGACAAGGTTGAGCCCGGTGACACAATAGTTGTTCCGGTGGATACTAATGGCCCTGTAAAAGTCATTCCGTTAATGGCAGAAGTGAGTCGAATGATCTATGAATTAGCCTTGGGCGCCGCGGCTATCAATAGTTTTTCGAGCCCCTAGCCCGACCTTAAATCATGATGGATAAAAGTGCCTGACAACTTCAAAGGAGAGACTGTGCAAAACCAGATTCAAATGCCGCAAGCCTATGATGACGAGATCGACCTTCGAGAGCTGTTCTCTGTGTTATGGGCAGGCAAAAAATTGATTGTTGCTGTAACGGCAGTTTTTGCCGTGGTATCTGTTGTCTATGCGCTGAGTTTAGCCAACCAATACAA
>Ga0075468_10000418_pt1 | contig 16643 bp, 16 predicted proteins | sample DEB08_DNA_12_FD_77578 | JGI IMG/M metagenome (GOLD analysis project Ga0075468, IMG submission 77578) | Aqueous microbial communities from the Delaware River and Bay under freshwater to marine salinity gradient to study organic matter... | ecosystem: Environmental > Aquatic > Marine > Coastal ...
GTCTTTTGTCCACTCTCTAACAATAGAGGGGATTTCCCAAGTAACGATAACTTGGTTTTTTACACCATAGCTTGTTTCTTGTTCTCCAATTCCTGCAATGGTTACGCAAATTGCCTCATGTCTTCCTTTTGGGATTGGCTCGTAATCATTGCTCTTGCTGCTATTTTCTTTTATAATCATCGGTTTTTATTTTTGTTGTTAATGCCTTTTAGCGTTTTGCTTTTCGGCTTGTCGCATCATTGCGATGCCCCAAGTTTTAGATTACTTTCGTGAAAAGATAAAGCTTCAAATAGCATTAAACAAAATAAAGCCATCACTGCCACTTTCTTTTTTACATGCAATCCACCATATAAGGCGCAAATCACTTGGTCTAAATTGGTTATGATTTGCGGGTCACTTTCTACAGTAGCAAAAATAGGAACGTCATCACCATAAGAGCAAACCATTACCACTCTATTATCCAATGAGATTTCTATCCCGTGAGGCTTGGGATTCATTGTTAGCTCTGGATCTTCTTCAGCCGTGTAAGAATACATTACCAGTGCTTGTGATTAGCCTCAAAATATTTTTCGTCTGCCTCTCGCTTTAAGTCCTCCAAGTTTTTTTTATTAACCTCGGAAAAGATCCAACTAACAAAAGCACAACAAAGACTAAAAATCATCAATGCGAATAAGAAATAAAGCCAAATTGTTACGGGTAGAGGCATATTAATATTTTGGTTTTCTGTTAGGAACTTGTCTTCCCCCAGCAATCATTTCAAAAGAAGAAAAAGACTGCATGAACTTGTCAGTAGTCATTTCCTCGCTTTCAGCTTCAATGATTTTAGGCTGAACATAAGCTGCGGGTCTGCTCCAAAATTCAGCAAGTCTTTCTTGCGGAGTTAGTTGCTCTCTTTCGCTGCTACATTTATGAGGCATGACTATTAAAATGCAAACAAAAAATCAAAGGTTGTTAGAGTATCATTCCCCTTCACGCCTATTCAAACTTTTGCTAAGTTTGTAAATGACTTCAGAAAGTTTTTCATAAGAAGCATTGTTTTCTAACCTTGCCAACCTCCTATCTTCCCGCTCATCTTTTAGAATTTCTTTTACTGTTTGTGTGTGTTCTTTATCTTGTGCTTTTAGATGCCATTGGAAAGTTCCAATTAAAATAAATAATGCTGCAAAGATCATGCCAAGCAAGCCCCCAGCTTCATTCCATGTATCAAGATCAAGTTGCACGTTTGCTAATTGTGTTAGGACTATCATATTCCAAGATGAGTTTCTATTTTTGTAAGGCGTTCTTCAACTGTTAGGGATTGTTTTGAGTCGTAATGCTCATTTACCAAAGACAAAAACCATTCCTTTTCGATCAAAGATCCGCAACAAGTTTTATTTGTTGTAGGATCATCACGATGAAAAAGAACGGTTTGATTGTCTGCTTTAAGGTGCATTTTTTTTAGCAGAATTGCAACTGTTAAAGCTGTTAGTTTAACTACTTCTAAGCCTCTCCCCGTTTTGGGATCATCGCTTTCGTAATTACCTAACATCTCGATTCCTATAGAATCTTTGTTAAAGCTCTTAGCGTGAACACCTCGCTTGTATAAACTGCTCAAACCAAAGATTGCTCTTTCGTCTGTAAACAAATGAGGTCCTGCACTCCAACCTAACACATTTTTATAGTAGTGTCTTAGGTTTTCTAAATGTTGCGTTTTCCAGCCGTTAGGGCGGTCTGCTAGATTGGGTGAATATGTATGGTGAACAGTAACCGATTTAGCCCAAGAGCTAAGAGGTATTTGCTCAATGTATAATTCAAACTGTGCAGGAATCCATGACTTACCTGTAAGCTCAAAGCCCATTACTTGCTAGTTGTTGGATCTACGAAAAACTTAATGCCTCCCTTTGCGCTGTATTCGGCTTCTAAGCCGTCTTGCATCTTGATCCCTATACTGAACGGCAAAGTGCCATTAGAACAGCTTACAAGCCCTAAAGAGATAAAAACGGATACGATAACTAACCCAACTCCACCCTTCATTTTCTCAATAAGAGGTTTAAAGTATTTAGCGATTGCCCAAGTAGCTGAAGTGACAACTGCTAGAGCAATCCATTCGATTGCTTCGCTTGCGCCTTCCATTGGCAATTCGTATTTTTCGACAATGTAAAAAACTGCAATAACGATGCAGTGCCTTGCGTATGATAATAGTGGATTCATAATTTTATTTTTGTTGTTAGAGTTATCTTCCTTTTTTGATTACTTTGCAATACCAGCCGTGAACATCAACTGTTAGGTCATCTGCTGAACTAAGAATAAATTGCGCTGGTCTTGTGATAGTGTTTGCGTTTCTCATGTAGATTCCATTGTATCTGTTCACCGCTACCGCTCCAGCGGTTTTATGCTCTTGATTAATCACAAAAGGAATTTCAAAAGTAGTTCCCCCTTGCCCAAGCTCAAGCAAGATTGAAAAGGTTTGGTTTACTGCAGAAGTTGTTACTTCCAAATCTAACCGAATATCAATCATGTCTCCGATATTTAATTCAGTAAAATCAAATCTGTTAGTTGAAGTGTTCCAAACATCAGTGACGGCTGTATCTGGTAAATTTTTGTAGGTTTCAACACCTGCCCCGTTATTGTTTAATGAAATCGGAGTTCCTCCTGTTAGAGATTGCGGGGCTAGTGTATTTCTGTAATCAAAAATGCCAAAATCCCATAAGTCTGTGATTCCGATTGTTGAAGATTCCATTTTTTGAACGCCCAATTCTGGAACGCCATTAGGAACGATAAATTTGTCTGCTGTTAATGCCATGTTTTTAGTCTGTGTTTAATGTTACTTGATCTCCAAATTCGTCTTCTTCTGCATCAATTAAAATGTTAGCTATTGGAGATTCGCTGTCTGATAAAGTGGTAGGTGCATCAACTCTAACAGAGATTGTAGCTCTTTGTCCAGTATCGCCCCCTGTAATGTTACATGATACAGAAAGCATTACTTCCTCTTCTAAAATGTCATGATCTGCTGGAAGAGTAAAACTAGAAGTTGTGCTGTTAAAGTTGTTAGATATTTGGATGAAGGTTTCTCCGTCTAACGAATACTCAACTAAATAGCTTATAGCCCCCACTGCAGCATCCCAAGAAAAGCTTACAAGCCTTGTAGCTTCGTTGTAGCTTGTTTGCTGTAGATTGGTGACAACAGGCGCAACTGGAATCGGATCTAAAGGCTCGTAATAAATAGGAGGGGCAGTTACTTCGTCTTTTCCAAATCTCCCAAAGTTTTCAACTACACATTCAATAGTCATTTTATCATAGCTGTTAGAAGTGACTTTGTTTATTTTGCACAAATAGCCGTCATCTTCTAAAGGTCCAAAAATGTAAATGGGGTTTTGATGTCTTTGTTCATCTATCGGAATAAGTAGAGGGTCTATCTGAACTAACGGATCTGCTAATTCAACTTTGTATTCTTCTCCCGCAACTGCCACCACCTCGAAAGGTCCATATGACTCACCATTCTTTTTTCTGAAGATAATTGTGTGTGTTGCTTCTATTGAGAAAACAGGAATTTCTGATAGAGTGAAGATTCGGTTATTCTCTATCGCACTTAAATATCCATCTTGCCCGTTTTCTGAAACATCAGTGCAAACTTTTATAACATCTCCATAGGTCAAAGCGATTCCAGAATAATCAGTTTCAAATTTAATTTGCTGTCTATTGTAATACTCACTTGCCCAAAGATAATTTGTTAGCTTCTGCGCTTGATCTCTATTTGTTACCCCAGAGAGATTTATGGTTTTTGGGCTTGATGCTGTTTGCGTTCCTATTGTGGCAACTACAGTTTCATTAGTCCAAGTCTCATGATCTAAATAGGTAGCCTTCAAGCCGTCATTAAGATCATTGTTCCAAATTCTTCTTGTTAGTTTTAAGCTTCCCTCAAGTATGTTTTCTCTGTTGAAAATTGCTATAGGAATATTGCTTGGAATGTCACGAATTACGCTGAGTTTTCCTCCTACCATTATCGGAGTGCATCGGCAGACAAAACAGCACATTTTAATAGCGTTCCAGACACTCATTGATTTGGTGAATGACCAATCAAAAGTTTCTCCAGCTTCTTTAGCTTGAGCTACCGCCAACCTAATTGCTGGAATATCCATAAGCTCTTGCTCCCGCCCTTCCATTCTGCCTCCCCAATCGCATCTTAAAATGCTTACCATAGCCCAAATTGGATTTCTAGTTTCATCTGGGGCATGGACAGAAGAACCTAACCAATTATCAGAAAAGTCTGAGGTAAGAACTAAAACGCTTCTTGTACATAAAACTGTAACCTTGTTAGCTTGCGTGTTTTGAGAGGCTAAAGTTTCCATTGAGAACCAAGGAAAATCATAATAAGATAAATTGGTATTGGCTGAAGTATCCACGTTTCCTCTGTAGCCTTTGCATAAATCCCAACTATAACTATTGTTGCCCTTGCCGTCTGTTATTGCGCCTCTTGTTCTAATGCCTCTTATCTCCCATCTTGCAGCATAAGGGGCATTTGCATAGAGAGTAAATCTTTGGGCTTGTGCGGTTCGGAAGCTTCTTGAATAGCTTAAAAGGGTTACCCAATCTCCAACTGGATTACTGTTGTTATCAATTTCTCTTATCTCAAATCTAACACCAAATCCTACAGAGCGCATCTTGCCCTCTTTGTTCATTCTGTATCCACCATTTGGCAAACTTATATCATTTGCGATTTGTTGAACTGTAGTGTTAGGCGGGTTTATCTTGAAAGGTCCTACATAGCCAGTATAACCTTTTTGGTTAGACGCTATCATTTGTATGTTGTTTACCTGTCTGCAAATACTTATATTATTATGACCATGACGAGTAAGCCTTGAGTTTGGACTGTTACCAAAATTCCCAAGTGAATCATATAAAACATTAGCGTTATCCTCTGTTCTTGCATCATCTAACAGGACAACTTCTTGCTCCCAGCCTGCGGGGTAAGGAGGATTTCCTGGATATGTATAATTTCCATGACCTAACAGAAACCTTTGGTAGAGATATTGATTGTTGTCCTTATACAGACTATAAGGTTGCATTATGTATGAAGGATAAAGTTTGTTAGTTCCGAAATTATCTTCAATAGGTTGGTTCAATCTTGCTTGGTTTTTTTGTCCATCAATACTAAACACTGGATCTCCGCTTTCTGGAGTATCTTGTGATGCGGGGCTAACAAGAAACAGAACTGCAATCACTAACAGAATTACAACAATAGCTATTATTATCGTTATCGGTTCTCCTATGTTTACGATGAAACAAATCTTATCATTCTCTTCTAATTCAACCTCCCCCCATTCTTCCCTTAAGGGGTGAAATCTGTCTTCTCCCCTCATCAAAACACACATCCAAGGAGTTTCCTCCCATTCTCCTAGCATCTTGTTAGCGCACTCTAACAGCGTTCCCTCTGCCTTGTAATTAATGCACCTAGTTGCGTGCGGATCTTGTGCGTCTTTTGTTATTGTTACTAAAGCCATTCTAAAAAAGTTCCTTTAATTGATCTTGTTAATTCCGCTCTTTTTAGTGGCTCGTAAACCACTCCAAGTTTTCCAACACAATGTAAAACGCTTTTGGTTTCGGGGAAATAAACTCCCGTATGAATTGCAAAGCTTCCTCTCTTAAAAGAAACAACACAAAAATCTTTCGGGTCTTTTACCTCCTTTAGATATTTGCCTTTTATTTCTTCGGTCGCAGCGTTTTTGGATTTGTTAGTTGTTCTCGTTATATATTCAAAAGGCTTTGGTGTTTCAATTCCTAACTCCTTGTAAAAATACCAGACAAGCCCCCAGCAGTCAAAGCCATTACGATCTAGCCCCCCCGACAAATACTTGCACCCAATAAGACTAATTATTAAGGGCTGGGAAATCTTCGATGGTATAGAGTTTTGATGGATATCTTGCATTAACTAATGATCTGAAAGTTGCCCTTGCGTTAATCTGAAAAGGTGTGACTTGCACTCCAAGAACTTCAACTGTTAGAGGAGGATCGTTTTGAACTTTTGGAAATCCAGCAAAGTGGCTGTCATCGTTGCCAACATAAAGGTCATTTTCTCCTAAATAAATTCTGTAAACTAAGGTTATTGGAGCAGTGCTTTCCACTGGAACGCTTTTTAGAAACTTAGAAGCTTTTCCGTCAATGTTAGGGAAAGCAACATTAACAAAACTAACTCCGTCACTGTTTGATTGTGGCAGAGAAAGATTGAAAGAACCAGCTTCAAAAATTATCTTCTCGCTAAATCCGCTAGCGGTAGCCCAAGCAGTCAGAGGCTCTCTGTCATTTACAATATTTATAAATCCCCCCGTAGGGTGATAAATACTAACAGTTTCTAAAATTGGTATGTCTCTGTGATTCAGAGAGCCTACTTCTTTTAGTGCTTCAGCATAACTTGTATTCATTTGTTAGGTTATTTGATGATTAAAGTGCTATCCAAATAAAGTTATTTTCTTTTGCTCTTTCTTCTACATAAGCAGTATCTTGCTCCCCCTCTTGGCTTGTAGTGCCTCCCGTTGCAGAACCCGCATTTAGATCACTTGTTACAGTATAGGTATTAGAAGTTACAGCACTAACAGTATGCAGCTTATTATAAGCAGAAACGGAAGATCCTGCAATTACTGTATAATCTCCAATGCTTAAACCATGAGATACTGCAGTCGTTACTGTGAAATCTGTTAGGGTGCTTGCTATTGAGGTTATTACAATATCAATTCTATTTCTTGCGGGGAATAAAGCACTAGATTGCCAGCATGGGTTTCCTCCAATTTTAATTGCATTACCTCCAAATGCCAAAGTAGAATCTCCATACAAATTATCAACCACTGCTTTTAATGATCCAATAGTAAGGGAGCAATTTCGCCAGTCATTTTCACCTCTAAATGGAAACGGGCTGTCTCCAAGAATATTTATTGTTGTTAGGTTAGGGTTGTTTTCAAAATCAATATTTCCTCTTCCCTCGTCTGGTAAAACATTCGGGCAACCATTTATGGTAATAGTTGTTAGGATTTCATGACCAGATATTTCCAAGTCTGGATCTGAGCTAGTTGGGTTGCTACTAAAAAATTCGTATTCGCTCAAATCTATTATCTCAAGAGCATCATTGGTTTGCATCCTACACCTTTTTAGTTTGCATTTTGTTAGACTGGGGGCGGGGGTTGTTTCAATGTTTACAAGTGCGGGATTACTAGAAATTTCAAATCCTACAGAGGTTGTTGTCCAGCCCGTCATTGTCGCATCATCTTCAAGTTCTAACACGAGATACTCCAAGTTTGAAGTGCTAGCCATTCTTAATTGTAAAAAATTGTTTTTTATTGGATAGCGAAAAGTTCCGTTAGGCTCTGGCATTTGGTAATTAAGGCACTGAACAAAATCCATGACTCTCCAGTAATGCTTTGGCAGATTTGCTCTTGGGTCAAACTCGTAAAGAAGATAAGCGGCAAAATGACTTATGTATTCTAGAGTTTGTGCCTCATTTGGAGTTGGGTCTTGGCTGCTAATATTAGCGTAAGCATTAACAGTGAAGACTTCCTGTTGTGGTGTTTCTGGTAAGGTCTTCGTGCCAACACTTCCATTGGTAGATAAATAAATTGTTCCATCCCAAAACTGCCAAGCCACAGGAATAGTATTGTCTACTTTTCTGATTGTTGTTTTCAGCCTAGTTGCTGAATTAAAACCAGTGTTGTTAACATACTTCATCACAATAGTGTCTAACTCCCCTGCCACTGTTAGTTCTCCTACATTAATCAAGTTTGCTAACTCTAACTCGTCAATAGTTTCTACTTCTTTAAACTCTATTTTTGCTTGAACAGCTACAGAGCCAATGCTTCTATACTTGTAGGTAAAATCAGAAACAAATTTAACTTGGCATTGTGTTAGAACTTGTGCGCCTCCCACTGGCAAATCAATGAAAAACCAATCATTACCATTTCTTAGATAGTGCTTCCAAACTCCTTTAAAGATTTGGAATTGTTCTTTTAAAAATGAAAAATTTACAGTGCCTTCTTCTAAAGGTGTTGACCATCTTTGCCTTTGGACAGTCCTTCCAGACTCCATTTTTTTGCGTAGATTCTGGCTCTTGTTAGTTACGCTTAAAGTTGCTGGGTTAGGCAAGTTTGTATCATTCCAATCAATCATATTATTTTCTATTTAATCCGTAGTTGGTTTCCAATGCTGGAACAAAATCACCGCCTCCTTCTCTGGCTTCATTTGTTAGTTCAATCTTAGCTTGTGCTACAGCTTGCTCAACAATTATTTTGAAATTGCCGTCCTCGTCTTGCTCTGATTTAGCTTCTAACTGAACAGGGGCATTGTTTACGATTGTAACATTGCCACCGCTTTTCCCTCCCGCTATTGGGTTGTTAGCTTGAGCAAAAAGATTCCTTTGCTGAGTCTTGTTTAGAATCATTTCCCCGCTGTTGACTCTGCCTGTTAGCTGGTCACCTCCAAATGAAGAACCGCCTACAATACCGCCTTGCTGATATGCTGGGGGCTGTTGAGATTTTATCTGCGCCACTTGAGCTAGTCCATAAGCAATGCTTCCCGCTGCCGCTATTATGTTAAATGGAGGTGGAACTGTAGCCATAGCCTTAGTGGCACTCTGGAAAGTGTTTATTGTTGACTCTGCGATTGCAAAAGCTTGTTGCGCTTTAAATCCCTTTTTCCCAAATGCCCCAGCAAGTGCGCTCATGCCTCCAAGAAACTGTTTTGTAGCATCAAGCTTTTGGTTTAGTTCCTGTTCTGCAATCGCTTTTCTTGCTGCTACTCCGTCTGCATCAATTTTATTTATCAACTCGTTTTTTTGCTCATGGGTCAGCCTTGTTGATTGGTCTATAAGGTTTCTCTTTTCTTCTTCATGAATAGCAAGCAACTCTAATTCCGTTGCGTATTGCCTACTAATCATTTCAACTTGTGAGTTAATCCTTTCCTCGTCTTGCTCTGCGCTTGAAATGCTAGTTGCTTTTTCTTTGTCTGGCTCTATGTCTTTATTGAATTGATCCGTTGCTCTTTGCAAGTAAACAGCTTCTTCTTCTGGCTCAAATTGTCCCTTTGTAATTTCAGATACAGTATTAGTATAGTTGATAGAGGCTCTTTCTTCTTTTGTTGCAAGCTGCCCTCTAATTGATTCCCTGCTTACTGCGGCTGCGCTTTTCCCTGCCTCTGCGGTTTGCTGTTTTAAGATGCCTAATTGGTTTTCTAACAGGTTTTTTATTGCTTGCTCTGCAGCCGTTAGCTTTTCTTTTTGTGTTAATAGATCATCAAAAGCCGTAAGTTTCTTTTCAATAAGAGCTATGTTTTTATCGGTATTTTCTAGCAGAATTGCATCTACTCTTATTTGTGCGCCCCCAAGCTCTAAAGCCCTTTGTCCTGTCTTAATTGCTTCCGCATTATATTTAACAACGTCACCAAATAAAGTTGCGTATATTTGCCCAAAAGCCTTAACCCTTCCTTCTATTTCCCCGTAAGACTGTTTAAGTTTTTCTGTCTCAGCTTTCCATTCTTCAGTAGTGATTTTAGAACCTCTTAGAAGTTGGTTGAGTCTTTCAACTTCAACCGCAATTTTAAATTGCTCTTGTTTAATCTGCCCTCCTGCACCTCCTATTCTTTTATAAACACCAAGTTGGATTTCTAACTGTTTTGTTGCCTCTACTTCTTCAGCAACTCTATTTCTTGCGCTTTTAAGATTTGCAAGATCAGATAGCCCTTTCTTGTATTCAGCTAGAGTTATTTTGCCCCTATTTAGGTTATCAGCCATTATCTTTAAAGATGCTGAAACCTTTTCAATGTCTGCATCTAACGCATCTAACCCTTCTTGCCCTCCGTAGCCTTGGGTTATTTCTCTCTGCATTGCTAATGCCTTTTCAGCCTTTAAAACCCTTGCTGCAATTTCTATTTGCTTTGCTCCTGCCAATGCTCTTTTATCTGCTGAATCTTTTATAGCTGCGCTATACCTTGCTAAATCTAACGCTCCGTCATCTAGTGTTTTGCCAAAGTTTTTTACTTGCTGCTCTGCGCCTTGACCTAAGAAAATAAACCTTCCAACAATGGCAGGGAATTGTTGCAAAGCTTCCACGTAAGCACTGAAAATTTCTGGATCTGCTACTATGTCTGCTAGTCTTGCAATAGATCCAGAAAGCCCTTCGTTAGCTCCTGTAGCTTGGTTTGCGTTTTCAGCAAAAATCAAAAACGAGTTGCCAAGTTTCTTAAAGGAAGTTCCTAAAGTTTCCCCTGCTATTTTAGAAGCTGCTGCCGTATCTCCAGAAGCCTTGCCAACATCCTCAATAGCCTTTTTTGTTTCTCCTAATTTAGCCCCCGTAATAGCTGCTGTTAGGCTGTATGCCTCAATAGATCTTAGGGCTTTTACTAGAACTTGATCACTTCCACTTGCAGCCAATCTAACTTGCTCTAAAGCTCCCGCTAATCCTTCTTGCTCAATTAAAGCTCTGCCACCTTCAACGCCTAACTTCTCATAGATTGCAGCCATCGTTTCAGATGGATTCAATAGTGCTACAACTGCAGCTTTAACTTGTGTGAAACTCTCAGCCGTTTTAACCCCCTGCTTTGTAGTTGCTGCAGTAATGCCTAACAGTTCCTCTAGGCTAACTCCCGCTGTAGCTGCTGTAGCGGATGCTCTGGCAAGGCTCTTAGCTAATTGCGGAATGTTTGTCTTGCCTAGCTTTACTGTTCTAAATAATTGGTCACTTACTTTTTCAGCTTCGCTAGCTGATTTTCCATAACTGTTTAATGCAGTTGTTAGAAGGTCTGTAGAAGATCCAATATCTGCCAAACCGCCTTGCGCTAATTGCGCTGCAACTCTAACAAATTTATCAACTTCGCCAGTAGGAACTCCCGCTGAAATTGCTTGGTAAAAACCTTGCGCTGCCTCTGTAGCATCAACGCCCAATGCTTGAGCTATTCTAAGAGCTTTAAGCCTTAGACCATCCATCTCTTTTCCGCTAACCCCCGCAATGGTTTGCACTTCCTTCATGGCTACATTGAACTTTAGCCACTGTGCTGTAGTTTTTGCAATCGTTACCCCAACTGCAGTAACTCCAATAGCCATAGCCCCAATGGCAAGCCTAGAAGCCGTTGCCCCCGCTCCTACTTTATCAAGCGATGATTTCCCGCTAGTGCCTAAAGTGTTTAGCTTTGCTCTGGCTTCGTTTATACCAGTTGAATCAACTGTTAGTCTTAATCTTGCTACGTCTTCAATCATGTAAACTATTCAGTTGGATTTGGTCTATAAGTCTAATTGCTTTGATTTCAAAATTGCTTAGTTCAATTCCTGTTAGGTTTGACCAGCAAGCAATCTCATTAAAGTCTATAGCCTTATCTGTTTTTAATTCTTGGTAATATTGTAAAATATATAATAGGCGATCTGGTAACGGTTTTAATTCTTCTAACTCTTTTGGCTTAACTCCTGTAGTTTTCCAAACTTGCTTTAGGTGTTCTACTTGGCTTGTGCTGCTGCCTTCTGGTCTTTTTTGGAGCTTAAATTGTTCTTCTGCAAATCGCTCGATTTGTTTAAGCTCCTTTTGATAAAATTTTTCCTTCTTGCGGATGCTGCGTCAATTTCTTGAGCTAGAACAGGCGCATCTTTTAGGAGCTTAATTGCGTTAGCCTTTGTGCATTTGTAAGGAGTGCCATCATCATTTTTAAAGCTCCACCCAATGATAAGACAAGCCAACAAATCCAAGCTCAATTTCTCAGTTTCAAGAATTGATTCTAAAGAGTCATCAGCTTCTTCTTGCTCATGTATTGCAACAATCTTTTTTCTGAATTTGGATTGCGCTTTTTTAAATGACATTGAATCAGTGCTTTTAATTTTGATCCAGTGTTTTGTTTTGTTTCCTTCAACGTCTGTTAGGGGAATCTTTACCCCTTCTTCTGCTAGTTGCGCTGTGGCAAATCCTTCTAGGTCTTTCATATTTTTTTTTTAATTAGTGTGCGTGATTATCGCTAGGGAATACGCACCCCTCCCAGCATGAGGCAGAAAAGAATTAAACTGCCGAGCGATCTATTTGGATGTTAGATAATACTGTCGTATCATCAACCAGTGCTTGGAATGGCACTGCAAGGGTGATTGCACCCGCTCCGCTAACGTCTGGGTTTGCTCCCCCAGTGTAAGTGATGCGAGGAATCAGAAATTCATATTTGTTAGTTCCATCATTAAGTTCAAACTCAAGGCTTGATTCTGTCTCGTTAATGAACTTTTCAACCTGTTGAGCGTTCTCAAAATACATGGTTGCTTGTCCTGTTAGGGTAGAACGTCCAATGGTAGGATATTCAGTTAGATCTGATCCAACTACGTTACGAGGCTCAAGCCCATTTTCAAGAGTCAGAGTAAGTTCCGTAATGATTGAAATAACAGAGCCATCTACTTTAACAGATCCAGTAAATCCGTTAAAAGGACAGTTTGCGCTAGTTGTCCCTAGAGTTGATCCTGCTGGCTCTGTCTGGTTTACTGACATATTCTGTCCAATAGTTCCAAAAGAGCCTGTGAGAGTGCCTACAGGTGCTACAGTGAGGTTAAGAGTGTTATACTCTACCCCCGTATAGATATAGTAAGGCTTATCCGCTGCAAGCTGGTCTGAGAAATGGCGCATAAGCGTGAAACTCCTGCGAGTAACTCCACCCTTCAAGCGGTCAATACCAGAGCCTCCTCCGTCAACTTCCCAAGTGCCTAACAGAACAGCTTCCAGCTCTTCATCATAAGATCCATAGGAAATTTCAAAACCAATATCTCCAGCTACGGCTTTGACTCCGTGCTTGGCACATTTGATTTGGCGATCTTCTCTTAGCTCTTCGCTAACAGTAATATCTTTCGACATTCCAAGACTAACAGCCGTATGGCGTAGCTTTTTGAATGAAGGAGTTGCGGGTGTTACCCCGTAAGTTGATTCCTCTACAGAGTAAAGGGCATGGCGTGAAGCATCTGACATAATATTTTTTGTGTTTGGTGTTTAGTTAATTGTGCGTGTTAAGCGAGAATACCAGATCACCGACACAGGCACTCGAAAAAAGTTGTTAGCAATAAATCCATCCGTTCTGCCACAGTTGCGAATAACAACCTCCTGCCCACTATAGCTGAAACGCCTACCCGCTGTAAAGTAACTTCTGAGTTTGTCAGTGATATCTAACGCCTCCTTCTCGCCCTTGCCTGTTGGAACGTAAATATCTAACTGAAGTATTCCCTCTAAGTCATCTTCTCCACCATCTCCAAGCGTTATAACTTCTGGAACATCTGGCAAATATGTTAGACCAATCCAAACCAAATTTTTATCTGGCTCTTGTGGGCTGTTCTCAGTGATGATTTTATAAGTCCAGCCTTCCGCTGTGCTTAAATCCATGAAGGCTTTTACTAGTGCTGATCTAACTAATGAACTCATAATTTAAATTTGCTTTTGTCTCGCCATCCTTCTGAGAATCTTCTTTGCCCTAAGAGCATTTTTTCTCATCATTCCCTTTGTGGCTTTTCTGCTAAATCCGCTAGCGGTTACCTTCTCAGTAGGTCCATTCCATTGTCCATACTCTGCAACTTTAGCATAAGGCAAGTTGTTAGTCATATGAACAGAATCACCAAACTTCCCAAGCTTGTTTAGGATTTTTCCTTTTGTTGCTGTGCCGTTTTTATCCTTACTGCTCAAAGTTCCATCTAGCGTTTTGTTTACTGAGGTTCTCCAGTTGCCCCGCAGCCTTCCCGTATCTACTGGAGTATCATCTATCACTTGAGAGAACAGCTTGATAATTGTTCCTCTTCTAATGCGGTCAACTTCTTTAGCTGACTTGTTAGAAAAGTTTATTATGTCACTTTGAAAGCTCATGATTATCCTGCTGGCAGGTCGTAAACTACTGTGAATCCACTAATGCTTGTGGGGTATCCCGTAGCGTTAGAAGGAACGTGTATCGAGCTGTCTGCGATAAGAAACATGTTTGCAAACGCCTCGCCGTTAATTGCAGGGGCGACAACCGCCCTTATCTCAATTCGGTTAAATTTACTTCCACGGAAGTTCCATCGGTTAAGGGAAATCATGGTTGAAGGAATTACTAATGTTTGATTTGCCCCAATATTAGAATTATACCTAAACACTTGCTGCCCCATTGTTTGTAAACCTTCATTGAGATATAGTTGTCCCCATGAATTAGCGTCGTTTGTATTGAACGCCTCATCTCCAATGCTGGTTAAGGTGCTTGGCATTACCAAGTCGATTCCTTTGTTACCTGTATATTGCAGAAACATAGAGGCTGAAATAGTTGTAATCCCCTCGCTAAATGTTATGTCGTCAAAGTTTGCTCCGCTTCTTCCAAAAAATGCACCAGAAACAAACCCGCTAGGAAAAGTAATGTCTCCTACTAAGTTTACGCAATTACCGCAAAAGGCTGAACCTACGCTAGATACGTTATCCCCCATTTTTAAGCTAGTGAGGTTTGTATTGTAAGCAAAAGAATTGTTGCCAAAACTGGTCTGGTTTTTGCTAAAAATATAATCGCCGTTAGAGTCCTTTAGGGTGGTGGAAATGGGATTCTCGACATAATCTGGCAAATCTTTTACTAATGTCCTTCCGTCATAAGTTGTAGATCCAACCCACGCATTTGCTGGAACGTGAATTTCTGTTAGGTTGTTCACATCTGCAAAGATCCCATATGTTCCGAGGCTTATTCCACTAGGCGCACTTGCCGTGCAGAAATTCCAAGTCGTTAAGGCGTCACAATATCTAAATGCGTAAGCGTTCCAATCTCCATTATCTGCTGACCAGTTTACTGTATGCAAGTTGCTGCAGCCGTAAAAGGGATAGTTGTTAGTGTTTATGTATTGATTTGGTATCCAGATTTCTCGCAAGCCAGTGCATGAACGAAAAACATTGTTTCCAAAAGTAGTTACGTTAGGAGCTATGTAGATTCCCGCTACCGCACCATTAGATTTGCGCCAGTCTGCAGGAATAACTGCAACACCCGTTGACGCATTAACACTGCAATCAGAATTAAAGGCATAAGTTATAGCTGGGTCGGGCGGGGTGCAGCCATCATAAGCGCAAGGGTCATCACCTGCGCTTGCGTATCTGTTGGGGTTTAAAATCATTCGGCTAAAAATAAAGTGTAGCAATATTGACCATAAGAAACGCAAGCGATCTTGTAATCTGCTACGCTTATTCCGTTAGAAACCCCGTAAATATCTTTAATAGCTATCATCGTTTCATCAACTTCGCCCGATTGATTTAGTAAGGCTAAAAGGTTTGCAAAGCTGTTTTGGTCAGTGTCTAAAACGCCCATTTTAACGCCTCCTAATGTCTCGTAAAAATCTGGAGTAATGTCACTTATTTCTTCTTCCGTTAGTTGAGAAACGCTGTAGTTTTGCGTAGCCGTTAAAGCTACCAAATCATAGACAATTTCATCGGGTTTTACCGCTTCACTCCAAGGATCAAACGATGGTCTTGACGTTTCTATTTCTTCAAGGAAAACAAGCCCCTCAGAAAGCCCTTGTATTTCTGAACCCTCTTTAGCGGGGCTTTTCTTTTTTTGTGCAACCGCTGACTCTGTTAGAGTGTTGTAAATTGTGTAAGTTTTCATTAAGAAGTTAAGTATTGGTTGAAGTAGAATTTAAGCCCCGTTCCTGCTGTTGTAGAGCCAACCTGATCACAGAACAATTCAATCAGATCGCCCTTAGTATAAATGTGTGTTAGGATTACCGCTGCGGTGGTTGCCGTTGTGCTTGTCTTTTCCCCGCTGTCAATGCTTGGCTTTGTAGTAAAAATGCTTGTCCCGTTTAAGTGCAAATCTGCAATCAATAAGCTATCAACTGGTGCTGTAGTAACGCCAATCAAAATCTCCTCAAAATAGCCATCTCTTTGTGCGTGGAAAGTTGCTAACGCTGTAGCATCATCTCCCGCTAGATCTGTTAGCTCATCAGATACAGCAATGCCAGAATCGCTTTTGACTCCCAATGTAGCCCTAGCTGCTGGTGCATCTGCGTCATCTATTAATGAAGCCCCAAAAGAACTTATGTTTATTCCATCAAGCTTGGTCTTGTCTCCATCTACGAAAGCCCCTTCTGCTAGAGTTGTTTGCAATCCAGACAAGTCTTGATCTCCTGTATTTGTTCCAGTGATTGCGTCTAGCTTTGTCTTGTCACCATCTGCGAAAGCCCCTTCTGTTAGAATAGACTGCAATCCAGAAAGATCTTGGTCACCTGTATTTGTTCCTGTGATAGAATCCAGCTTGGTTTTATCACCATCCACGAAAGCACCCTCTGAGGGTTTGACTTGCAGCCCCGACAAGTCTTGATCTCCCGTGTTAGTTCCAGTGATTCCGTCTAGCTTAGTTTTGTCTCCATCTACAAAAGCTCCCTCTGTTAGAATAGTCTGCAGTCCAGAAAGGTCTTGGTCACCTGTATTAGTTCCCGTTACTCCGTCTAGCTTGGTCTTGTCTCCATCGACAAAAGCACCCTCTGTTAGAATAGGCTGCAATCCAGACAAATCTTGATCCCCCGTGTTTGTTCCAGTGATTGCTGTTAGCTTGTTTTCTTCTGCCGTTGTGAATGATGCTGTAGTGTTATCAAGGATGGTGCTTCTCTCTTGAACAGTCACACCAATATCTGAAGACTGCAAAGCTGAATCTGCTTTATCGCCTTGGTCTGAAGTTGCAAAATCTCC
>Ga0075468_10000435_pt1 | contig 16389 bp, 15 predicted proteins | sample DEB08_DNA_12_FD_77578 | JGI IMG/M metagenome (GOLD analysis project Ga0075468, IMG submission 77578) | Aqueous microbial communities from the Delaware River and Bay under freshwater to marine salinity gradient to study organic matter... | ecosystem: Environmental > Aquatic > Marine > Coastal ...
TATCCTTGCACATTATGGGTGTACTGTTTTCCACCGCTTTTGGCTTTACGTTCTTCAGCCTTTCTCTTCTTTTCCATTTTTTCGTTCAATTGCTGAACTCTAAAATACTCGATTCTCGAAATAAAGAATACTACAGTCTTCTTATCTTCTATACCAAACAGGTTCAAGAAAAAATCTATGCTGGACCATTCTTTGCCCATATAACTTCCGGACATACCTTCCCATCTATCAGGCATATAGTTAAAAATTAAAAAAGCATACTGAACGTCTTCAGGGAAAACGTCCATAGATACAGGCATTCTGGCAGGATCTGGCTCTGTTCCGAGTTGCTCGCACATAGCCAAATATTTTTCAGTGGATAATTCACCCTCTTGAGAAATACTTTTTTCTACAAGTCGGATGCACTCTTCGACTTGTTTTTCGTAAAATTTTCAAGGTCACCTAAGGTATCTGATACCCAAGTGTCAAAAGAGCCGGAGTTCTTCATAAGAATCTCTGCCTCTTCTAAGGAGTACGGTAATTCTTGGTCTGCGTCCATGCCTTCAGTATCTACTAATAGAAGCTCTTCTAAATAAGATAACTTTAAACCTGTCCAGCCTTTAATTACAGCTTTTACATATTCAGTAAGAAACTTATCGTCATCGATAATTTCTTCTGCTTGGTGTGTTGAACGATTGAATTTCTTTGAGACACATTTCTTGCGGAGTGCAAGTAGCTCTTCTCTTGCTAGGTAACATAAATCAACAGAAAAACCATTCATGCCCGGAAAATCAATCGAAACGGTCATGGATGGCTTCATTAAACTTTTTAAAGAAATATCACTCATAATATAAAAATCCTAATTTAATTAAAGAAGGGGGAGTAGAACTCCCCCGTAGATTTAATAATTATACTAAAGCGACTTCGAAAAGTCAAGATTTATTTTTTTCTATTACGCTACTTTGTAGATAATTGTAGCTTCGTTTTGAGCGTCAATGTTTCCACCTGATGGCTGCGCATGAAACGCAATATCAAGAGTAAGCAGATCTTCTACATTAATAACAGGAACCTCTAAATGAGCTGTAGGCATAGAGAAGGTCAAAGCAGGGGCTGTTGCACCCCCAATATTAATATCCAGGTCAAAATTATTTCTTACTGTGTCACTATCAGACACTAAGTCTGCAAACAACTCTCCTGATTTACTAGAAGTCTGATCGCTATCTAAGTAACAAGTCAGATTTCCAGAAATTGAACGAGTTCCAGTAATATTACCTAAAGGCTTATTTACTTGACCTAATTCTTCAGGAGTAAGATAAGAAATATTATTCTCGAAGTTAATAGAACCTCCAGTGAGGACAATATTATAAACATCCGTAGCGCGAGAATATACTTTAGGCGCTGCTACAGTATCCGTACTAGCTACGCTCATTACGATTGTAGTTGCGCCAGGGGTTCCACCATCATGCGTAGAAGATGTAATTGTAGTACCAGATGGAATGTTTGTACCAATAATGCCTAAACCAGCGGTTGCTACTGAGGTTACATTCCCAGCAACTACAAAAGTATTATCTGTTCCAGTTGCATCTGTAATACTTCCAGTAACGTCTGTAAGTTCAGCAGCGCTTGGCTCCCCGACGTATAGATCAGTTCTTGACATAGTTACTGTAGAGATACGATTACGAATAAAGTTCGTGGTTGAATCAATTCCTGCACTAATGCTTGGTGATACGATAGTAGTACCTTCATCAGAAAGTTCAGAACCAAATCCAGACCACTGAATAGTAGCAATTCCATCAATGTCAAAATCAATTGTAACTGAATTTACGGCAGCCTTTGTAATTTTATATACTTGGTTAGTTCCGCCAGTAGGTTTGAACATAAAATAAATTTCAAAAGCCTCACTCATTGCAGAAACATCACTTTGTGTGAGGTTAAAAGTATTAGTGGTACCTGCAACTAAGGTATTAGCGTCACCAGTAGCAGTAAAAACACCCGTACTCGAATCAAACGTAGTAGCTCCAACATACATAGCCCATAAAGCTTCCTCTATACAACGTGCCTGAGCACTATGTAGCGTAGGACGAGCATAAGTACTAAAACTCCATTCTACTGGTGCTAAAGAATCGTTAAAAAGCAAACGTCCACGTCTTGAGGTTGCCCCCGCTTCGCTTACTGTAATTTCAGAAGAATTAATTGCTTGTGAAAAGGAAAAACCATCAAGTACAGGTACTTCCCAAATATCACTGCCAAGTTTGATTGCGACTTGTACGTCTCTTGTAAATTGTAATGCCATTTTATTTCTCCAAAGAGATTACTCTCTTCCTAACCTTAGTATCGAACTTCGCAAACGATTTCTCCGACGCCTAAAGGTTCTAGTGCGCCTTCATCAGTATCTAAACTTACTATTGTAAGCTGATGTACTGATTGCGCTGTTCCGTCTTGATCTGTATAGGATAATGCTGAATTATCTTCTATTACTGTTTCTATGTCCTCAAAAAGTTTTTCTAAGCCTAATACGGCATCTTCTTGTTGAACATACACTCTCAATGTCAGAGTCATAAATCTATCTTTATAGCCACCACCCTGATACTGTCTAGTTTCTGCTCCTGCACTACAATGTACTGCAGGAAAATCTTGTACTTCGTCCCAGAACAATAGTTTTGGTTCTACGTTATTATATAAGTTTGTTCTGTATGGAAAGTTTCCATTAATTAATTTTAATTTTACTACGAGAGCCTGAACAATTGCCATTCTTCGTGACGTATAGTCTCTGGTTGCCATTACATTCTCCTAGTAAAGAATCTTCCTACTAATTGTTCCGATGCGATTTCTCTTATAGATCTATCAATAAGTTTTCTTGGGTCTCTTTGAGCACTTGCCCAGGGAGTCTTTCCCTTGCCCATCTCAAAAATTTGATAGGGGCTCTTATCATAAGTATATCCTATACTCGGAAATCCTTTAGCAGTAGTACTTATGTCTGTAATTCTAACGCTACTTGCAAAAGCCCCGCTTCTATTCTCTAATGCGGGTGCTCCCATGTTTTTACGAACTTCTGCAGGTAGTTTAGCATTCAGTATAGCCTGAAGCCTTAATAAATTAGAGCGAGGAGCACTATTCTTTTTAGTTGCTTGATTACTACTAGATTGACCTTTAATAGCTCCTACAGCTATAGCACCTCCTCGTAATCTAGTATTCTTCTTATTCGGTTGTCCAACATTAATAGATTTGTCTCTCTTAGCTTTAGGTACTTTTTCTTTCTTTGCTTTTACTTTTAAATTTTTGTTTTGAGCTCTTCCAAAAGCATCGATAACTTGATTTGTCGCAATTCTTTTAAGTTTCTCTACAGGAGACATACTTGCAGCTTTATTGGCAAAGTCTTCTACATCGTCAAATAAAGCTTTAGCAACTTCTTCTTCCATCTGAGCACGAAGATTAATCCAGTCATAAGATTCCGATCCGGGCCTATTATCTACTGAGGGTCCTACTGTTCCAAATACATCTATCTTTTTTCTATAATCATTTGACTTTTGCTTTTCTCCGCTTTCCCAATTAATATCTAGTCTACGAAGCATATCTATAATAACATTTGTTCCTGCTTCTCTTGCTTCTGAAGTACTAACGTTTATAGAGACTCCAGAAGCTTTTAAACTTCTTTCAATATTTGATTCTATTGTTTTATTACTTACTTCAGAACTTCTAAATTTTCTAGGGCCTTGTCCATCCTCATTGACTTGTCTTCCTGTAACAGTATTGCCTAATAGTCTCAGTCCTTCCACACCGGAAGTTTCTTTTCCTATATGTAGAAACTGGGTTCGTCTCGTAAACTGAGAACTCCTCGAACCAAAAGCAGAGTCAGCGTTTCCTTTTAAAACATTTTTAAAACCTCTTCTTATTAGAGGTAAAGCAATATCAAATATAGGAGCCTTTAATTTGTTCTCCCGTAAGCTGGGTTGATAAAGCAGTATATACGTGGGATAAACATTTATACTTTCTCCTTTACCTAAGGCATACTTTTTAGCGTACTGCTGAAATACTCTTTTAGCTACTTTTTCTAAAAAGCTTCTGACTTTAGGGTTCTCTAAAGGGTCTCCGTTTACTATTTTTGACATAATAGCTGCAAAATTTTTAACTATGGTGTTTCTAAAATCTTCCTCAGTAAGACGAAAATGGTGAGGGTTGTTTGCAGCAGAGTATTTTCTAGCTAGTGTGTCGAAGCGTTTTACATTTCTATTTAAAGAACTTCGAATAATACCATCTACAATAGCCTTACTCATTGTATCCTATACATGTCTAAAACTCTACGAATATGGTCTGGAAATCCTGGGTCGTATCGTATAGAGGATGAACCGGAACCTTCACGAGTTGCTGAGCCAATGCTCTGTCTGTCTTTGTGTTCGTTTAAATGGTAGTAAGTGATAATATCAGCTACTGCCAGTTGTAAATCTGTGGGTAGAGTTGTATACCCCGCTAAATATGTTACTTTGACCGACCCTACACCACGAGGCCAGTTTTTATATGCACCGCTTTCTTGCGTTCTAAAAATAGAGTCAGAAACTTGATCTAAATACCACGAATATTCTGGTGGAGTTCCTCCACCGTTAGTAAATAATTCTGTATAAGCAGTGGATTGCCCTACTCTTTCATATACATTAGTAATACTAATCACTGGACTGTACTTTAGTTGGACAGTATACGTATCCCACTGAACGTCAAAAAATTCAGTATACCCCGGGCTACTAGCATAGGTGTCAAACTCACTGTTGCAATAGGTTCGGACAAGCTTACTTACACTCGTAATTAGCGTCTCGAACTTTTCGTCAAACTGTGTAGAGTTTATCCCTTCCAGTAGTTTATAATCGTCTAATGTAATTAAATCAGCCATTTTTTTCCTAAAAAGGCTTGGGAAGCCCGAAGGCTTCCCATCCTAAACATCTTACCAAGCGTGACAAACAACTTGCCCTGCATCAGCAAACATGACATCAAAGCCACGACGCTGAGTAGCAACCAGTACTCGACGCTGATTTTCAACATCGTAGTCTGATTCAACAGTTACACCACGTAATACTGGTACAAGGAAGTTACGAGTATTGACAGCAACACCCCAAACCTTGTTAGCAGTTTTACCGGCAGTAAACTCGTCACAAACGATAATGGGTGAGCCATAAGCCTGACCAATTTCGCCTGAAATCTTAGTAGCGCGATCGCCACCAACCAAGTTTACATCTTGGAATTCAGCATCATCAAGCAAATCGTAGTATGCATCTAAAGATACAACATAAACTACGTCTGAAGGACGACGACCGTATTTACCCATTGCTTGACGCATATTCAACAAAGCAGCAGTAGTAGCAGTAACACTAGCTGCACCAGCAGAAGCACCAGTATCAAGCTTCTTGCTAGCAGCAATAGCCTGCTGGATAAGACCAGTTTGGCCCCCAGCGTTTACTACTTCAGCAGTATGACCAGCTTGAAGAATTGAATGCTCAATAGCGCGTGCATGAGCACGTACCATAGCTTCACGAATCAAAGGAAGAATAGGCATAATTGCATCTTCTTCAGTTTCATTAGCCATGAAAGACTTAGAAACCAACTTTTCTACGGTCAAGACTTTGCTACCTAAGCCAATACCAGCGTTAGCGCCGGGAGAAGCTTCATCACGATCGCCTAAGTTACCCTTGAAGGCAGAACCTGCGCCGGTGCCGGCAGCATTGCTACCAAGCCACTCTGCATACCCTGCATCAGGCATAGTTGGGATAACCATAGAAGCAGCATTCATCTGAATCTTACGGAAAAGAGGGTCAAGAACGAGTTCAAGCTCAATATCGCGCTGAATAGCGGTAGATACTGTTGACTCAAAGTCCGCAGTAGTAGAAGTAGGAACAGTTACACCAGAGCTGGCATTAACTTTTTCCATGATAGAACGACCAAAACGAGTGTCCATACCTTTATTAGTAACTACACCCAAAACGTGTGCATTTACCATATCTTCTTCTGACAATTCAGACTTTTGGCTAGCGCGGTCTGAGAAGACTCGCTTGCTCTGCTGAATTTTTTCAATTTCAGCGGCTTTTTCTTTCAGTTCATTTTGCAATGAACCAATAATTTCTGCATGGTCAGCGTCTTTAGCACTCATTTTTGCTTCGACGTCAGCCATTAAACGTTCTGCACCACTAGATACAGCGGTTGCAATTTGAGCTTCTTGTGCAGACTTCTGAGCTTCGGCTTCGGCAGCAGCTTTTTGTTCTGCTTCCAATCGCGTTTTCTCTTCTGACTTGCGTTCAGCTTCTTTCATTGCCATTGCAGTTGCGGTCTTTTCGACAGCAGCAGCCACAATCGCATCAATATCGATATCACTCATAGTTTTCTCCTGTGCTTCGACTTTATCAGAGTCGGTAGGCATTGATTCGTTAACGGAATCTAGATGTTTTTCAGTTTCCTGAAGGTTATTAGATTCTGTTAAGGAATCTACTGTTTTGAAAGATTTCTTGAAGTCTTCATATTCTGAATCAGAGTTAAAAGACTTAGCAAGAGAAAAGGTAGCAGCTTGGTTAGCAGGAACCGTAACTACGGAAACCTCCAATAACTCTGCGTCCTTAATCTTATATCCATCGGTTTCGGTCATATACTCCGCATCCTTGACTCGAAACCCGACTGAAAAAGCTCCAAGGACGCCTTCTTTAATTAACTCTCCTACATGTCCAGCAGATTTAGCAATTTTTGCTTTTAGCTGCAGACCATTGTCGTTAGTACCAAGCGAAATTGCTCGGCCAATCGGCTGGTTGTAGTCGTGATTAAAAAGAATAACTGGATTGTTTAAATAGTTTTGAAGTCCGCCCTTTGTCCAGGCTTCAGATTCAATAATATCTCCAACTCGGTCAGTACTATTAGTACTGGCCATACCTGTGATATGGAGATCATCCCCATCTTCATAGGCTTTAAAAGTGGAGCCAATATGAAAAATTTTATTCAATTGATTCTCCTTTTATAGATTTTAATTTCTCCAGAGGAGAAAGGTCATCTTCTGAAGCCGGCTCAAGAACGGGCTTTTTCATTGGTTTAGGTTCTTCAACAGGCTTACTACCAATTGAGTTCCAATCTGCAGGATACATCTGTGCAGCAGTTTTAACGATAGAGTTATAACCCCTACCTCTAAAATATCTTGTTAAAAGTCTTGGATTGATAGGCCATACGTCTGGTCCTAGCTTATAATATTCACTTCTAGAGGGCACACGTCCCTGCTCATGAAAGAAATCAATCATAACCTTTAAAACTTCGGATTTTGTCATTTAAGTTTCCTCTTGCTCTTGTGGCCTTCCGCCTTCTGCGGGATTTGAAGCTGAGCCTGCAATGTTGGCAGGAACACGTATTTCTCCAGCGCCAAAAACCTCATCGTAGTTTAAAGCTTCTCTTGCTTCGTTAGGTGTAATAATCCCTGCATTTACTAGTGTAGAATAATAGGCTGCTGAGTCTCTTAGCTCTGGCTGAAGTGCAGGAATGTTGCTAATATCCGGGGTTATGGTGTAACCAAAGAATCTTTCTAAAGCTTTGTTTACCTTCTCTATGATAGGCAGAATAGTTTCTAAATAATACATTCTGTGGTTAGGACGAATATTGGCATTATTACCAGAGTCTAACATAATTGGCGGTACGCCAAGTACTTTTAATACTTCTTTGTTTGCGGAGTCAATAGACGATTCGAAGTCTAGCTCACGAAAATTAATATTTGAAATTGAGTCTAACTCCATTCCGCCGTCCAGCACCAATGGGCGTCTACCGCCACCATCCGGTCTATACCGCGTGACCCAAGATTGAATCATTCTCTCTTTATTTTTCTCACTAATGACAGAGGGTGACTTAATTACCAAACCTGGTACAGCGCCATTCTTAAAGAAATTGTCCTGAAATTCACGCATACGTGTAAGCTGAGACATGCTTCGTTGAGCTGCCCTTAAACGACTAGTACCACGATAGATGCTATGAAAACTATTTTCTTTAACATGAATGATTTCATCAGGAGTATAGTCTATACTTGTCTGAAAAGTATAGCCTTGTACGTAGGTTCTTTTATCTGGCTCAATGTCCATGTAATTAGCGGGGAGATGATACAGAGAAACTCCGTCAAAGTATATAAAGATATTTCCATCTAGTATATAGTCGATTATGAGGTTTCGCTTAAAAGTAGAAACGTCTTGAAAAGGGTTAGGCTCTTTGTTTAACAATAAGTCAACACGAGAACGCCTTATACCTTTGGTTACTGAATTCAATCCTTGAATTGGTTCACCTACTCGCAACGGAATTTCAGCTGCATCATCTACAATCATATTTACGGCGCGGTTCACAACTTCGAGGTACTCGTAGTACGCTTTATAGTTATGTACGATTTCTCTAGAAGCAATAGGGCCCGAGCCTTCGAGACTTACTACAATCTCTTCTTGCGCGGGATTTAACTTTTCCTGTTTCCAGAAATCATACCAAGCCATATTTTTCTCGTTGTATTTCTACCCAGCGCTTCTGCTTTTCTGCAGTGTGAAGCGGGGGGTTTCTTCCGTAAATGGAATGTAGTTTCAGATGATGATCGTGACATAGGGTGACTGTTTCAGTGTAAAGTTCAGCCCAGTTATCATCTATAAATTCGTCTCTCCAGATTATTAAATACTCATCTGTGTAATGGTCTGGACGAAGCTTTTGCTTCTCACTTAACCATTTACGCAGTAAAGGAGCTAGAGTATGGAAATGGTGAAAGTCTAACTTTATCTTAACGCCGCATATCCGACATTCAGAACCCTTCTCGTACTTCGATTTTGCCCTATCTCGGATGTATTTTACTGGGTCTCTTTTTAATTCTACCATCTAATTTTAATCATTATAGCTATAGGTCAGTTGAAAGTCAAGAATTATTTTTACTCGGTGTTTAGAATGTTGGAGCGTTCTCTTCAAAACTGTAAAGTGCGTATCTCAACGCGTCTGCCATGTGAGAAGATGAATCGTGAACGGGCTTCTCTCGAATCAAGTTGGGATTCGGGTCCCATCTATACATATCTAGTGAGCGCAATGTTTCGGTGCAGCTCGAGTCTACGATAAGACGATCGTTATCAATAAGACTTGCCACATGACCAATCCCGTCAACCACCGATTTCTTGGCGTTGATAGTAGAAATATCATACTGCTGTGCAAGATCGAATCTTGTCTGTGCGGCGGCTGCATCGATAAAACAATAGTCGACCTCTCTTCTTTCAATAATTTCACCAAGGAAGCCAGCATGTTCCTCTGTCGTGCGTTCTGCCGCATAATACTCTTCCATTAAATAATATTTGTGTCCGTCATATGCGATACAACAAAATGCTGTGGGGTCTTTAAAACCTACGTCAAGCCCCGAGATAATATCGCAGCCTGTAAAATCCATTTCTGATAAGTCTTGCACGCACTTATCAAAGTTAAGTGTCCAAATCTGTCCTTCAAACACATTAAAGTCTGCTTCATATTCCTGAGCAAATTCTGCGGTTGACATAGAACGTCGTGCTTCCGCAATATCAGTTTCTGAAGCTCTTGGGTTATCATGCCAAGTTGCCTTTATGCTTACCCACTCCTCAAAATCATCGGTGAACCCACGATTAAAAAAGCGACTAAACCAATTATTCCTTCCACGAGGAGTACTAATAAAGAGAGCTTTAGATCCCGGCTTATCGAGTGTTGGCCTGATAGCAACATTAAACGCTGTCTCTCCATCTGCCAATGCGGCCTCATCAAAGAGAACAAAGTCATAGCTCCTCCCTACAACAGAATCAATCTGATTTACAGACCCTAGTCTAACAGTAGACCCATTCGTTAATTCAATTACACGATCTTTCGCGTTATCTCGTGCTACTTCTAAGTCGAAATGCTTAATAAGATTACGCTGTAGGTCGAAGGAGATATTAGAAAGATTGTAATTAGGACTGACAATAAGTACATGGCATCCTGGAACGAGGGCGACGCATTGGGCAATAATATTTCCGATATACGTCTTCCCTTGACGACGACTAAGAGCACCAACAATAAAACGATACTTATCGGAATTAATAGCATTTATTAAGGCCACCTGAGAAGGAATTGCCTCTATACCTAGCAATTCCAGATATTGTTCAATAGGTACTTTTAGAAACTTACCTGGTACTATATTATCGAGAACTATGTCTCGTCTGCTGACTTCCATTCTTCATCACACTCGCAAGGGTCACATTCACATTCTTCACACTCTACAGGAGCTTCTTCTGTTTTCTCTACAGGGGCTTCTTTCATTACTGCTTGGTGAATTCCTGCAGCTTTTAAGGCTTCTTCTTCTGTAGCATATTTTGCTGATGAGCCAGCTACTTTCCACATATTGCCTTTTTTAAAAATCATAGTATGTTTCCTGATGCCAATAATCCTGCTAAGAAGAGGATAAGGGCTCCGCCTACTGTCCAGACGAGTTTATGAAGTTTATCGATGGATTGCTGCATTTCTTTATATCGAATACGGCTATCTTCCGAAGCTTTCTTTACTTCATTAAATATAGTTTTCCATCGTTCTTCACAAACTGCTTCGTGGGTACGAAAGTCTGTAAGAAGGTCATTCTGTTGCTGGGTTTCCAAGTAGTTTCTCCATTAACTTTCCATAGTTACCTTCGCCGAACGGAGAATTGATTTGCACATTTTGCTGTTTAATATTCGTAGTAGCTTTTGCTTCTTTGGTATGGTCAACAGTTATTTTATGTGCTAGTGCAATTATATCAACTAGGTCTTTACTGGAATACTGCTCAGAGTCTCTAGCTTCTTGAAGTTTGTTTTCGATTACTTCATCAAGAAGCTCTGCGAGTCTGAAACGATTGCGATATCCTTGGTCTAAATAAACCGAGTTGATATAGTCTTTTACGTCACTTTTCTCTAACACTTCGTAAACTTTGTCAGGCGTAACGCCTAGGCTGCCTGCAGCAGTGAGCGCAGACCCCGTGGACAAATATGCATTTGCCACTTCGAGATTTTCTGGTGCCATCTTTACGAGTTTCATGGATTCATTGTATTATGTTGAGACCAAAAAGTCAAGACATTTTTTTAAGAGGGTTCTGTTGGCCAGACAACATTCTCTGGGTCATCCAGGTCTGCGGGGAGATTATCAACTATATCTCTCAAAGCTTGTCTATACGTAACCCATTCAGCTTTCTTCTCGTTGCTAAGAGGAGAGTCTGCTCCTTGGGTCCAATCTGACATGCCCAACTTCATACTTCTAATTTTCCTAACATCATATAGCAGGCCTTCTGTATTTACAACCCAAGCAGTTCCAGACCAGTCGTAGTATCCCGAAGGTCTATCGGAACCTCTATAGGACCAAGCACTATCATGATACTCATATGCGTGCATAAATTGAGCAGGGTCTTTGAAATTAAGATCTGGCAACTGATCTTTATATACATGACATACTCTTCTTCCATCTAGTTCTTGTTCGTGAGCAGGTATATTAGCTCCGGGACAAGACATGACTTGTTCTATGTATCCAGTTTCTATATTTGTATATACTAGCCAAGCTATTGGTCTAATCATGTTAAATTCCTTAATCTTGCAACAAAAACGTTGCTGGGGTTATAAAGGCTAAAGGTTCCTAGGAAGCCTGCATTGAGGTAGTTATAGTACAAAATCTGATTATTAGCAGCATCGAAAGCATAATTATTTATCTTAACCGAACTATCATTTCTAGGAGTACCACCCCCTACATAAATATCTGAAAAGTCTGACCCTGAGTATACTACAGCGCCTGTGCCATATAAGGTCCCTGCGGGGTGAACCGCAAGAAGATCATATGATTTATCAAATTCATCAGTAAAGCTTATAGTAGACGAAGGGTTAAAGATTGTTATACCATAATCAGCATTGCCTGACCCCGTATATGTTTGAGTTACTACAGATAACTTTGCATAGTTAAAAGAAGAAGCGGATAAATTAAAAATATTGCTACTGCTGTAAGCTTGGTTGAATGCTGTGGTAACTGAACCTGTAGTTATACCGCTATTAAAACAAATGAGTTCTTCATCTTCTTTTGTTATATAACTATAAGAATAGTTTGGGAATGTACCGGTTCTGCCAGCAATAGAGCCTACAGTCGATACTTGCATTTGACTAGCAAGGTCTGTATCTATCAGAGTTTGGTCATTTTCGTTAAATATTTGGAGTCCGTATGCCATAATTAGTACCTCACTGCAATATACTTATAAGTATAGGTAGAGTTTCCCAGATCGGAAAATTTTGAAGATATCTCAAACTTTCCGGATAGTCTATTAATTTCATAAGCCGGAATACTGCCTGCTCCCGTGACAGGCTCGTCTGTGAATAATATCCCTACTTCATCTGTATTAGTAGATGTCATCCCAGGTATTGAGTTTGTACCTGTAGATATTAATTCCCCAACCCTTCTACTTCCTCCCAAAGTTCCGCTGCTTGTAGCTTGAAATATAGTATCTGCGTTTTCGTTAGGGGCTCCAAAGCTACCGAAAGTATTGCCTGCTCCGGAAGGGTCAGTTATTGCAATTCTGTATCTTCTACTGCTAACTACAGTAGCCGTTTGTACGGGAACAGTTAGTGTTCCTGTGGCTATAGCCGTACTCTGTCTATCTACTCTGGTATCTAATATACTTTGGTTATTGGAGTTCTTAATTAATACGCCGTAGGCTGCATCTGTGGCGGCATACTGTACTGGACTTGCGAAAGCCCCGGCGGTGTCTTCATCTTGGCTTGCATGATAATAATAAACAGTATTTTTAGGCACGCTAGTAAAACTGGAAGAGGTTTGCCACCCTGTAGTAGGAGGGGTCGCACTCTGATTTCTAGCGTATTTAAGAGTTCCACCTTGTCCTGTGGAAGATAGGTTAATAGTAGTAGTTACTGTAGACCCAGCAGCAGCGTTATCTGTAACACTAGCTATTGTTGGTGGAGTAATACCTCCTGTAGAGCCTGAAGTAGATACATTAAAGGTTTTTGTAGAATCAGAATAAAGTCCTGAACCACCCGTTGTTACTAATCTCATTGAGAAAATTTTATAGGTTTCTGGGTTGGCGTTAGGCTCATCCGAGACTGAAATAGTTACCTGAGTTTGCCCCGCAGCGGGAGTACCATTTTCGTGGATAGTACCAGAACTGTCTCTTACTTGATAATTATTTCCTAAATCTGCGGTAATATCTGAAACTGATATATTAAAAGAACCTACTCCCGTGTATTGTTGGGTAGATGGTGATACTGTTATAGCATTGTCGGGGAATAAATAAGGAGGTGTATAGCCTTCGCTATAACTAGCTGTTACAGATCCAGAACCTACCCTACGAGCATAGAAAGTATAAGCTGTTCCTCTAGTTCTAGTAAAGGTTGAACCATTAGTATACCAATTAACATTATCATGACTTACCTGTAATGTACCTCCACTACCCCCAGAGGCAGTAGCAGTAACTAATGGCGTAGAGCTAGCTGTCGCAGCAGTACTCATAACTAAATCGGTTGGAATAGTTACGGGCTGTACTAGTCTTGTTACTGTAAAGGTATCATTAGTAGCGACATAAATTCCACTACCGCCGGTATCTTCTCTTCTAGCCGCAAAAATTTCATAAGTTGTAGTGTTGCCTACAGTAGGTAGACTCGAAGAAAATGTAATAACTGCAGGTGAAGTGACAGACGAATCAACAGTGCCTAAGTTTGTAGACCCATTATTGAGACGTACAGCATAATTATTATTTGTATTAACGTCGCCTACAGTAGTACTAGCACTAGTGTCGTCAAAAGCAATAGTATCATTAGTGGCTGTTACACTTGGGTCTGGGTCTATATAAGGGATTTCATACGCTGGATGAGTATAAAGATCTGAAGTAACATTATTACTACCTACCCTACGAGCATAGAAAGTATAAGATGTTCCGCGAGTTTTATTCTGAAATTCACTGTTGTTAGCAAACCAATTAACGTTGTCGTCACTTACCTGTACTGTGCCTCCTGCGGTCCCTCCAATAGCATTAAGAAAAACACTAGTAGTATCACTTTGAGTGGCGGGAACAGAAATAAGAATATTCGTAGGAGCATCTGGAGCTCTTTTTATACTAAATTGTCTGTTTGTTTCAACCCAGTCGTCGTCAATAGCAGGAGCACCCGCACCTCCTGCAGCAGTATTTCTATAAACAAGAAATTCGTAGAAAAACTCTTGGCCTAGAAGTGGCAAGCCTGGAGGTGACGAGACTCCATTGTTACTTATAGTTAGAGCACCATTTGCAGTAAAAATAGCACTTCTTGGTTTATCGTTATCGCCGTTATTCTTTTTAACAACATAAGTATGCCCAGCTAAAACTCCACTTACTGTAGTGGATCCAGTAGTAGCAGTGGGCCCAATGGTAGAGCTAGTACCTGCAATACTGCCGGTATTTGGAGCTAAGTAGGTTGCTGGAGTGTCTAGGAAACCGTCTTGAACAGTGCCGTTTGCCGCAGTAGTTCTTGTAAATATTCTATCGCCTGCTCTGACAACGTTTGCTAAATTAGTATCATTGTTTTGAAGATTTGTGCTAGAGTTTGTTAAAGAAATTTGTACGGAAGAGGCTCCGGCTCCTGGAGTTACTATAACCCTAAAAGTACCAGAGGTTGACTCGGTACCCAGATCTGTGAAGGTTCCTAGTACTGTTGATGCCTGTGGGAGTTCTCCGACAATATACGTATCCATATTATCATAAAGGCCATCACCGCCTACGGCTACTGCTCTGTAGCCACGAATATAATAGGTTACATTCTCCCCTGGGTTATTAATATTAGTAACTTCTATTACACTTACGCTTCCCCCGCCACCGGACTGAGATCCTCGAACGGTACCTGTATAACCTCCGGTCAGTACTTCGTAGTTATCGTTAGCTGGAAGAGAAGTAAGAAGATCAAAATGCGACGTACTATTATAAGGAACAGTAAAATCAGAGTTAGTATAGGTTGCAGGAGCTATATACCCTACAGAATGGTCTACGAAAGATACTTGAGAGATAAGTCCATTAGACCCTACACTTCTTGCATAGTAGGTTACTGTTGTCCCTCTAGTCTGTGCATAGGTTGTAGTAGCACCATAACTAGTTTTAGCATACTGTATTGTACCGCCCTGTCCGCCAGTAACTGAAAGAGTTGCGGTTACATTGGCTAGTTCTGGGTTATCATTAGAAACACTAAGAGATACATTATTCGGGTAAACTTCTACTTCGAAAGTAGTACCAGTATCATCAAAGTCGTTATCGCCACCTACAGCTACAGGTCTTCTAGCATATACTCTAAATGTAGCTGCTCCGCCTGCTGCTACGCCATGAGTAATGGTTATGTTACCGTTACCAGTTCTACCGCCATAACTAACACTGCCTGCATTATTATATACGTAATACTCGTCTATAGAGCTACCACCAGCTATAGCGACTATATGCGTAGTACTTCCATAAGCTAAATTAGGGCTAGCAATTGCACTAATAGCCGCGTCTGGAGCATTATATGCAGGCGTACCGCTCGTTCCTCCAGAGGCTGTTAGTCCATTAGCTCCTGTTGATTGCACAAAGTAATTAGCTGCTGTCCCTCTTACAGCTGCAAAGGTATTACCAGCAACATAAGTACCACCATTACTATACGCTAAAGAAGCAGCTCCTGTAGTATTTGAGCCTGTTACAGTTGCTGTTACATCATTATCATTTGGGTTATTAAACGCTACACTTGCTGTAGGTGTTTGAGGGTATACTTCTACTTCGAAAGTAGTACCAGTATCATCAAAGGCGTTATCGCCACCTACAGCTAGAGGTCTTCTAGTGTACACTCTGAATGTTGCTGCGCCTCCGGCTGCTACGCCATGAGTAATTGTTATAGTACCGTTACCGGTTCTACTACCATAATTAACGGTGCCTGCATTATTATATACAAAATACTCATCGGAGGCACCACCATTCTGTATACCGACATCATGTGTGGTACTTCCATAAGCTAAATCAGGACTAGCAATGGCAGTAATAGCAGCATCTGGAGCTATATACCCTACAGAATGGTCTACGAAAGATACTTGAGAGACAAGTCCATTAGACCCCCTACTTCTTGCATAGTAGGTTACTGTTGTCCCCCTAGCCTGTGCATATGTCGTGGTAGCACTATAACTAGTTTTAGCGTACTCTATTGTACCCCCCTGTCCGCCAGTAACTGAAAGAGTTGCGGTTACAGAAGCTGCTGATGGGTTATCATTAGAAACGCTAAGAACAACATTGTTTGGATAGACTTCTACTTCAAAGGTAGTACCAGTATCATCAAAGGCGTTATCGCCACCTACAGCTATAGGTCTACGAGCGTATACTCTAAATGTTGCTGCGCCTCCAGCTGCTACGCCATGAGTAATTGTTATATTACCGTTACCAGTTCTACCGCC
>Ga0075468_10000438_pt1 | contig 16375 bp, 14 predicted proteins | sample DEB08_DNA_12_FD_77578 | JGI IMG/M metagenome (GOLD analysis project Ga0075468, IMG submission 77578) | Aqueous microbial communities from the Delaware River and Bay under freshwater to marine salinity gradient to study organic matter... | ecosystem: Environmental > Aquatic > Marine > Coastal ...
TAATACACCTTTACTATAGTTTACAAAGTTACTATCTACGATTGTTTGGTTTCCAACTCTTTCGTAGTGTCCAACATCCTTACCTTCTTTTAACATATCAGTAAGTTTCATTGATTCTTTAATACCAAGTTTCTTTTTAACTTTTGCTACAGCTGATTTAACTGAATCCATACCAGTCAACGAAACGATTTTCTTATCATTGTGATACACATCCCTACCAACAATATAAAACATACCAGGAAGTTTGTCAGTCAATTGAGCAAAGTGAAGATTGAACACATTACTCATCTTTGATTGTGGATAGTTAAATTCTTTTAATGATTCACTTGCGAACTTTTCAGCATTCTCTTTATCTTCTTTATCAACATTAGTAACTTTGTAAGTTTTCCCATCCACTTCAAATTCACTATCACCATTTGCGATTGCTTTTGCTCTTGCTGCACCAAATTCGTTACCTTCTTCAATTTCGCTATCATCAGTTTCATTGATTTCGTAATACTTTCCTAATGTTTCACCGATTTCATCATAAGATGATTCTAATCGTTGTTGTAGTGTTGCAACTTCTCTTAAAGTTTTTTCAAATATTTTGAATGATTCATTCATTCTCTTTACGTGTCTACTAACAGTAATACCATCAAATGAACCTTCAGTTTCTTTAACCATATTTTTACCAGCAACTTCTACCAACCCTCTGATTGATTCGTATACTTCAGATAACCCTTCGTTTCTATATACAGTTTCACCAAATGATTTGTATGCTTTAACTGCTTCTAAGAATGCATGTTTTTGTTCTGTAGTCATCTCTGAGGATTCTTCATCTTCGTTTTCTTTAACGAATGATTTAGCGTATGGGTCAGAATAAACTTTACCTAACTGTGGGTTGATAGTTTCATTCAGTAAATCTTTTAGTTTTTTCATGTGATATCCTTAAATTGAACAAACACCATCTATTTCACAGATGATATCTCTTACTAATGTATTAATTTTTTTATATGATGGTGTTTTGCCTTTACCTACTACTGATTCGTTCATTGGTCTCATAAATGCACCATGTGTTGATGGATTTGAAACAAAGTCCCAGCATATCAAATCAAAGTCATCTTCCACAGTAACAGATTTACCATTACTTGCTTCTTTTACAGAACCCATACCTCTTGAAGAGATACCAACCGTACACCCTGCTTCTAAAAGCTCTTTGAGGATATTACCTGCTGGTGTTTTAAGTACTTCTACTTTACCCATTACATCGTCACCCTTCCAATATACGTCTCTGATGATATGTGAAGTGTTTTTTAGTTCAACTACTGATGATTCTGGATGGTCTAATTCACCAAATGCTCTATTTTCTTTGATTTCTCTACCTTTGTACTTATCCACTTCTCTTTCTAAGATTGAACGTGGATAAACTCTACCATTTTGGTTTTCTGCTTCCGCTCTCTGTAAAACACCATTAACAATCAATCTACCATTGTTATCTTCCAATGATTCATTGATTTGAGTCTTACTCATTTTAAACGGAATAATATCTACTAATAGTCTACTCATTACTTATCCCAAACTTTTCGTTTCCTATATAAATCAAACATAATCTGTGCTACCTCATATCTAATAAGTAGACGAATATTTTCCAAATCTTTATTTGAAAGTTCTTCTTTTAATATTTTCTTTTTAGAAATCATGCGGATAACTCTTTTAGGTTTCTAGCCACTTTTAGCATACGTTCTGAAATCTTACTGAATCGTCTCTGCGTTGATTCCCAATACTGACCATTGTGAACTCCTGCTTCTGTCTTTAATTTAGTATTTTGATTAACAATTCTTTCTAATTTAAACATCATACTATTAATTTCTTTGATAGAATGATTGATTTTCTGATGTTGTTTTAGGTTTTCATCTTTCTTATATTCCTTATAAGAAATTTCGTTAATTTTATTTTCTAACTTACGTTCTAAAGATTCTAATTTTTTTGTATTCATTTTAGTTTCCTTTGACTTCTTCATACCTAACACTTCAATGTGGTCATCATCTAACTCATCTTCATCTTTACTCTTTGAAAACGCATATGGGGTCTTAACGGGCCCTTCACCACCATCTAAGTTACCAGTTACATTGGCTTCTTCAATCTCATCAAACTTATCTTCGATTTCTTTTATGAAACTTTTCATTTAAATGCCTTATTTAACTCATCGTATAATTCATAGTATCTGAGTAGTGATAAAACTTGTGATTCAGTTATTACTTTTGATGATTTAAGTTTAGACGCCAATGAAATCACTTCATTAATTTTTATTTTAGTCACCTTGTCGGTAATATTTACTAATTTTAGTGATTTTTGTAATTCTGTTGTCTCTCTTATAACAAACTTCTTTAATTTTTCAGAGTTGTCAACTGAATTTATGTATTCTTTAAGAATACTACGTTGTTTGTCTGATAAATTTGTATATTTGTTGTTAAAATTCTCAACTAACATCTTCCACGCCAACAATCTAACTTCTTTTGGTTGTTTGGCGTAATCTTCATTGATTGTAGTTACAACTTTATCCGAATTTTGTGATTTTCCAGTTAAATGTTCCAACAATGTTGATTTACATTCTACATATTGTTTTGGGTTATCTGAGTTTTTGTATTCAAATAACTTATACACCGATGCGGTCTCTTTGTAGTTTGAAATTCTATACTTAAAGAAATCCTCTAATACAAAATTACTCTTAATATCTTTTATTAAGTTGTACTTTTGTTTATTTAGTGTAGACTCTGTAAGTTTACGTCTTTCATTAAGTATAATGTTAAGGAACTCACCTGCTTTATAATCAGAATTGAAAGATTCTTTGATAGCAGATTGGTATAACTTTAATTCCTTTGCCAAATCAGTTTGTTTTCCAAAATGTTCTTTGATAATAGCAGTTGCTTTTGAATCTTTGTTGTTCAAAGTATCTGTCGCAATTTGACGTACTAACAATTCAAATAGAATGCCTGTATTTTTGTACTTACTATGTTTAATATTCTTCATTAGTTCCTTCTATTTTTGACAAAGTAACCTATATATTTGGTTATAAATATCCTATTTATCAAAATTCAATATGTTTTTCTCATCTAATAGTCCTGATTCTTTATTATTATCATCAGATTTGAGTGATTCAGTAATTATCTTCTTAGTTTTTGTCTTATATTTCATTTTAGATAACATTGAATTGGTGACTTCTTTATTTAAAACTTCGTTCGCATTATACGAATGACCAGGTCTATCCGCTTTTACTGAAATAGATTTATTTCCTAATGGGTCTCTACCAAATGGATTTTCGTCCGTTCCATAGTTACCACTTTCTTTAGGTCTACCTGCTCCTTCAAATCCACCTTCAGGTGCGCCACCTGTGTCTTCAACAGTTGGAAATCCTGCATTTGCTCCGCTATTATCATCAACTCCATCACCACTTTGTTGTAGTGTTGCTAAATCATGTGGAGTTCCGAATGATTCTCCAGTTTTGACTGGGTCATTACCTTCTGATTCGATTTGCTCATGTCTGAATCCCAATTTAATATCATTAATAACTTTAAACTGCTCTTCTTTCCACTCATCATCTGACATATTGAAAATGTTTTTATACATCCATTCTTGTGATATCATTTTAAGGTCTTTCATATCAGAAACTAAAGATACTTTTTCAGACCAAAGGTTCGCCTTCTCTTGCTCATATATAATAGATGGTGTTGTTAACTCTAATTCAAAGTTTACTAATTCCTCATCTGTATATCCTTGTGAATATAAATGTACTACTGCAATTTTAGTTAGTTCTGAAAGAACAATCTTTTGGATTCTCTCTACCGACCTTGCAAATCTAATATCTTCTTGTGCCAATGTAGACTTACCCTCAACACCATCTTCAAATCCAATAAATGCTTTTGGAACTTTAAATGCAGCCAACATTTTATTCTTTAGATATTCAATATCATCAATACCGGTAAACTCCATACCACTTAATGTGTCTATCTCAGTACCACTTTGCCCACCTCTTACAGGTAAGTAATAATCCTCTAGCATATTCTGCATATTGAATTTTAAGTTGTACTCACCAGTCGCTTCATCTACATATGGGACTTTCTTCATTTGGTCAATGATATTTGCCATGTACGAATCAACTTCTGCTGGTGGAATGTTTCCAATATCAATTTTAAAAACTCTTTTTTCAGGTGCTCTCATAATTCTATGAATAAGCATTGCATCTTCCATAAGTGTTAACTGTTTCCAAACCTTACGTGCACCTTCTAATAGTGACCGACCATATGGTAAAAAGTTTGTATCAGTTAATAATCTGAAATGTGCTACTTGAAATGATTCTAAAAACTTAGTATTGTTTCTTTGTGAAATTGCGTTTGTGTTTTGTTCTTCTATTTCAAATCTTACTGAATAAGGGTTATCTAAATCATAACCTTCTTCTCTTCTAGTTTCATATGCAGATAATGGTTGTGCGTTTACAACACCTAACTCATCATCAATATCTAAGTAAAGATAGTAATCGCCATATTTGTTCATACCCCTTACCCATGACCATAAATTGAACTCAATATTCAATACATCGTAAAATAGGTTGTGTAGTGTTTTCTTTAATTTCTCATCAGATGATTTGATACGAAGTACATCACCCATATCATTTTTTAGGGTAGTCTCATCTGAGTATATATCCAATATAGATGAAATAATGGAATCTTTATCCATTGCTTCATAATCAGTATATAGTTCTAATTTGTTTGAATGGTAGTTAAATCGTTCGTTGTATGTTTGCCAGTTCTTTCTTGAGTTAGAACCATGTAGTCTACCATATCTATCATAATACGCAGAACCTCTGCGATTACCATCAGACTGCATTCTTGCTGAATCGATTACTTTTATCTTATCCTTACCAACACGTCGCACAACGACTTGTGTTGAAAATAACTTAGAAAGTCGTTTGAATAATGATGTATCTGCCATAATTTACGTTTTACTTATTGTCTACAATCTATAAATATACAAAAAATATTTTTAATATCCTAATTTTGTTTCATCTGAATTCGTTACAATAACCAACTGATGTCTTCGTCACCTCTACCTGTATTTAGTTTCCAAGAATTCTTAGCAGTACTTTGTCCTGTTTTAAAAACACCCGATTGTTTTGCTGTTGCCGATAGTGCTCTTTTACTTAATTCAATTCCTTGTTGTCTCAATTTTAATGCAGTATCTCTAACCCATAATGCAGTTGAGAATGATATTGTTAAATCATCATTATAACCACGCTGTGCTTCTGCTCTACTACCATTCCATATGAAAGTAAAAAGTTCATCAATTAATCGTTTAGAACGGATGATTGGAACTCTCTCCCTCATATAAGTATCTAATTTTGAGATAACCAATGGACGAGTTCTACTTGTCATTGAAAATCCTGGCACCATCTGAGATTTATCTTTTAAATCATATCCCTTTTGTAAATGAACATCATCATCGACATACCCAAATTCTTTGTATGAATAATATAAGTTTGTATAGTTTCTATCAATTGCTTCTTGAATTACTGCCCACCCAATGTTTGCGTTTTCAATTACTAATAATGCATCATTCCATTCAGTTGCAACGTTAACTAACATTCTACCGTAATCTTTGGTATCTATTTTACCCTTATACTCTGCGACCTGTTCCATAGATTCTACATCTATAACGTGGAACGCTGAGTAATCAACACCATCACCTCTAGCGACATCTGCTACTACAATATAATCTCTACTGTAGTTTGGTTGCTGCCATAACCAATAGTTTCCATCAAAACCACGCTTTTCAACTGGTTCTTGTACGTGAGTTTCTTCATACCATCGTAGTAATTCACCATCAACAACTGTATAACCAGATGAAATGAAATCACAATCACATTCTTGTGCTGCCATCTTTTCACCTAATAGTTGAGTTTGTTCTTTTCTCCACTTTTCAGTTCGTTCTGGATGTACAGTCCAATGTAATTTAATTGGATTCCACCCATCACCTTGCTCACCCTTTAACCATGTCTTATGAAAGAAGTTACCAACACCATTCGGAGTTGATAATACAATTGCCTTACCACCAGTAGATAGTGTGGATTGGGATGATGCCCATATATCGTCAATACCTTTAATGAATGCACCCTCGTCTATAATCAACATTGATAATGCTTCAGAACGACCTGCATCACCACTAGCTGATGTTGCTTTAATTGTTGAACCATTTCGTAATCGTAAGGATAGTTTGTTATCTTCTTCGGTATCACCCCTTAACCAACTCGGTAAGTTCTCATGCATATACCTAACTTTAGTAACTAAGTTTTTAGCTACCTCTTGTTTAGTTGCAATTACCAATATGTTTTTATCTTCGTGAAATAACATCATCCATAAAGAATAACCTGCGGATAATGTTGAGATACCTAACTGACGTGATTTAAGAATTACATTGTATCGGTGGTTGTTAAACTCACCCATAACATCTTCTTGAAACGGATACAAATCAAAAAGAATTTTACCTCTCTTTGGGTGTTGTATATAACAATATTTCTTAAAGAAGTAAACTGGGTCTTTAGCACATTTAATATACTCTTCTCTAATGAGTTCTTTTATAGATTGTGACATAAAACTTATTTACCAATTTTCCACATCATTCTAAATGAAATAATGGGTTGTAGATTTTGGTTAATACCTAACCCAGCTCCAATGACTTTTTTCTGTTTGCTTCTCCAAAGTAATTCACCCCCAATATAACTGAATTGATTTTGGTTACCTGCTAATCCGAATCCATAATAGAACTCATGTTTAGAAATTAATGAATCACGTTCTATGGTTGTAGTTGGAATATAAATGTTTGGATTGATTTCTCTGAATATTATTTGGTTTTTTGATATAGTGTCATTAATTACTATATTACCCAATGAATCTAAATCTAATGTGTCTGTGTAAAAATACTTTGAGTAATAATCTTTTAGAATTGATAATGTATCGATGTCGGTGGGTATCGTATCGTGCTCTGTGACTATACGAGTTCTCCATTTTGGTACATATACTAAACTATCTATTTTTAAAGTATCCCATTTTGTTTCTATTTTAGTAATAACCGAACCTTCTGTCATAATCGGTTGTTTGTCTTTTTTAGGAAACAAACTAAACCCCATAGATGGGCCAGAACATTGTTGCATTAGTATTATTATTACAATCAATACCAATATGATAATGTTCTTTATATTACTTAGAAATTCATTCATTACTTTTTATGATGTAACTCATACACCTTATTAATCAATGCAGTCTTTGAAAGATTAGAATCTAATTTAATACCAAAGTCTTTTTTTGCTTGAAATATTAGTTCAACTTTTTTCATTGTTCGAAGAGAACTCTTTGTTACTTTTGTAGGTTTTTTACCTTTTCGTTTTGAACCACCTGCTGCTTTAGCCACATCATCTATTTGGTTGATAACTTCAGATGTAGATTTTTTAACATCGTTAATTTCTTCTTTAACTCGTTTGACTCTACGCTTAACTTCTGATTTTACGGCTGAGACATCTTCTTTGATGTCATCTATTTTGTCCTCTACTACATCTGGAATAAAATCCCCATCTGTATCTTTTATTTTACCCATATATAGTAGTACTGAGTATATTCCCACTGCGATTACTACGATTCCTATGATAATTAATGCTATGTTCATAATTTAATGTTTTTAAATTTGTTTATAGTAATAAATATTAAATTATTTTTAATAAACCCAATTACCATTTTTTACAAGACCAGTAGTTTGCTTTCCATTTTGGGCCAGGGTTATCACAATTCATTCTTGCTCTAAATGATTTACGGGCTGCAGGATTATCTTTTTTGATTACCATTCCCTTTTGACCAAAGTTTACTTTAACAACATTACCTTTATCGTTCTTAACATAAACTTTAAATTTCTTAACATCACCTTGCATTGGCTTGTTAAGTTCTACTTTTCTACCTTGGTACTCAGCTTCTTCAATTACTTCAGAAGTATTTTCTTTCTTCATAAGTTTGAATGCCGTATTAACCATACCAACTAAACCCATACCAACAAATTTATCTTTATTTGATTGTTGTTTTAGTGCATCATACACTTGAGTAACTACTGATGCTGAGTATAAATCAACTCTCATCGTTTTACCACTTTTTGGGTCTTTTAATTTTTGATTTTGTTTTTTTGAAACGATATCTCTTAATTGTGAAATTATATCTGGTTCATTAGCTTCATTCATTTTTTCTTCATCAGAACTGTGTCCGAATGTTTTATGAACTAACTTATCTAAATTTCTGTGGAATTCATCCTCTTCTTCTGGAGTTGCTTCTTTTACTGATTCGTAAATGACCATATCTCTTTCAAATCCAGATGGTAATTCATTCCACTTTTTATCAAAATATTTCTCAGCATCGTCTGGGTCTTTAACTACGGATAGAAGTGCATCGATTTTTTTATCATCATCCATCTTTGCCCACATTTGCTTAGTTACTTTTTTTGAACGAGCTTCAGTAACTACTGATTCATACATATCTTCAATAGTAGCACCCATATTGCCAATTGCCAGAGATACGTTTCCATCTCTCTGATATAGATAATACTTAACACCTTTTGGATTTGCTACATTTTGTAGAATGATTCTCTCTACCTTCTGCTTACCTACTAAAGTTTTACCCTTAGTCACTTTGAATTTGGCTTCATTACCACTACTCATCGATGAGCCATACTTAATTGTAATCTCATCACCTTTTTTGAGTTTATCGTAAACCTTTAGTCGTTTTTTCATGTCCATTGATTTGGCTTCGTTTACTGATTCTTTATTTTCAGTCTTCCAACCACCACCTGCTGCTTTGTATTTTTTAGCAGCCCATCCATTTGCGTATGCTGATGGATATACATCGAATTTCTTCTTTGCTTGAGCTTTATAGTAAGACCATTTGGATGAATCAGTTGGAACATTCTTTTCTGTAAGTTCCATTACTCTTTCTTCTAACCCTTTTTGGTTTACTACTTTTTCAATCACATCAACGTGACCTTGTATATATGAATGTTCTTTTTCTAACCCCATCATAGATGCCATCTTCATAATGTTCTTTGCTATATTATTAGCAACCATTACATAATCTTTTTCTGGATTATAACCATCTCGTTGGATGTGTTCTTCTACAAAGAAAAGTGCGTCTTGTAATCTTACACTTCTTTCTGCCATATCCATATCAACACCTTTGGATTCTATATCACCATATAGTTTTGATGCACCTGGGCAAACATGGAAATATTTTGTTTGATAGTTACCTACTTTAATTTCTTGTGGGTCGGTTTCATCTTCTGATATTTCATTGATGTAGTTTGATATCCATTTATTATTCATAGTATTCCTTAGTTTATGTAATGTGTCAATTCAAATTTACCACTATCCATACCATACAATGATATAGATAATCCTTTTCTCTGAGGTTTGCCGTTTTTAAGTAATCCAATTTGGAATGAATGTGTTTTACCAACACCAGGTCTTAAACGATTGTACTTACCACCATGTGTGATTTGATTATTCCAATCATCTTCATCAATAGTAAATCCTTTTTTCTCAGCTGCGGTTTTAGCAAAATCAACGGCTTCGCCTGCTGTTTTAAAGTAATCATTATTACCTTCTAGTAATTCTTTTAATTTTATCATTTATGCTCCTGTTTTGCTATTTGTAGGGGCTTTACCCTTAGTACGGTTACCACCTTTTTTGGAATCACCAGCTTTCTTTTGTGCTCTTCGTTTTCGACCTACAAAAGTTTTACGTCCAGCTGGCCCAAGTTTAGCAGCTTTCTCTTTTGATAAACAAGCTGCGTATGCTCCACCCTTCTTACCATCACCACACTTACCTAACTTCTGACCATCACTTCCGTATCTATCCCATCCACCACCTGATGTAGTACCAGTCTTTCCTTTTCCAAACCATTTGCGAAGGTCTTCGGTCATTAGGTTTTCTGAACATAAGGTTTCATACAAGTCTGATAATGCGTATTCAACACATAGAACTTCATCTACTTTTTGAGTGTAATACTCATTAAATCTTTCTCTTAAATAACCTTTAATATCCATTATTCTTCTTTTTTTCCTTTGTTTCCCCAAATCTTATCTACAGATGCAATTCCTAATGCTCCTAATGTGATGTATAAGAATCCATCAAATACAAATTCATGTATTGGCATTTCATCACCTTTGATTCCTGTATATAAATCAATAAGTAATGTTAATACCATCATTAAGAAAGCTAAAAAACCGATTACGGCCTTTTCATTTATTGAATTATCATCTTTAAACATTTCAGTTAATCCATTTTCAATCTTTTTGAATAATCTTTTCATTAAGTTCTCCTTTGAGTTTTCCTATAAAGTTTTCTTTAAACTTTTCGAAACCCTCTTCAATTTGTTTCATCACTTCTTCTTCTGATAAACCATCCCACTCTTCAATAGAACCATCCTCATTTATAAATGATGCTTTAATTGTTGATTTTAAAACTTCTTTTTCTATTTCTGCTTCTTTCAACCAAGACTCAGCATTATTTAAAAGTTTTTTACGTTCATATTCATCGTACTCTCCTTTTAATTTTAAATCATGCTCCATATCAGTAACACAATCTAAACACATACCATGATATGCCTTCATCTTTAAATCAGCTTGACCTGCATCTGTACAAGTACAAACATCTTTTCTACAATTTGGAAACCCTTTCAACTCTTCTCTAAGTTTGGCGAGTTTCCCTACCTTTACTTTGTAACCTTTTCTCTGCTCCCACTCTTGACCTTTGGTATCTGTCCAAAGTTCCCCAACTTCTCTTCTTACAACTTCTTTACCATCAAATGCGATAGTTTTTTTGGTTTGGGTTTTGTGTTTACCCTCCAACATTTCACTAACTGCTTTTATGTTTTTTAATTTCTTACTCATAACTTATTTTTGTTTTATATAAATATTGTATTATTTAATTAAAAGTACATTAAACCTAATATCTGGTTTAAACTTGCAAAAGCACCTGTAAGTTTGTAAGTATCTCCTTTGTAAACAAATACTAAACCTTCATTTGGTACAATCTTATCCTTACCACCTATTGCTGCTAATCTTTCTAACTCCATTTTAAGTTTAGTAATCTTTTCAGGACTACCCGATTTACTAACATCTTTAATCGTTTGGTCTAATCTCTTCTTCATATCTCTAACTGCCTTATCAGGATTAACTGTAAGTACTGAACTCATAAATGATAGAACTTCTGCTCCAACACCTAAAAAGATATCTTCGAATTTTCTAGTGTTTTCTTTTGCTAACTTAGTATGGTCTTTTTTATCGATTTTCTTAGACCACTCTAATGTATCGGAATCAGTAATGTTTTTCTTATCTAATCTAAATGATTTATCATCAAACGCCCAACGTTTTACCAATCCCATTTTGGTTTTGTTATCTAATGTAGATGGTGAGTTTGAATCAACCCATTGTTCCCACCATGCTTGATGATAATCTGCTACACCATCAGAATCTTTTAATTTAAATTCAGATTGAACTTTTTTAAGTTGTGAATTAAACCTAGATTGCATTTTGGATAGTTCTTGATTTTTAGGTAGTTGTGTTACTGGTGGGCCTTGTATTGTGTACTTATCAGTAACGTTTTTATTTATTTGTTTAATCATCCCGGCTAATATCTTAGCTGCATCGGTATTTGCTCCAATTTGAATACCGTCATCATTAAACTCACCTGTGTTGTGGAATACTAATAGAGCTTGTCCGTAAGGAACTACGTTTACTGATGTAGGCCATATAACCTCTAAGTTCATAAATGATGAACCTTGTTTAAATATCTTATCTCGTTGAGCTGATGATAGCGATTTTATTGCATCATTTAAATCCCTCATTGCGTAATTGTATGCATCGGTTAATCCACCACGTCCACCAAATTTAGATGCCATTGCACTTATATCTAATGCGTTTTCACCTTTGTTCTTTAAGTGTCCTTTGTTTCGTGCTGCGATTAAACCTTTATCATCTCTCCAACTAACTGCTAATGCTTGTCCATCTGTTTTTTCTCTAGCTAATTCTAACTTACCGTTTAATGCACCTCTAATGATTTGTTTTAAATCACCAAATGTTAAATTCATTTCAATATCAAATGGATGATTCATATGTCCATATGCCCCACCTTCAGTTATTAAAGATTCTTTTAGTTCTTTAAACTTTTCCGTTTCTACATCTGATGTATTATTAGGGTCTGATACTTTCTTTGGTTCGTTTTTAGAACTATCAGCTGCTTTTTCAGCATCTAAGAAATCTACTAAAGTATATCCAACCATTGTTGCTACTTTTGTAATATGTTTTGCCCATGTCTTATATGCAGGATTACCTTTTAAATCTGTATATCTGATTTGTCCATCCAATCCTGGTTTACCTGATGGGAAGTATGATACTGGGTATTTATCACCCAATATTCTTTCATCATCTGCATAAATTGAATCTTCATCACTACCTAAGATATAATCAACTACTTGCCAACCCAACATTTGAGCAACATCTTCACCAACTTTTTTGTATGTTTTTGAGTTACCATATGTAAATCCAGGCCCATCATCTACTAATGATTTTCCAATTGATGAATTTTGAGATGCTTCTAAAAGTGGTTCTATATCAAATGAGTTAATGAATCTTTCCATCTTAGATTCAATCTTAAACAACTTATCACTAACCAATTTAAATATTTTTGGGTCAAACTTTCCGTATGCTTTTTTGAATCCACTCTTTCTTTGTTCTTCTGAACCTTTGGATAACCAATTTCTAACATCAGTTCCACTAATTGGATTTGATTGAGCAGGTGCTACATACACATATCCCTTATCTTCGTATCCTTTTTCAATTCTATCAGGATGGTATGGTTCAAAATATTTACCTTTTAATCTGTATCTATCTTTTTCACCAACTACAGTTATGAATGCTGTAGTTTCTTTGTTGAACTTACCAATGATTTCGGTTGGAGCGTATGGGTTTTTGATTTGAACAATTTTGTTTGATGAGATGCCAAACATTTTTGTCATAATCATTTTCTTTTCGTTAAACTTAAATGGTGATTTGATGTTATCAGTTTTATTGGATGTACCAATATAAACATTATCTCTGCCAAATTGTTTTACCAAATGCTCGTAAGTTGCATTGTGACCTTTGTGAAATGGTTGAAATCTACCAGCGTAAACTACTACCTTTTTCTCTATACCCTCAGTTAAGATTCCCTTAACCCATTCTTTTATAAGTTTTCCCATAGCAATAAATATAGTTTAATTATTAGAACCACTCTCTAAAATTTCTATGCGATTCTGTAGAGTTTTTATTATTTGTTGTTGGTCTTGAATTGCTTTAATCATTGGTGATATAAATTCACTATACCTCAACGATAGATAGCTCCCATCATCATCATATCCACCAAAACTATGAACACTAAACTCAGAGAGTGATTGTGATACTTCTTGAGCGATTAACCCATAATGTGTTGTATCATCATTCATATTGTATTTTACAGGTTTAAGTGAATCTATAAAACTCAATCCTAAATCTGATATTTCAATATTTGATTTTAATCGTCTATCAGAAAGTGTTGATACTGCGTCTTTTAAATATGCAGTCTTCCATCTCTTATCAGCAGTTCCTAGTGTATAGATTGATTCTGAAAGTGCACTATTGGATGATGTTGATATCGGTACAAAGTTACCTTTATGTGCTGTTGATAATTTACCATCCCATGTTAAGTATGTATCTTTAAAGTGTAATGTTTGAGTATCGATTGATATCGCTCTAACGGGTTCAACCATTCTCATTTCAGTAAGTGCCCATCCAATACCATTAACATCAGTTCCTAATGTACCAGTTGAAGATGAACCACTATAGTTCATACTTAATTTAACTTTAAACTCTTTGGCGACTGATGTGTCGGTGTTATTAGTTGCGCCTGTTGTTAAAATATCTGTGATTGGAATATCAAATACTTTCCAAGTTCTATGTGTTGCATTCTCATCTTTATACTTTTTTGAAAAGTATGTCGTAGAACCAGATATGATGTCAACTTGATATTGTGGGAAGAAACCAGTAAATCCATCTGTATATGGATGTGTAGTTCCTCTTGCTGCAAACTGTAAATGAGTGTTTCTGTAATTGTTATTTAAAGATTCAGATATATTAATAAATTCAGAAGTTATTGTTTCTAGTACTGCGGAGCCAGTTCTTGTAAATGACGCACTATTGAAAACTAATTGAGTTCCCACTAAAGTAGGTGATAATGACGCAGACGCGTCTGATACATTAAATACATTAGTGTCATCAATAAATTTATAATCAGTTGTTAAGTCACTTATCCCATACCAACTCTTAAACTCATCTGGATAACCTACACCATCGAATGTTGAACCCGTTACTAAATACTGAGTTTGGGATTTTATAAACCCACCAAGCCTCCAATTACCATGTGACCCTGCAAATTTATCTGATGAATTAGCACCATTTACTCCTAATCTATTATCAGTAGATGATGTTGCCCATGCTTCAATAAATGGTAATTGATATGTTAGATTTGCAACAGAAGGATGTCTTACACCAGTTTCTACAATTTTACCACCTAAGAACGTTTCTTGTATAAAACCAGTACTTGCTCTTATATCACCTTTAACTTCTAAGTTATTATTATCTAATGATAAAAGAGATGATGATATAATAAAATTATTAGGATTCCCAAATATTCTACCATTTCGATTTTTAAATTCAAATCTATTTGCACTAATATTTAATGCAGAACCAGAAATTGTTCCACCTGAGAAATTTACTTGAGAACCTGTGATATCCCCTTTATCATCTAAAAAGAAATTTGATGATGATAACTCACCACTACCACTAATTGTAAATGTTACTTTTTCTACAAATGAGCCAGATTGAGTACCAGTTGATACTCTACCTTCAGAAAATTGTTTTGTAGATTCGTGTGTTACGGAGTATGAACGTCTAGTACCAGCAACTTCATCATTTGCGGCGGTTGTTGCATATAATATTTGTAATTCAGCTAACTCTGCATTTGTTAAATCTGTTTGAACTCTAGTCGAATCTAATCTTGAAGTAATATTTATTGCGGTGGATGCGCCAGAAGATGTTAGTGCATTGATAATCTCAGTCGAGAAAGAAGTTCCGATTGGTTGAAATGAACCACTTTCTGCAATATCCAATGGCCAAATTGCATCATATAATTTTACTTCCTTTGATATAGTGTATTTTTCTCTAACAAAGTTATTATATAAGGTTAGTGGAACTCCATGACTTGGGGTTGTATCGTTGTCATCTGGTACAAATGTACTATGATGAGCACTACCACTTATTCCTATTTCAGCCCAGCTGTTTGGATAGGAGTTAGGATAAGCTTCAGTATTAGTATCTATACCATTTATTATTGCCTCTACAGTAGGGTGTAGTGTCCAACCTGGTTCTAAATATGCAGCATAGTAATTACTTACTGCGGTTTCACCAGGTACACCATAATTTAAGTTAGCACTAGGGCCAGCGCCACTATTGACGTGGGTTTGCCAATCTACTGGAGTTGAAGTAACCCCCCTAAGTGGTGCATATGATTGTGTTACGAAACTTGCAGCTTCTTCCCCACCACCTGCTAGTCTTGCATTTTGCATTTCCAGCTGACTGCCATATCCTAATGTACCTTCAGCGCCTGGGTCAAATAGAAAAAACGATGATGAAATTGTGTTATATTCGGATGGTGTTATTGATTGACCTGAGTAAACTGTTGCGGTTGCGAGGGGTGGTAATAATTCGCTATCTGGTTGGTCTGCAACTGCTCCAAATGATGCGGTTAAAAAGAAATTATAGAAAATATTACCGGTTAGTGGTTCTCCACTTCTTTGGTCATCAACTGAAGCACTATAAATCCAAATAAATTGTGTGGGTGGGTCGTATGCACCTGCAGACGCTTCCCAATATGCGTTTATAAAATCTTCAGTTGGGTTTGTTGAATTAGTTAAAGAACTAAAACCTTCCACAAATGAACCAGCGTTCCATACATCTTGTAATATAAATTCAGGAGGCCCGCTTTCAACATGCCAGCCACTTATATAATCTTTTGAATCTGATGATGATACTACAATTGATGTTGAAGAACCAGTTAAAGATGAAATCATTCTTAAATCTGGTTTTATAAAAAATTCCAAATCAGAATTATTAGCGGGAAAAAATTCAACTCGTTCGTCTAAAGAAAGTGCATTGGATGTTGCGAGACTTCCGAAAAATGGGTTTAATGCTGTTAAATCATTTGGAGCACTATTAAACTTGGTTGGGTGAAATGCTTCTATTG
>Ga0075468_10000443_pt1 | contig 16320 bp, 6 predicted proteins | sample DEB08_DNA_12_FD_77578 | JGI IMG/M metagenome (GOLD analysis project Ga0075468, IMG submission 77578) | Aqueous microbial communities from the Delaware River and Bay under freshwater to marine salinity gradient to study organic matter... | ecosystem: Environmental > Aquatic > Marine > Coastal ...
GCACTTTTGTCCCACCAATAACCATTTCCACCACTGCTTCCACCAATCATAGCGGCTGGTGCAATCGTGCTATCTGAGGAAGTAAATCCTGCGTAGTTTCCTGATGCACCGTGGTTGGTTGTATTGGTTGGGAGATTGACACCAAAGAGTCTTGATTGTGTTACACCAGAAGCACCATCGATAACGGTATTGTAATCTGTTCCCTCAATCTTACCTGCAAATGTATCGGTAAGATATGAGTCTGTGCCGCTAAATCTCAAAGCCTGCGGAGTAATATAGGCAGTCCCAGCAGTTGTTCCGCCACTACCTCCTGCAACATTTGAGTATGTTGGGTTATTATGGCGAATATGAAGAAGAAGATTTTGTGCAGATTTTCCATTATCTAAATCAACACCTACAACCTCGTGGCATCCCATCAAGAGTGTCTTTCGAAGACTGAGGGGCGGAGCGTCATAAGAGTTTCCAGAAATATCAAATCCAGATGTGGTTCCACTTTCCTGATTGATAAAGTCTGTTTCGAGGAATGTTGGTCCTGAAACACCAGTCACATAGAAGTTAGTATTGTCATAGTAATGGTCATCTGTAATTGTAACAAATTCACCGACATTATAGTCATTAATTGAATTGCTCGGACAAATAATTTCTAGTAAGTAACCACCTGTTGCAGAATCTGACATCGCTCTGCTTGTTGCATCATAATAATTAATAGCGAGAGGTTGAAATGTCTGAAGTTCAGACTGTCCGCGAATTGAAATTCTATCTGCGTTGGGGTGAGAAACTTCAATCATCGATTCACTAATCGTATGCTGGTCCCATCCTGTCATTCCTGTTTCTGCAAGAATGTTAATGAATACCGTGTTTCCTTTACCAATTCTCTTATTCTTAATAGCATCAAATGCCAATGCGATACTATTGAATGCACCACCAACCGACAGTCCATCAGAATCTGCTTCACCTCTAGGCCCAACGTAGTAGTTCAGGTCGGAATTAATTAATTCGACGAACCCTGCGGTGTCTGTTGGGACATTAATTGCACTGTAATAATCTGTCATTTATTATTCCTCTGGTTTATTTATACCATCAATTTACGGTTCGGTTGTGCTTAGTTCCGCATCTGCTGTATAATGGAAGTTTATCTTGTTCTGGTAACCACTGTTTAAAGTAGAACCACCTGTTCTTGTGATGGCTGAAATGTTCGATTCACTTCGAGTAACACTACTTACTGTGTGAGTGGTGTTAGTTCCCCCCGTCGAGTGTGTCATACGGAACTGATTCACTGCACCAGTGCTTGGATTATATATCCCCACAGCAGGTGTTTTTCTCATTCTTGTTTCAAATCCGCAGTTGAAGTGTGCGACATTTGAAATTACCCAGTCATCTTCGTGTCTTCTTCCGACAGTGGTTGCGGTGCCAGGAATTGTTTCTAAGTTATATGACTTCTGATAGAATCTTTGGCATTTCTTTAGTTCGTCGGCTGCTCTCTGGTGCTGGAAAGTCGTAGCAATTTTTCCTGCTTCAAGTTGAACCTGTGCAAGACTAAAGAGTGCAGAAGTACCTGAGGCGGTGCCTGCCAAGTTTGTTGTGGTTGCTAATGTCTGGTAACTACCCGAAAGCCAAGCGTTGCCCGATGGTGCTACCTTTGCTGAACCTGATTGACCAATTGACCATTCAACTCGAATACCTACACCATCACTAAAGTTCCAAGAGTTTGGATTTGCAGTGTCTAGTGGAAGTGTTATATTTTTCCATTCCCAAGTATCTGCTTGGTTAACAGTATAACCAGCAACATATGAACGGTTGTATGTTCCGTTTCTAAATGCAACTGTGTAATTTCCTGCTACCTTTGCTTTGACTAAGAAACTTAATGTAATATGTCCTGCTGACCAAAGAGAGGCATAATCAAATCCCTCGATGAGTTGACCAATTAAGTTATAATCTTGGGCACCAAGTTGTCCTGATGTAACTGCGGCATCATTTCTGTATACTAAAGTATGTGTGCCGGGGCAGTTTGTTTTTCCTAAAGAAAACGGATGTGCTTCGGATATGATACTACCTCTTATCATACTTCCACTGACAGGATAGCCGGCGCTTTGTGCGTGTCCCCATCTATCTGCAAGGTATCTCCAGTTACCTACACTTGACGATGAGTTGATTGCGAAAGAAGTTCCTCTTTGCCAGAAATCAAAGTTACCATTGATGATAGCATTTCTGCCAACATCTGTTGTCTGATTGACAATGAACTTGTCGCCTCCACCCTTGGCATTTCTTGGGTCAGAGAAGTCATTCGCCGCACCCCACATCATAACAGAACCACTTGAATTGGTCATTTCTTTGGGTTCGTCTACGTCAGCAAGACCTCTCATATTTACAGTGAGAATTGCGGCAGCAACCTTAGAGTTTGCACGAATCAACCAGTTCGTAATAATGAACGGTTGCATATTGTTGTGTTCTTGACCACCACCTTGTGGGGAAACTGAGATAGGATTGTTTATCAGAGCATAGTCACTATCGTCACCACCGACAGACCAACTGGGCCAGTCATTACTTGCGATTGGTGCGGTTTGGTCAATCGGGAAGAAAGACGAAGTGGCAGGAATTGATGACGAGGGATTGCCCGCATCTGCCGCCGTTGAATCGGAAAAAGGTCCATAGTTTCTGTCTGGATAAACTACTGAGGCATCTGTATTGCTGGGTGAGTTTGCCATCTCATCTTTGAAGAGCAGATATGTACTGCCTGGGTGGGCGTGAGATGGTAATTCGTTAGTACTAAGTGCGTGTCGTTCTTCGCCACCATATGGAGTTGAATTAGAACCAAGAACTCTTGGTGTAGTAACCGAAGCACTAATGTCCATTGCATTATTATTTTGGTTCACACCAATTGGAGTTCTGCCACGCAAGTCGGGGAGAGTATATGTTGTACCGCTAGAAGGTCCATATGTCTCTCCGAGAACAACGGCAAGTTCAGGATACTCTGCTGAGTTGAATACTCCACCATCACATAGTAACCATCCATCAGGAATCTGTGAATCTTCTGTAATTACACCTGCATATGGAACAATGTGTCCAACTGGAGAGACACCAGTAAGTGAAACTTGGTCACCACCTTCAAACCCATTCTTCATTCCGAGGTAGTTGACAATAATTCCTCGACCATTTCCTGAACCAATGTATACTGTTTTCTTAATTGTTCCTGTGGAGAGGGGAGGAGTCAAAGATACTGCACCTGCTGTGGAATCAGAAAGGAAGTATGGTTTTCCGTTTGCCGCAAAGCCGTAACCAGTACCAAAATTAATTTCACCTGCAAAAACTACAGTGAATTGGTTAGGGGACTGGGATTCAACTACACCAACAACTTCTGCGTTTTCAGAAGAGTTTGCTTGAGCCTTTACATATGTACTACCCGAAAGGCGAACCACATCACCGATAGCAAAGTCGTGAGCCTGCCGTATCGTTTGTTTGATACCAGCGTTACCTGCGTTTAATCCTGAAAATGCACTATAAGCCATTTATTGCCTCTCTTATACGTTGATACTGAAATCGAAGTGGTAGGTTCCGTACATAGATACCGTTGCTGGTCCACCACTGCTGTTGAGTCGTTGTGTCTTGAAACCTTTTCCTGCTTTTGCAAATCCAACATCCCCAGTTGCCGCCACGGCGCAGTTGGTATTTGTAATATTGAATGCAGAAGAAGAAGACAAGTCAAGGTCATCGCGGAATGCGTTTCCGTCATATGGATACGGAAGTGTTTTCCATTGTGTAAACACACCCGCAGATACACCACTCAGTGCATACGCATCCGTACCTACTGTGTGTCTTTGATAGTATCTGTTTACTAATTGTTCTTCGACTTGGAATGGTCTTTGCTCGAAGTCTGTTCGTGTGTCTCCACCTTCAAGTTGAACTCTTGAAAGGTCAAACCCACCACTCACTCCGAATGTACTTGGAATTTCGAATCTCAATTCCAACCAACTATTTGCTGAATCGTGGGCGCCAGTAATTACTCCAGGCTGACCAGTGTTAAGCATTTTGTTGGTACTATTGATAATAAATGTAGCACTTCCTTGTGTCCAGTTTGCCCCAGTCTGAAGAGTTACACCATTTGGTAAAGTTGTACCTGAGGCATCACCAAGACAGAAAGTAGAACCCCCACCATAATCTCCTGTAGCATTATATACAGATTGAGCAATGGTGGTATTGGGTCCGCTGTTGCCATCGAATACTTGATGTAGAGTAACGAAAGAAGCAGGAAGAGTTCCCGCAGTTACAGACTTTGCCATATATGAAACATTTACTTTGTTTGTTACTGTTGCATCATTAGGAGCAAGAGTTCGTACATCTTCAATTCTGTGTGTGAAGTATGACTTCTTGGCGACTGATGCCGCATCATTATTGAGAACTCGAACGTACTGAAGTGGTCCAGTTGTAAATGGGTCTGCTGTGTTTGCTTCATCAGCAGTGTGTCCTAATTTTTGAACTTCTGCTTTTGTTCCCAATCGAGTGTCTAGCATCCACATATCTGCGGTATATTGTTTTGTACTCGAATCATTTACGAATCTTGCGCCGGTTGTTCCGTCCCAGTCGGTTGCTCCACTTGCACCCGAACCGCTGATTGCTCCGTCTTCTGCTCTTTGCCAGAAAGAGAAATCACCATTGATAATTTTGTTCTTGAATGATTGATTAGGAACTACCGATGGAAGAACTAAGTAACCAGCATTCTGGCTACCCGTTGCTTTCGCAAACACATAATCACCAGTCGTAGATGATTCAACGTCGGCAGTTGAAACTTCGTGTCCAAGATAATTTACAAAAAGTGCTTCTCTTTGACCAATTGCAAGGAGAACTGGTTTCTTGATGACTCCAGTTGTTGTTGGTGGGTCAGCAGTAAATCCTTCAGCCGAACCTCCTGCGGTTCCACCGAGAAAGTAAACTTGTCCTGCACTCATTGTGGTTCCGTCGCCGGAAGACCAACCAGTTGGAATCCAATTACTTAAATCGACAAGTCCATTGTAGACTGCAACGAAAGAGTCTGCACTACCACCGTTATCACTTTCTACAATACCAATTACTTCTGCTGTCTCTTTGGATTCGTTCCACGATTTATCGTAAGTGTTTCCGTATGGGTAATAGCGAAGTAAGTCGCCAGAAGTAAATCCGTGTGCGGTTTGGTGTATTAATTTTCTGTTTGTCCACTTATAATGAAGTGCAACATCACCACTCATACCTGTGGTTGGAATACCATATGATTTTGGTAGGTATGAGAATGATGAATCATAATAGATACCATCGCTAGTAAATCCACCCTCTAGTGCTTTATTGCCAAGTTGGATTGTTCCTGCTTTGGTTAGGGATATTGAATCTTGAGTTGCACTTGATACAGTATTTTCGTGGAAGAAAACTAATCTTCCTTGTGCATCTGAAAGGTTATTCTTGCGAATCTTCCAAATGTTTGTTGTGTCATTAAGTTGAGATAATGCAATATCAAAGTTATCATCTACAATTGACATTAGGTCAAGAGTCTTAACTTCTGATAGAATTCTTCTACCTTCTGAAATCTGCAAGTCAACATTTGGCTTGAATGAACTAAAGGCAGTGCTTCCTGCATCGTAATAGTCATAGACGAATTGCTTGTCGCCAGACGAACCCTTAATAATTAAACCAGCACCATCTAGGTTTGTATCATTGAGATATGCGGTAGGACCATCACCAGTGTTGCTGGTTGCTAAGTTGATTGCTAGGTCATCAATATTAAGTTCGGTAGAGTTGATGGTTGTGTTTGTACCGTCGAAGTAAATATTTCCGTAGAATCTGTGGTCACCACTGATTCCATATGGAAGGGCTTCACCTGCTTTGACCTTTACGATACTACCAGTTCCACTCGAAGTATCAGAGTAAACAAAGTAATCATTTTCGTTTACATACGCACCAGAAATACCACCAGTTCCTGATGGTAGATTCTCAATATCGAGAGTTAGAATTTTTCGAGTTGTAGATACATCTGGGTTTGCGGCTCCAGTTGAACCAGCATCAGCGATGAAGCGAAGTCCATAGTTGAAGTCTGCCGCACTTGCAGTATTGTCATATTCGTTTTCTGCTTGACCGATGTTGATACGAAGGACAGTAGTACCATCAATACCTCGGTATCGTGATAACCCCCAGCCGTTTTCTACATTATATACGTTAATCTTATTGACAACATCAATAAGACTATTACTTCTCAGAAACCATTCATTGAATGTGTCCGAAAGTTGTAGTGGTGTTACATAGTGGAGACTACTTGACATTTATTAGTCCTTCTTAATCAGTTCTTTGATAAGAGATTTCAGTTCTGAAACTTCATCCTTCAGGTTATTTATCTCTTTTTTTTCCAACGCCTTCTGTTTAAACTCTTCATATTCATTACTATTTGTATTTATTATTGCTTCAGAATCTTTATCTCTATAGAGATGGTCTTCGCCTTCTATTCTAATATATCTCACCCTTCACCGCCTGTTTCTTCTTCAGTTGGTTGGTTAGCATCGGAATATGTTTGACCAACTCCACCAGCAGTGGTGTCGAGTTCTGGGTCATAAAGTGCGAACGATTTCAGTCTTGAAAGTTTCGACCATCTGGACTCAATTGGGTCACCAGTCAGTACAATCTTGATTTGGAAATCAGTGAATCCGACTGGTTTCTGATAGTAGAATCTCTGTGAGTAGTAATCATCTACATCAGCAGGCATCGCAGAGTTTGTAAGTTCCTCTGACATTTGTACCCATTCTTTATCAACGATGGAAGTATCATCAGCAGTCGTACATCGCGTGTACACCTTGTAGTTGGTTCCGCTCTTTCTTATTGCTTCGAACGAAACTCGCACAACATTTGCTTCGTGACCACAGTTTACGACTTTTCCGATATACCGAGAAACAGGAGTTTCCTGTACTCTTGGTGGTTTCGGCATATGTTCGTTTTCGGTACTGTTCGAAAACTCTAGTCGGCGAAGAATAATACTCAATCTATCCATATCAACAACAGGTGTGATATTTTCGTTTGATGTAGACAGAGTTGCTTCAATCAATGGTCTTTGTGCTGGGTCGATTTGTTTATTTAAGTCGAAAGTGTTTCTCTTCTTGAGTTCAATGTCCAAGTATGGTTGACCTTCAACACGACCTTCTGTTGGGTCATCACTGTTGAGATAGTACTTCAGTTCAGTGTCGGGGAAATTCATATCCTGTGAGAGAACGACTGCTTCGTGGAAGTCTGGAGAACCAACCGTAAATCCGTGTTGGTTAATCGCATCCGCTGATGCTCCTTCAAGTACCAATCTGGGTGTGACATCTGTTGGGAATGTAGCACGATTCAACTTAAACATAATTGATTGATTTTTGTCCAAGAATCGTGAACCATTATTCTGCGGAAGGTATACACCTCCAACATATGGTTGTCTTTCTACATCACTGAGAGTTGCTGTTCCGTCACTGCTTACTCCTGCGGAACCATATTGAGTTCCCCATAGAGCATAGTTCTGGCTATTTGTTTTGCATACCAGTGCGTATCTGCCAGGACTGAGGAAGATTGGTGAAGAGAAAGTAAATCTACTGTTCTTCGATGTATCTGGTCCTGTCTTGGTTGCTTGCATACCGCTGTCTTTCGTAGTGAAGGACAATGGGATTGCAGTTGTTGGGTGGGGTTGGTCGTTCAACAACGGACGAAGTTCGACACTGAATGGTAGTGGGTCGCCCGTGTTGTTGTCATCAACTTGGTCACCGTCAATTTCACGGAAGAACAAATCTACACTTGTTGCAAAGATACCAGCACCATACTTGTCTGGGTCGATTTCAAAAATCTGTGCAAGGGGGTCGAAGTAATCTGCAACTCCGCTAAGGTTTTGACCCTTCGTGAAGGAGGCTGCATCCTGTACAATTCTTTCCTTGGTTACAGTATCTCTCTTTGCTCTAACTGGTCGAGTAGTCTTAATGTTTGCGTAAGACTGCTTACCAACACCACCAACAACGAACATCGCTTCTGCGGCGGTTGTTGTAAGCGAAGCAAGATTTTGCTTGTTGTCACAAAGACGAATGAGAATGTCACCTTCGTGATATGGGTTGTCCTTGGGAATCTGAATCTTAACAGATGCATTTCCCTTTGCATCGGTACGCATTGTACTTGAATTTGCTACAATGTAACCAGTTGATGCTTGGGAATTTTCTGTTGCTCTCTTTCCGTCAATGAATACCCAGAATCTTGTATTGGGTTTCATATAAGTAGCGGTAAGAGTAATTTCCTTTGGACGAACTCTTTCCTTTTTGCTATCGTGAATGGTCTTCCAAGTTGTTCTGGTTTTTGCAACTTGTTTGTTGGTATCCTTATATGACGCTTCACGCTTCCACTTGAATACACAACCATAATTGTAGTTACATCTCTTGTAACCCTTCGGGTCTTTTTGCCAACCACCGAATGGGTAATTCGCTGTACTAACAGAACGAACCCAAGCATCTTTTTCGGACTTATATCGGGGACTATTAACACCACCAACACTTGCAATATAATTGTCTCTATTCCAGAGATGCGAAGCACCTACCGCACCGTAAGCCGCTGGTCCAGAAATATATTTGTGGAGATACTGACCAGGCGTGTGATAGTTCGGAAGTGGGTGGCCTGGGGCCCCTACTCCTTTACCCGGCACCTTTACATTGACCCAGTAAGTAGATGTTTTCTTTACTCTTCTACTTGTCTTGTGCATAGCAAACCAGTCATCTCCAGAAGGAGACATTCTCAAATCACCCATCCAGTTTGACTTGGAGAATGGGTTTGGATAAAGTGCGGAATTACCTGTCAAGTTATTTACAGTCGAAACTGGATTTGCACTTGGGGTGAGATGCCATAGATTATCTGAAGATTGAGTAATACCCGAGTCGGTATCCAGTGTATTATGCTCAAACAAGTTGAGGTTCATCTCGCTTGCCGAAGGACGAATGCAACCTTCAACTGGGTTAATTGCTACATTGTATTCATCTGCTAAGATATCAGATTTGGTGATATTAGCAAAGTTGTCAGTCTGCATTACATTTGTAAACTTATTACCGAACTGTGTTGCTTCAGTTTTTGCTTCCTGTTCAATTTCGGTCGCCTGTGAAGTTTCTTCGATTGCAGTAATACGCTTGTCCAATTCACCAATGTCTGCCATTGTATATCGTTGGTTGTCGATTACCTGTGCGTTTACATCTTCACAACTATATGTGAATGCTGGCCACAGAATATTAAAGAGTGCCATTTCATTATCTTCGTCGTGCGTGGGTGGCATTGGGTCTTCGCCTGGAATACCAGTGAGAAGTTTGAAGTCTCTATTTCTAGTAAGTACTAGTTTATCAACTCTTGACAGATACTTAACAAAGTCTGCATAGAAAATCTTTCCATCTTGCGGTGTCCAAGTTCCTCGAACCTCTCCGTACTCTGGATGATTTTCGTCCCACTTACCAACCTTAATTGGTCGGAAGTCAACTGCATCGTTTAAGTTTATGCTTCCTTCGCCCTTTCGACTGACGTAAGGAGGAATCAATGCAAAGGTTGACTGTTCCACAGGAATTGGGTCGATAGTGCCGTTTTTCGTTTCGGCGGTTAGCGAACCAAATGCTTGCGTGATACCGTCACCGTTTTCGAGTTCATTTACTTCGTGGTCACCGTGTACATACGAGTTTGCAACGATTGGGTATTTGAGATTTGAGTAATCAGTGTGGTCAGAACCACTTCCCCAAAGTTGTTGGTCGAAGTATATGAAGGTTACTCTGAATCCTGCTCCACCAGCAGCCCAAGCACCTTCGGGTCCAGCGGTTCCGCCGACGAACGAAGGTGACAAGTTGACGTATGCGTGGTCATAGAGTGTGTCTGATTGACCATTATAGAAATCAAAATCATTTGTATAGTCGGTTCCGCTTCCAATTTCTTCGACCTTTTCTACACGAAGAACATCGGGATAACCTAGATTAATTCCAAATCCATTTTGGATGCTTGGGTTCCACATTGTGGTGGACGCATCAGCATTCGACTGGTTGGTAATTGTAATAGTTTTCCGTTTAAGAACCTTCTTACGAATTGTAGTTCCTGGCGAACCTTTCACTTCGGCATCTGCATTAATTCTTACGGCCGTTACAAGGTGTCCCTTCTTCGTTCCTGTCCAAGTTTGCGTGGAGGGTGGAGAGACATAGAGAGAAATACTCTGATTGCCACTATCAACGCTAATTGCATTTCCACCAAAGTCACCAGTTGAATTTGGACTCATATCAAAGAGATATCCATCAACCGATAGCATATACTGTTGAGTATTTACCAAGTCATCCAGTACATTGACGGAACTTCCCTCATCTGTTATGGTGGTTGCTCCATTTGTACCTTGAAACTCTGCGTTAGATGAAGGTGAACTTGCAGTTGCTTTCCATATTCCGTCTGCGCCTGAGTCAGTAAATGATAGTTCAAAGTCTCGTTGGACGTAGTAGTCCAAACCTGTAATTTCTTTGATTGCTCCACCGCCTGGTAGTGCATACAATAGTTGCTCTTGTCCTGGCTGTATTACACCATCGTTTGTTTCTTGTCCACTCGGAATATGAAGTTGGAACAGTTTCTTCCCTGAGATTGGGTCGCTAATGTTCTTAACGTCTTTCATTGTGAGTAGGTTTGCACTTGCAGCCAAACCAGCATCTTCACCGAAAGCAATTTCGCTTAAGTAGATTCGATAAAGACTACCAACAGATGTTGGTCCTTGATTGATAGAGTGAAGTGCAATTTGTGTGATTCTTGCACAACCGATTGGAATCTGTTCGCCACCTGCACCTTGGAACGAAAGGTTTACTTTCTTGTATGTTGGTTCTGGCGAACCACCGACGAGGTTGAATGAGTTGTCTTTGAACGCTCCATCAATAGTGAAGAGCGGAGCGAGTCCATCAAAGTTGTGTTCTACAAGAACATAGTTTCCAGCATCAATGTCAATAACAGAGTCGTTTACAACTTTTTCTGTTCTTGCTTTTCTGCCAACAAGATGCTCTGTATTTTGAAGTTCAAATTCGTAACCACGAACGTATGCTTTACCTGATTCAATACCACAGGCACAATAATTATAGTGGTCGCTTCTTCCTGTTACGGCGGGGTCAAACACATCATCATATTTTTCGGCAGCGAAACCGAAAGGCTGTACGGTATAGTGACCAGATTCGTCATAAGTTCTTCGTGCAAGTGTCTCTTCAAGTTGAGCGTATTCGGGATACTTGAGTTTCTTAAAGGTTTCGCCTTTAATGATTCTTGCCCACTCAAAGTAGTTGTCTGTATCAAAGTCTGTTCGATATCCATCTTCGTCAAAGATATATGGAATCTGCTTGATGAGTAGTTCAATTACAAATCTGTCTCCGCCTGGAGCATTATAGTTGTATGAACCCTGAGATGGGTCACGAAGAGAAACGTCACTATCTACTGTGTCTGTTCTTCGATTAATACTAAATCCAACAGAAACTGTTCTGTCTGTGATAAAGAATTTTCTGAAATTGCTGCCGTCTAATTCTGAGACTGCAATTGTCTGTGGGTCGTTCATAACGAAGTACCCATCTACATAGAACAATCCCTTTTCAATCGAGACAAGAACTGCATCTCCGTGTGATGCAGGAGTCGTAATCGACACGGAACTTACTGATTCGGCTCCTCCGTCTTTCTTAACTACAAGTGTAACATCGATGTTTGGGTTCGAGCATTTGATGTTGCTCTGTGCAGTTGCAAAAACATCAGACTCGTCTTTATTGTCTTTGGTAATTTCTAGGAAGATAACTTTGTGTGGGTCATCTCCTGATGCCTCTTCTGCGTGAACTACTCGACCAAGAACTTTGGTAGTGGTTCCTGCTTCTGCGTCTGTTCCACTTGCATTTGTACTAAGGACTGTGTGGTCGTAGTATAAATCATATCCGATTAGGTTGTTAATATCAACGGTAGCAGAATCTGAACCAGCAGTATTGTCAAGTCGAATGAACTTGACTTTTCTCTCAGTGATACCTGCACCTTGAATCACATCTCCGTTCTCGAAGATATGGTCAGCCATTCTGCCAATCTGGTTACTCAGAATAGTTTGGAGTTGCGTCAGTTCTCTTGCTTGAATAGAATAACCAGGCTTGAACAAGATTTGAAGAAACTTCTTTGTCTCGTCAAAATCGTCATAGTATGGTGCGATATTAAACTTTGATTTGTCTAGTGTCATTTATTCAACCTTTAGAATTTCAGGATTACCTGATATTGTTCTCTTTGTTCTGGGTCTTTCTCAATCGGCAACATATTCTGTGCATAGATTATTTCTCCGCTGCCAGGATAGATGTCTGGCGGAGTTATTGTATTTATAACAGTTGTGGTGGATGCTGAGGTAGAACTTCCAACGAAATCTCCTGTATTGAATGTCCCTTGTACGTTCGTAAGCACCAAATCACCACCTGTTCTGCCTGGATTTACCGTCCAGTTTAGTACTGTTGCGAGTGGACATCCCGTACAACCTGCACCAGCACTTGCTCCTGTTACTCCACTGTCAAGGGGATATGAATTCGAAGTCAAGTTTCCGGCTGCATTGGAGATACCCAGCGTAGTTGTGCAACTAAACGAAGGAGTAGTGTTTTGATAAATCTCATCGAACGCAGAAATTGTTGCAACATTAGTCGCGGGAGAAAACGCCCAGTTTGCACCTGATTGACTGAACTCCGAGATAAACTCACCAGTTCCCGTAGAATCGACGGGAGCGATAAATCTTCCTTGTACGTTACTAACCGTAAGAAGTCCACGGTTTCTATCTGTTGCAGGACCCCAACCTTGAATTTTTGCAGTTGCTTTTGAATCTTTTCCAACAATATAGTTACCAATCGTGTATTGTCCTTCTGACAAGAAAGAGGAAACACTTCCTGCGGCAACTTCAATATATGTGTTCAGAACAGAAGTAGAACCTGCAATACGATAAGGATAATTATTCACATCTTGGTAGTTTGCATCAAAATCATTTAGAATAGGATTCTTGATAATTCCATACTGGCGAACATCATTTGCTAAGAAGAATTTACTATCTTCATCTTGGTCGATATTTGTAACCATCAACAATGTTGTTGCGTTGAGTTCATTTGCAATGTCTGCTCCGTGACCGTGTTGAGGAGAAATGATTGCCCTGACAGTAGGTTTTGATGATAGAGATGCATAAAGAACCGCAGGGGCAACTTCTACATTTGCATATGTGTAGTCCTTGCCAGGATTTGTAATAATAATTTCTTTGATTTGTTTTCTTGAGGTGTTGTCTGTATCATAATCATATAATCTAGCAAACGCTTCAGCAGAAATACCATCACCGTAAATATTCACAGATGGTGCAATTTCATATTGACTTCCGGCCGGAATAGATTTCAAAAGAGGAGTATCGAAACTAATTTTTGCAGTCGCACCTTCGTAGTCCGTAATCTTTCTTCTTTGTCCTGCTCCATCACCAGATGTGATTGTCACTGACAATCCATTTAGTGCATCATCTGATTTGTTTAGATTACTAGGACCCCAATATGAAAGATTAAGATTCATTTGAGTTGCACCAGCGGCAGCACCAATGAGAGTCTCGGAACCTTCTGCACCAGAAGGAAGAAGAAGGGTACGAAGCGGTTGGGACGCACTACTAAAATCGGTTCCGGCGACAAACAACACGGTTTCAATTCCGCCTCGAATTGCATTAGTTTGAGTTGCCCACTGGTTTTGTGTTTCGAGTGATGTTCCCTTTGTTCTCAATTTAGTCACAGGAATGAAATCATCATCAATGTAGTAACGATACGGTTCGGGAACAGTGTACATATATTTCCAGATATAACCATCGGAAGTAGTAGTGTTACCGTTTGTTTTTGTTCCCGTTGGTTCTACGCCCGATGCCGCATTATTATTATTCGCCATACACTTGTAAATATTGTACGAACTAGTCATAACATAACCAGTTGTTCCTGCCATTTCTACTGTATCATCGTATGGTGTATAGATTACATTATTTGTCCAGTCATATCGAGGAATCATTCTAAACACACTATTCGCATCGATTTGTTTCATACCGACAATGTTGCGATTGATTTCAAGGTCTTCGCTTCTAGTATCATCAATGGAACCAAATGTACCACCGGCAGTCCAGCCAGCCACCTTACCAACAAACAAGAAGAACTTGTCTCTTGAGTCAAAGTCAAATTTAGAAGACAAAGAATCCACAATATGTCTTCTGAGTCCTGCTTTGAAAGTTGAGTTGTCGCCTGTTACTGCCATAGTTTTTCCTCTTAGTATATATCTAAGTTAGTTAGAATCCGATATACGGAGACACTCTATTTGGTTGCATAGTAAATGAATTTTCCTTGGTAACGATACCACCACCTGCACCTGTTGGTCCACTTACATCAATATAGAAGAAACCATTCATTTCAACTTCTGAGAATTTACATCCAGCAGTCGAACCTGTAATACCTCTGATGTTTGGATGAGGATAAATTACCCAATATGAACCACCTTCATCAAATGTTCCTGCGTCCGCTGTTCCAACAAAAGCATAAGCCGCAGACGCACCTGCTGTTCCAATGTGAGTAATTAGGAATACTCCCTGACTACCTTCGAACATAGGTCCTGAACAGGATTGTGTTGTTGACCCTGCCGCCCAAGTTCCTCCAGATATCGAACCCGCCTCACCAGAAGAACCCAAAGTAAATGCGAAAGTCATTCCTGCTACTACAGAATCACTCTGTGCAGTCCTTCCTGCCCAGTCATTATATACTTGTCCAAACCACTGACTTGTTCTTGCCCCATAACCAGTATGACCATCTTGATTAGAAAGTGTAGCACCTTCATTTGCAAGTGCATTGGTTGGGTTGTATCCAAAGGGATAGCAATCAATATTGTTAGAGTTGTGCCTTAGGTTTTCTGTTGTATTAAATGTATATGGTGTATAATGACCGAGAACAGAAATCTCAAATGGTCTTGCACTTGTCTTCCATCTATTTTCTACATTGTGAATATTTTTCATCAGCATCTGATTGAACAGTTTCGTTCCTGCGGGGTGAATCAGATTCAGAACTTCTTTTTTGTATGTCTGAAGTGCAATGCTTGTTTTGATTTCGTATGAGAAGTCTTGGTAGAATCTATTATCAAACAGTTTCTTATTTGCACTTGCTTGTCCCGCAGAACCAAAATAATAGCCAGGATAATTCGTTACCGCACCGAACGAAGCGGTAAGACCTGCCCCCGTTCCCGAAACAGTATCAATTTGAAATGTTAGAGTATCAGTTGGAAGATATCCAATTCCAGAATCTACTACCTTTACAGATAGTATTCCGCCCTGACCATTAATTCTTGAAACTTCCGCAATCGCTCCCTGTCCACCTGTTCCAGTAAGCACGGAAATTTTTTCCCCTACTGCATAATACAAACCTGATTGGGTTGCACCAGTAGGACCTTTTGTTATAGTTGGTTCGATTCCAGTTACAACAGGAAATACACTTTCAGTAAACGAAGCGGTATTACCACCAACCTCTATTGTAATTCTGTCTGTTCTAAATTCTCCATTTATCTCATCAATAAACAATTCTGCTACACTTGCATTTGAAGTGTTGTATTGTTTTATATCTCTTACAATACCACTTCCGATGAACTGTCCACTTTCTGTTTGTGTTATTGTTTTGTCTTTGATATTCCATATTTCGGGATTAGTAAACGAAACCTTTAAAGATTTATCAGTAATCCAAACACCCGACGAGGACTTAACAATATCTGTTTGTGGATAATAGAATTGAACAATTTCTGTGTCGTGAAGAATTCGAAAAAGTAATTTGTAAGCCTTTTCTGTTCCCTTTGCTCTGTAGAATTCTTTGATTCTTTTGAGTAGTCTCTTTTCGTCTACTGCTGATTTTGTTTTTTGGTCGTATGCAAGACGAACAGGAAAATTTTCTAAGTACTGATTTCTGAAGTGAGAAATGAAATCGCTTATACTTGTGTCGATATCAGAATAGTCTTGAAGAACAGCAGTACTATAAACAGTACCACTTTTCTGTTCCATCCATTCATAATATGCTTCCATAAATTCTGTTAATCTGGTGTGGTCTTGACGTACAAAACTGGGGAGTTGCTCTGCAATCAAAGCAGAGACAGAGACAATACTATCTGGTTTCGTCGTAAGAGCGGATAGTGTTGTTTCTGCTGTGGTATTAGTTGAATTGAGTATTAATGGTAGACTCATTCATTTCTCCTCAATAGCCGCTACTTGAACTGCTAGTACCAGAACCACTACTTGAACTGCTAGTACCAGAACTACTACTTCTTGAAGTTCCCCCT
>Ga0075468_10000458_pt1 | contig 16137 bp, 4 predicted proteins | sample DEB08_DNA_12_FD_77578 | JGI IMG/M metagenome (GOLD analysis project Ga0075468, IMG submission 77578) | Aqueous microbial communities from the Delaware River and Bay under freshwater to marine salinity gradient to study organic matter... | ecosystem: Environmental > Aquatic > Marine > Coastal ...
TGAGATAATTTAGCTAAGTCAGACTCGCTTAATGCAGTTTCAAAATTAGGATCTATTAATTCATATAAATTAAGTTCATCAACCTTAAACCTTTCTTTGCTAGAAGGCTTTAAACCTAGCTTTTTAATTTCTTTAAAAACAACGTCCTCATTAACAATATCTTTTTTATTTAACGTAAAACTTTTAACCTCACCTTCATTGCCTTTTGCATATTCAGCTGCTTGATTTTTATTTCTTGAAAAATAAGCAAACCCTTTGATATCTTTAACTGACTTTATAGACCCTCCGTGAAAAACCTCAATTTCTCCCTTTTCTAGGCTTATGGATGCTTTGTTTTCTTCTCTAGATTCTCTAACCTGCTGATCATGAGCTTTAAGATCGTTTATTGTCCATGTTTCAGGTTTAGTAAGGTACTCTTTAAATTTAACTACTCTCCCTTTATTATTTTTTATAAGGATATTGTTAGTTTTTGTAAAAGGAATAAGCCTTAACATACCGTTCATAGAAGTCTTGCTGACTTTTTTATCCAATTTTTGTGCAAAACTCTTAGGTACTAGCATTGCCCTACTTTGCAATTTATTGTTTGTGCCAAAATATATATTATCTAATCCTCTTAACCCTGTTTTTGTCGCGGTATCTAAATGTTCTAAATAAAATTCACCTTTACCAGTAACACCTCCTACAATTTCTACTAAGGATTTCTCACCAAAATGAATATTTGATGTAGATACAGCTAGTCTGGTCATGTATACCAACGCTTGTTTTCTTTCTTCACTTCCTTTCTTGGTTGATTGAACATAATCAACCTTTAAACTATTAAGTAGGTTTAATGCTACATTTCTAGCTTTGTTATTTTTTGTATCGTTTACTGCTTTTTTAATAATTTTTAATTGATTTTCTTGACTTTTTTGAGCTTTCTTTAAGTTCGTTTTTAAAGTTTTAGTTCTTGTGTTAGTCATAGATTCTAACGTTTCACCTTCCAAAATTTCATTTAACTCAGCAGCTAGCTTTTTTGTTTCAAAGCTATATTTATCTTTGCTAATATCTATGTCTAAAAGCTTGTTAAGCTCAGCGGTAGGCAGCATTATATCTCCCAATTGGTCAATAAACATTTCCTCTCCTTTTTCGTTAACCACTTTTTTAATAGCATCCTCTTTACCTAAGTTTTTAAATCCTGTTAAGTCAGCTCTATATTGCCTACCTAATATGTACCCGGATAATCCTCTTATTTGTGAAAATTCTTTAGGTAAAAACTCAGCAAACTTTCTTTGCTCATTCCTGTATTTAACTAATTCACTATGACTAAAAGTCTGAGCTCCAGAAGATGTATTAGTTAAAGGAGTTAATAAATCATTAAACTCCATGTCTAGACCGTTAGCTTTTTTTAGGCTTTTTAAATAACTTTCTGTTTTTATATTTTTAGCAATTTCGTTTGTAATAGTTTTAATTTCCTGGTCCGCGGATACGTACTGCCTAATATCTCTATATCCTTGGCTTACAACAAATTTCTTTATAAATGCGTCCAACTCCAGTGAAGCCATTCTTTCTGATGTTGCTGATTTGATGTCTGCTAGTAGCTGATCTACTTCTGTAGGTACAGTAGTTTCAAAACCTTCTATTTTATTTCTTACTATTTTATTAGCTGTTAACGTAGCTAGTGTTTTTGCTGCACCTAATATAAATCTACCTTCAATAGACCTTAAATCTTTACCGTTGACTCTTTTAGCAGGTGGTATATTTATTTCCCCGGAAGGTGTTATACCCATCTTAAGTTGAAACGCAGCTATACTTTCGTTAGATATATTGCCTCTAAATTCTGGTTTTAATCTAACAACTTTAGTTTGAACGGTTTTACCTTTACTTCTTCCTGAAGGATCTGTAACCGCTCTTTCTTTGTCTGTTTTTGATCTAGGATCAATATAAGGTTCATATAAAAAGTCTTTTATATTTTTATCTTTTAATATAGACCTACCTTTAACATCTGAACTTACTAATATTGTTTCTAAAGGATTACTAGTTTCAGCTTCCGTTCTAGCTACATTAAATTCAGGTAGTATTTCTAAAAACTTTTTAGTATTCTGACCTTTTTGAAAATAATTCTGTACTTTCCTAGCTTCTGAAATCTGCTTAACACCATCAATAACAGGTTCTGCATATCTTACAGCTACATTTGTTTTTGTAAATTTAATAGATGGTACATCAAATAATATTTCACCTATTGAACCTATAAGATTGTCTTTTATATAATCTGTAGTAACAGTCTCTTTTAATCTAGTTTTTTCAGCCTCTATATTAGCTTCATCTTCAGGTGTTTTGTTTTCTATTTTTTGGAGTTTTGTAAGCTCAGGAAAAACAGCATTGCTAAGCTCAACCGCCTTCTGAGTGGTTACATCAAATTTTAAAGGATCTATTTTTCTAACATCTATTTTCTCAGACGTTTCTCTTTCTGCAAAATCAAAGCCTTGATCAGATGTTTCAGATGATTTAAAACCTTCGCCAACTCCCGATGACATTGAAACATTTTGTAAATTTTTAGCGTATCTTTCAACCACTTTAGGCCCTACACGATTAGCTACTGTATTTCCTATGTATGTGCTTAGTTTTTGAGGAGCACCAGTTTTAGGATTTATAGCTTTGTAATTTTTCATTACACTTTTAAACTCTAGGCCAATATCTTGAATAATTTCTCTTTTAACTTCAGGATCTTCCATGATCCTTTTTATACCTACCTGTCTATTTCCGCTAAAGCCCCATCTTTGCAAAGAATTTATAGCAAGTTTTGTATATTGATTTTCTAAATCTTGTTTTTCTTCCCTTGAAACTTCTTCAGGTGTTTTTTGAAATTTTATAGCTAACTCGTCTAATTTAGTATCGCTTACTATAACTTCGTCTAAATCAACCTCTTTTTTAGGTTTAGTAACTTCTTTTTTCTTTTTCCCCTGCTTAGCTTTAAAGTTGCTTAATTGCGATTGCATTTCATACTCATCAATTTCACCGCTCCAAAGCTTGTCTTCAAGCTCTCTTTCAAACTCTTCTAACTCTATACTGGCTTTTTTACCGTACATAGAGTTTATAATATCTTTTATTTCAGAAGCATTTGAGTTAAATTCTTTTTCTTCAGACTCAGTTCTTTTTGATTTTGCTTGTAATACTTCTTGTCTTTTAAGTAAAGCATCTACTTTTATAGAGTTTTCAATACCCCCTATAGCACCTACAGCTTTACTTGTTTTTGCATTAAAAATTCTATTACCCTGTATAGTTAAATTTTGTAAAGCCTTAAATTTAGTAGACATGTTTTTACCTGTAGCTATACTTTGTAAAACGTTTAATAGCTGTTCCGGCGTGTTTATATCTAAAAGCTGCTTTTCTCCTTTAACTTTAGCTATACTACGATTAAAAAGATTTTGTAATTTATTTTTTATAACACTAAAACCATTATTGCGAATAAGATTACCTCCGCCATTTCCTAGCTTTTCTATAAGAGCCATGACGTATTCTTCATTAAAAGTTTCAGACGCTTGCTTCTTTTCTGTGTATTCGCCTTGTATTTGCTTAAATATGTCAACACCTAGTTGTTCTTTTACAGTAGACTCTAAAAACTTTCTAATCTCGCCCATTCCCTCTACGCTGTTAACATTGTAGATATCAGCATACATATGGCCTAGTTCGTGTAAAATAACTCCTTTTTTATATTTTCTAGAGTCTATCTTAATTTCGTAAGTTCCGTCTTTATTTTTATTGTATTCAGCGTTTTTACCGTTCAACCCAGCTCCATCATCAACTAATTCAAACTTAAAGTTTAAATCTTTACCATTAGCTTTTTTATAGTCAGCTCTAACATTATCTATTTCTCTTTGAGCTTCTTTTCTACTAATAGCAATATTAGTTGCCCTATTACCTCTACTTGCTGCGTCTAAATAGTTTTTAGAAAGGTTGTATAATGATATTTGTTTATCAAACTTATTTAAAAGTTCTGTTTTTGATATTAATTCTTGTTGTTGAGCTTCTGTTAGTGATTTTTCTGATCTTAATTTATTTACTCTATCTGTAACAGATTTTACCCCGCCTGATCCTGCGTCTTTGGAAATTTCCATTACTGCCTTGTAAGCAGAGGCATTCATATTTTTAGCTGAATTTACAGTTGATTTTACATTCGACCAATTAACATGAGCATATGCTAAAGATTTTCCAGTTAAAAAATGACTAAGTAGCCTTCTGTTTATTCCGTTTTCGCCAAACCCTGGGAGATCTAAAAAGTTTTCATCTATGAACGTTTTAAAATCATCTCTACCTATCATATCGTCTATTAAAGCTTCATTAACAGAAGCTAATTCAGAAGCCCCTAAAAGAGATACTCCTGACCTACCTGGTTTAATAATAAGCTCATTAACTCTATGATACATTGATTTAGGAACTGTTACAAAAGAAGGTACTGCTTTAAACATTGTACCGACAACTTTAGATGCTCCTGGAAAAAGAAAACCAGTAAGAGCCATTTCTTCTCCAAAAACCCCAGTCATTTTTGCAGATTCCACAAAGGATTCTATAGTCAAAGCTTTTGCTCTATCTAAAATACCGCCGCCTACTCTAGTTAAATCATCTGATTTATCTACAAATTCTCTTACTAATTTATTAGAAGCAGGTAAAAGACCTCCGCTAACAGTTTTTGTACCTCCTTTTAACGCTTCTTTTGAAACATTAACTGCACTTATTTGTTTACCGCCTTTAAAAAATTTTCCAGTTTTTAAAGTGTTTATATAACGAGCTAGCCCTGTATAACCTAAAACTCCTCCGGATATAGCGTTAGCTATACCAAACTCAACAGCTAGCTTAGGCCCTTGACCCAAAACGCTACCCGTAAACTCACTAAGCGTTTCTTTAAAGTTATTTTTTTGATCTTCATCAAAGAAATTTTCAGGGTCATCAGAAGATGCTTCGCCAATTTCCTGTATTTTAGCTAGTACCTCAGAATTAGTAGACCCTAAATTAAGTTCAACTTGTTCAGGTGAAGTAAAAGATTCTGCAAAAGAAGTTCCTAAAGCGCCAAAAAATCCGGTTCTTTTTAAGTCAGCTGGATTTATATTAGCTAAAAAAGCAATTTCAAAAGCTTTCTTTTCAGCAAGGTTGTTCAAGTACCTGTCTGTTAAGCCCATGAAATAATCTGAGTCGTAGCTTGCTGTAATAGCCGCTTTATCTGAGTCGGGCTTATATCCAGCGGGCACCCCTTTTATATCTTCACCAAATCCCTGTCTTAAAAAACCCTTACTAGTAATAAACATTTTTATAATGTCTTCTACTTTTATGTTTTTAAAATTATCAAATTGTTGACCAGTAATTTCTCCTTCTACAGCATCTTTTTTAAGCATGTACTGAGAAAGATCACCTACCCATCTACCTTGATCTATCATTTCTCCAATAGTTGCTTTTCCCCCGTATTGTTTTTTAGAAACGTCTATAAAAGTATTTAATTCTTTTTCTAAGTCTTCGGTTTCTTGGACAAACCTTAAAAACTCAACACTCATAGCACCAGTTTTACTATCTTTCTTTATGTTAAGTAATCTCTGTAAAATAGGATTTACTTTGTCAGATATATTAAGGTTATTGTCATCTGATTTTTCAAAATCATCTTTTTTAACTTTAAGGTTTTCAAAATCTAACCAATAACCTGAATCCTCTTTAGTATAGTCGTCTCTTATCAGACTAGCTTGACTTTCTAATTTTTCTAGTTGACTTTCAGCATCTAATCCTTCCACTGAAAAAGCAGGAGTACTATTTATTTTTTTTCTTAAGCCTTCTATATTATTTTGCAACCCAACTAACTTTTTAAGGTTTGGATCGTCTACGCCGTCTCCAGCTTGCTTTATTTTTATTTCTAAGTAGTCTTTTGGTACTAGCCCTTCTTTTTCTATTTGCTCCGCTATTCTTTTGTTTTTAATATCATCTAATTGTTTTTTTTCTGTAGCAATCATTTCTCCAACGGCTTGCTGCATTATTTTATCAATTTGATATTCCGTAATATTTGAATTTTCTAAAGCGGTGGCTCCGCCAAATCCAAACATGTTACCTTGTGTTGATTGATCTATATTTAAACTATTGTAGCTTTCTATTGCTGCGTTTTTTAAATCATTATAAACATCAGGGTTCGCATATAGATCTTTTGGTGAATTTAACTCATAGTCTAAACCATAAAGTTGTTTTATTCTTTTTTTAAAATTATTTCTATTTGATTTATTTTTTTTGTATTCGCTTATGGACTCTTCAGTTCCATTAACTTGTATAAAGTTATTAAGTTCTTCAAAGCCTTTGTTTTTATTAAAAACACCTGTTTCTCCGTTTGGAGCGGTAATATTAATTCTCGTAATAGCACCTAAACGCATGTTAGACATGCTCTTTTCTTCTTTAATTTCAAAACCTAATTGTTCTAAACCACTATAATTTATATTTTTATTATTAAAAAGAATATTTGTTTTACGTTTATTCGGTTTTTTAGGCTCAGTACTCTTAGCTATATATGTATTTTCAGACTTAGGATCTTGTGAATCCAAAGAAATATCTTCCGAAACTAATTCCGTACTTTTTGGTGTTTCTACAGGCTGAGGCATAAACCCCGGTGTTATTTCCTGCGGCATTTGAGGTCCTGCAACTACACCTTGTGCAGCACCCTTTACTTTTTTTGGCTCGGGATCTTTATCTTTTAAAGTAATATTATTTTTATTTATATAATCTTCAATAGAAAGATCCGCGTTGTTTGCAGCCTGTTGAACTTCTTCGTCAGTATATTCAAAACCTTCGTATGTATACATAAGCTATTTATTTTATTTTATTTTATTATGGCAATTGTTTTCTATTATTACTTTGGCTTTCAAATTGAGCATCGGTCCAACTCTTTATAAATGCATCTCTATCTCCTCCTTTGTTTTTATATCCATAAACATCAGCCATAACGCCTGCTATGTCTTCGGTAGTCTTAATGTTAAGACCAATTAATTCACCTGAGTTGTCTATAAAAACTAAACCTGTATTTGGAAATCTTCTACCTCTATCAGCCCACATTTTTTGTGCTTCCGCTTTAGTATAATTTTCTTCTGTTAAAGGATTAATCGTGCTCTCTACTGTACTTTCAAAAATTTCTTTACCTTTATCCGTTGTAAAAGCTCTCGCTTTGTCTAAGCCGCTTAATTTAGAATTAATAAATTTGGACAATATAGAAGGCGTTAAATCTTTGATGCTTGTAAAGTTTAGCTTTTTAAATTCAAGACTAGCATCTCTACCTGCTCCTGAAATTTTACGTTCGCTTTTATCAGTATCTAATTTAGTAACTTTTTTTGTATCTGCGGGTATTACAGACCGAACAGCATGACCAAATTCGTTTTCATGGTAACCAAAAGATCCTTTTTCTATTTTATATCTATCAACAGCATAAGACTTTGAAACAGCGTTTCTTACAGATAAAGGTATGTCGCCTCCAATTTTTCCATTACTACCTATTTTTAAGAAATCTGCTTCTGTATAACTTTTTCCAGCAAATTTAAATCCTTCTTCTCCAAACCCTTTTATATATGAGCCAATAGGTGTTTGTGAATTTAATACTATGTCTTTCCGTGTACCAAAAACAGCATCTATGTATAATGAGTCTTTATTTTCTCTATATGAATCTTTTGTAATTATTTGATTACCTACCTGCTCAGCAGCTCTATCAATTTTTTCATAACCGTTTTCACTTAATACTTGAGTAGTATCGGTTGTTGTAATAATATTACCGGTTTTGTTGTCTATATATTGTCCAGAAGTTACATCTTTAACAATATCAGCTTCATTTATTTTTGTATCAATACCGTCATCCTTAACAGTCTTATCAATATTATTGGACAAATTAGAAGGAGGCTTAAAGTATTTAAGCATAATCTCATCTTCTGTAAGATTTTCAGTTGGTATAAATATTTTTTTATACTTTCTTGATTTTACTTGCTGGCTAAAGCTAGCGGCTGCAGAAGCAGATTTAGCACTTGCGTTTCCTAAGTTTATATCAAGACCTAATCTTTTTTTAAGAGAGGGATCTTTTTTAATCGCAGCTTGCAAGTCTATACTTTGAGAAAACTCTTTTGTTGAAGCAAATGTATCAAAATCTGTATCCACAGTATTAATATACATACCAAATACTTCATTACCTGTTTCATCTTTACCAAACCCTAACTGCGCATTTCCTTTGTTCAAAGATTCTTCAAATCTTTCAATTTGCAATCCAGGTACTATGTCAGGCATAAGTCTTCGATCAGAAGCATTGAAGTTTTTTGCTAAAGAAGTTAAAAAACCAACAGCTCTTTTTTTACCAACATCCATTCGGTTAAGCTTATCAAATATTTTTTGTTGTTTTTGAACATCACCACCTGCATCTATCCATTCTTTTCCTAATATTGATACATCTCCTTTTAAACTTGCCTGTAGGGCGTTAGCTCCTGCCTGATTAAGGCTAAAGTCATGTCCTGAAGCTTTATCTACATCACTATCAAAACTGGGCGGTTTTTTTTCTTTCTCTTTTTCTTTTTCTTTTAAAAAGTCAAGCCCTGGTTTTAAACCTTTTTCAAAACTTTCACTAAAAGCACCGTAGTCTACTATACCTTCTGTTGGGTTTTGATACGCACCTCCAGATGTCCTTGTTTGTTGTCCTCTTCTCATTAGTCTTTATAATTTTCTGGATTAAAACCACCACCTATACCGAAAGAAGCAATACCTCCTAGAGCAGATCCAATACCGCCCATCATTTGAGAACCATAAGCCGCTTCTTGTTGTGAAGCATTACTCAATAGAGCAGATGTTCTATTTAATTTTTGTAGTTCTCTAGCTTCTCTTGCTCCGAACATAAATTGTTGGCCAGCTGCTCCAGCTTGTTGAACTCGTTGTTGTTCCTTCATTCTGCTAACTTCAAGTTGTTGTTGTCCTTGAGCTCTTAATTGCGCGTTTCTAGCTTCCTGCTGCGCTATGCTGGCTGAAACACCTTGTTTAGAACTTAAGGCTGCTTGCGCGAGCGCGGTAGCCCCACCGGCTCCAGCACCTGTAGCTCTTAGCGTATCAAGACTACTAGCGAGTGATAAGTCTGTTTGTTGAGCCTGCATTTCAGCTGCTTGAGTAGCAACAGTTAAATTTGCAAACGGGTTTGTTAGCTGGCTAGATAAATCTGTAACTCCTGCATAAGGATCTATAATAGCTTGCCTATTTTGTTCTAACTCGGATAATTGATCTTCTAAAGCTAACCTTCTTTTTCTTGCTTGTCTTTTAGCCGCTCCGCCAAATATAGCTTGAACTGCTCCACCTAAAAAGCCGGCCCCTCCTTGTATTGCTGCTGCTGATAATGCCATAATTTTATTAATATAAAGATTGTTCGTAATTAAAACCTACTGAAAATAGTTCAGCATGGTTTTTTGTATTTATTGTTTTGTCATTATTTACAGGCTCATGTTCCATTATAACCTCTGTAAAAAATCCCTTAACACCTGTTGTAGTTAAACCATCAACTCCAGTCACTGAAGTAGTATCGTTTATTTTTATTTGTCCGTAATATTTTTTTTCTAAGGGTGTAAACCCTGCATATTTAACAACCCCTTGATTTATATATCTACCTGTTATATTTCCAGGTATAGGATAAGCTTTATAGTTATTATCGTCGTCTGCAGGTGATTTTAAATCTATAACTTTCCAGTTTTTAGTTCCCTCGTAATTAACAGATTGATAATGCTTTACTAAAGAAGGATTTTGATTACTGGTTATACTTATAGTACTAGAATCAAATACACCATAAAAAGTATTTCTATTACTATTTGAATAGTGCTCATATAAATTACCAGAATCCCAGGTGTAAAACTTATTTGTTAAACTACCACCAAATTTAGGTGCATATGTATAAAAAGAAACCCATCCATTAACTCTATCATCAAATGCCAATGTTTTGTAATTAGACTTTGTAGAAATTACATCAAATCCAAATGGTCTTGAAAAACTAAAATTTAGTACTTCGTTTATAGAAACATTAACATTTTGATTGAAAGTTATTTTATTGTTTAGTACATCAGTAACAACAACTGATTCTGTTTTACTATTTGTACTAGACAATACCATACCTTTAAATATTTTAGGATTAACCTCTTTTAAAAATACTGTATTTTTAGAAATTTTTGCAGCAATACCCTGTGTTGATTGCCTGAACGTTTGTTTATTTGCTTCTTGTGAAGCTGGTAGATTTAAACTTAAAACGTATTTACCAGCATGCATGTCATACATCCCATAAGATTTAAAAGAATTTTTTAAATTATCTCTAAAAAAATCTCTCATTCCATAAGAAGATATTTCTGTAATACCATCTCTTGATAATCTTAATACAGCGCCTCTATCCTTATCTACAAAGTACTTTTTAAAACCATAAGCAGCAAAGCTTTCAGGGTTTTTACCTATACCAAATTCACCAACATAGGGTGTTATTTGACCTATAACGACCTTAGCTGTAGTAGATAATCCTCCGCCTTCAGCTGTAAATATAGCGTCTTTATCTATAAGAGCTCCATTAACTTTATTTTCTTGAAATATAATTAAGTTAGTATCTTCAGCGTATAGTTTTTGAATAGATCCATTAGCTATATCTACAGATTTTGTTATATTATCCGCTATAGAAAATTGATTAGTATTATTAACACTTGTTCTAGAGTTAAATATGCCAGAGTATATCATAGCGTTTTCTCTGTGATTTCTTCTGTATTTTTTATCTACAGCATAAGCTTTAACTCCAAAGTCAACACTTTTTTCATTAAATCCACCTTTTATTCTTGACTCTTCAATATACCATTCATTCGAAGCAGCCTGCGTGTTTGTGCCGGTAGGATAAGCAGTTGGGTTTGAAAACGTTAAAGTAATACCGCCTTCTACTTTTTGAGCAGAGCTTAAAGTTAGCGTTGCGGATGATATACCAGCTACTGTAATACCTTTTTCAATACCAGGACCATGAACTTCTTGCCCTACTGCTATAGCCGCATTAGAAGCTGTTAGCGTTACTGTAGCACTGGAGCCTGCAACTGTAGCACTAGACTTAGTATGTACACTCGTAATAGAAGTTGTTACTATTGGCTCTTGTCTTAAAACAAAGGTATTAAAGTATTTTATTTTTAATGTTAACGCCATATATTATATATTACTCATTATAAAGGTTTTTTACAAAGTATAACCTTTTTTAATCTAGGATTCCAAAAGTTATATTCTATATTATCTTCTCCTGAAGCTAAAGTAAAAATTACTTGATGAGAATTAAGATGCTCCACTTCATATAAAACATTATATTCTACATCATTACCATCTGTAAAAGTTTCTTTAGCTAAAAACATCCAATTACCATCTTGTAACGCAGTAGGATCTCCTAGTTCTAATCCAAGATTTTGGGAGGGTTGATTAACCCAATCTGTATTACCTTCTCTATTTAAAGGTAAAGATACTCTTTTAGTAATATTTTCGTTACCCTCTTCTGCTACTCCAAATGCTCCTTTGAAAAAATTAATGTTAAAGCCTAGATCAATAGCAACCTGATCTAAATCTAAAGCAGAGCTAGTCGAATAACCTACTATGTTTCCAATTTCATCTGGAAACCAAGGTTCTGGCTGAGAATCCCAATCCTGAGGATTAGAATTATTTTCTTCTGACGTTCTAGTAGAAACATTTGTTGGATTATTTACTCCAGACGTATTATAGTATGAAGTACCGTATTGGCCTTCTCCTGTACCTGTTGAAGGTGATATCAATGTATTAATATCATCTCCATCTTCTTTTCTATACAATTTTAATATAGGTTCTCCGTTAAACCCTTTTGTTAAACCCCATGCTTGACTAACCGTAGTAGAACCTCCTTGAAAAGTTCCAAATGACTCTCCGGTTAATTTAAATTGCCCAGCACATAAAAATGTACCCGCTTCAGCAGCTATAGCGTCTCCGGCACTCCAAGAAAAATTACCAAACATTTCTGTTCCATTTAATTCAAAAGAGTCTCCTTGTCTTATATCTTCCAAATAAAAACTATTTGGTGTACTAAAAAATCCTGTATTTGAACCGACTCCGTTGTTGTCAGTTCCAAAATAATCTGTTTGAGGTAGTATTACTATAAAACTAGATGAAACTTTTATTGTAATAGTTTCTGTAATAAATTCCCTAGGTTCTACATCCTCTAAATTAACACCAGCTCCAAAATTATCGTGATCAAATCCTTTATTGTCGTAAATAGTTACACTAATATCTTTATTTAAATAGCCTTGAAAATTACTATTTATTGAAATTTCACCTGTTGTTTCGTTTATAAAAAGTTCAGGAACAATATTACCTTCAGTATCAATAACAGCTTGTATTTCAGGATTAGATGATGTAGGGATAAAACCTTCTCTACCAATTATATTTGGTATAATATCATTAAACGCTATTGAATAATACCTTAAGCCAGACTCTTTATTTGTTGCACCCCCATTTTCAGCCTCAATAGTATAAATAACTTGATTTACGTTATTAGTTGCGCTTAAGTCTGGTTCAAATATATGAACTACATCGGGTGATAAATCAGATGTAATAATAGGTTCCTCATTGTCCAATGTAAGCTCAAAAGGAGAAGAAACAGTCTGTATTGATCCATCTTCTTTTACAACACTAAGTTCTATTATAAAGCTAAAAAAGCTAGGAGCTTCAAATCTATTAAAAAATAAATTAACTTTAGGTCTAATTTTAAAAAATTCAATAGTAGAGTCATATACAATTTCAAAGCTTTCAGTTAAATCTTGGTTATCACCAGCCCATTTAGATCCAATACAGCTTATAATTTTATAATTTTTACTAGGTAATACTAATTGAGGATCGTGTATTTGCCCAGGTTGATCTCCTACTGTAATAACATTTCCGTTGTTATTTGTAATATTTAAGGTAGCAGAAAAATTATTGGTAGCATTTCCAGTGACTTCATCCCAGTAGATAATTTCTTCAGAAACGTTTTCAGGTGCAATGTTTATATTTAAAGTAGTAAAATCACCAGGTGTTATATCCGCTTCTATACCTTCATTTAACTCATGTACATACCCCGCTGTAGAAGTTTCATAATATATATCTAAAGCAGATTCAAAAGGCATTGTCTCTAAAACACTTAGTCTTTCTTGAACACCGTATTTATAGTTGTATATTTTAAATTTTTGACCGCTACTTAACCCTAAGTAATTGTCGCTTATAGAGTTATCACATTCAATAAGGCACGGCTCGGCGCTTGTATGTTTTATTATTTTAACTAAATCTTTACTTTTTCCTTTTAAATATGATCCTAGCGGGAAAAGAGCAAGAGTATCAGCCCGATCAGATGTAGCTGTTGGTACGTTTAATACTTTTTGACCAGCTGTAAAAGATGTGCTACCATTTGTTATTAATGTTTTTTCAACACCTGCTAAACCTGAAGTGGTTTCTGATCCAATTTCTAAAGATGAGTTGCCATATGGTAACTCAGCTAATAATGGGTTTTTATCTAAACTAGGTGTAAAAGAAAAAGCAAAGCCGTCTTCATTTAACAAACCTTGTTCTTTAGCTGTACCTATGCTTATAACATCTATATCATCTTGATAATTTTGAATTGAAGAAGCTCCATCGCTTTCAGATGGTGTTATTTTAGGATATAATCGAGATTTACTAGTACTTACTCCAATTTCTTGAGTATTAGTAAATTCTTTATCTCTTGTTACTTTGTTTATACTATCTCCAGATATAGGTAAGTATGTTTTAATATCATCTTGATCATTGTCGTAATTAATAATATTAGAAGCATAAACATTATGATATTCTTGCTCAACTTGTTTTACAACAACCCTATAAGAATACCAACCATAAGTATTAATATTATATTTAAAAAACCTATAATTTTCAAATGGTTTTAATACTTCTGTGATGCCGTCTGGGTTTGTAGTTGTAGATCTATATGACTCAGAAATTAATCCATCTGCTAGTACAACAGTATTTGATCCAAATTCAACACTTAATACTTTTACAAAATCTTTACTAGCCCCCTTTAAATAATCCCCTGCTTGTAATCGCCCTTGTATATTATTACCTGATACTGTAAGTTTTCCAACTAAGCCTAAATTATCGTCTTGTATTAAAATAGTTTCAACGCTTACATTATAAGATACTGAGCCGTCTGCATTGAAAGCTACATCATTAACTATAGTATAATCACCGTAAGCATTTGGAATAACTTTGTTAAATGTAATATTTAAGGCATCTCCACAATAGTTTTCATTACCTGGAGATGTACTTGAAATTGTTCCAACGTTGTCCCAAGAGCTAGAATGAAAATTACTATCTTTATTATCCACCTTTACAGAACTTAATCCTTTTATTGATGTTAAAACAGGAGATTGTCTACCAAACTTATCAGATAATACAACGCCTACTTCGTATGTTCTTTTTTCTTTTATAGAGTGAAAAGGGTATTCTTTATGAAGATAGTAATTATTAAAATCAGAATTGCCTAATGGGTTTGTTATATCGTATTTTGCATCAACACCTACTTGGAAGTCTAAACCTGCTGCTCCGTTATTTTGATTAGGTAAAGCTCTATCTTGAACAAAGTTTCCGTATATTATTCTATTACCTACAGCTTCTTGAGCTATCGCGGATAGAGGTATATTATCATAAACTCTTGTTGTTTGATCTTGAGGTAATGTTTTGTATGGTAATGTTGACTTATATTGGTATTGAAAAACTCCGTTAGAACTATCAATATCTTTAATATCAACAAGTTCGACAGCTCGCAATAAATTATTGTCAGATTCTTTGTATATTATTTCTATACCATTTATTTCAAAATCTGTAGTTATATTTTTAGAGGGTAATATTATATTTAAGTTAACAGCATTTACATCGTTAACCATTCCTTCAGGGTTGCCGTTATCATCTTGGAAAGAAGCTTTACCTCTTTTTAATATTTCTTGAGTTTGAGTTATATTATAACTGGTAGTTTTAGGTATAAAACATATTTGAGTAAATGGGGCTATCGTAGAATACTCGCCATCTTTAAACTTAAATCTATAAGAAAATCTTACGAATTTTTCTTTTATTTGATTATCTGGAAAAGAATTAGAAGAGCTAGATTGCAGTGATTGTGTTGGTTCAGATACTGTAGGTGAGTTAGAGTTTAAAGTTGTAGTATCGTAGTCTAAAAGAAGAGGCGGCATAAATGGAGCAAACTTTGCAACGCTTATTTTTTCTTCAGTGTTGTAGTATGCTGAGTTTTTTTCTGCCTCAACTATGTTTATTTTTCTAGGCTGATTTAATCCATCTGTCCAGAATAACAATTTTTCTAAAATATTTACACCATTTATTTCATTAGTTTTACTGAAGTTTAAAAACAATCCAGAAACAATTAGCTTACAAGAGTTTAAGCTTTTGTCATAAACAAATATACCGCAAAATAAATCTTCTGGATTTTCAGAAGTTATGCCTTCGGCTTGTTGTTGTAACGCTGTCTTAGGACCGTCTATGTCTCCAACTAAGCCTTCACTTAAAGGGTTTGGACAAGTATAATTGGTTACAAAATAAAATATTTTATTATTTTTTTCATCAAAAAAACAACCTATAGTTTCAGTATTAGAATATGACAAGTCATTTCCGTAGCTATGCTCAATCAATGAATTACCTAATATGTTTTGCACAGTACCAACATCTTGGTCTTCTGAAGTAGAGATTTGAATATTTTGCGCACTTCTATATTCTCCTTTAGGTAAAAGTCTAGCATCAATATCGCCATTCATTTTACCCTGAAGAAATGTCTTTTTATCTTCAGCCATGTGCTAGTGTTTTATTTGTTTTGATTTATTTCTCATTACCTGAGTCATCTCAGATAACTTCATATTTGATAATCTTAATTTAGCGTTTCTAAGAGATGCTCTTTTTTCTTTCTTATATCTTTGTACTATGTACTCGGATATATTTCTTTTTGCAGCTAAAACATTATAAGCTATATGCTTGTACAATGCTTCTTCTGCAAGTTTATTAATTTTCATTTCAGCATCAGTGCCTAGTCCGTCAGATATATATTCTACAACTATTATTTTACCTGCTAAATCACTACTAAAAGCAAAACTA
>Ga0075468_10000463_pt1 | contig 16075 bp, 15 predicted proteins | sample DEB08_DNA_12_FD_77578 | JGI IMG/M metagenome (GOLD analysis project Ga0075468, IMG submission 77578) | Aqueous microbial communities from the Delaware River and Bay under freshwater to marine salinity gradient to study organic matter... | ecosystem: Environmental > Aquatic > Marine > Coastal ...
CCAAGGTCGGTCCTGATGAGTTTGAGACTAAACATCCACAGTTGTTTCCACCAAGAGCGTTTCCAGATCCACAAGCTTTACGCGGTCCTAGACCTGAGTCGGAGCTACCAGAGCAGAGAGCCATCCAACACGGATACAATCCTGTTGGTTTTAGAGACATACCAGGGATAACGCCGCCAAATAATTTAGTTGCAGAAAGTGGAGTTGGAACAGTTTCCATAGTTATATCTACACCCACTACAGAAGCACCAAGATTTGACAGTACGTCTATTACGTTAGACTCAACAACAGATACATTCGATGAGGGATAAGACATGGCTTTACAGAGCGTAGGAATAGGAAGCAGCGCAAATGATGGCACAGGTGATACTCTTCGCTCTGGTGCTACTAAAATAAATGCAAACTTTACAGAAATATATGCTGCACTAGGAAATGGCACAACATTAACGGACATAATAGATTCTAGCGGTATTATAGATGTAAGTTCTGGCGCAAATAAAATTGTATTTTATTATAGCGCACTTAGTGATTTACCAAGTGCAAGCACATATCATGGCGCAGTAGCCCATGTTCATGCAACGGGGGGATTATATTTTGCGCACGGTGGGGCATGGATTCGAGTTAATGATGAAACCTCTGGCCCTGTAACAAAATATACAGCGGGAACAAGTGGTTCATCGGCCTATACTTTTACTGGCCCTGGAGCTACTGCGGGTAATAATCCGAACTTTACTTTTTACAAGGGTCATACTTATCTTATCGACAACACGTCGAATGTAGGAAGTCATCCTTTGCAGATCAGAACATCTGATGGCGGCTCTGCTTTTACCACGGGAGTTACAGAAAACTACAACTCAACCACAGGATTGACACAGTTTATCGTGCCACATGAACCCAGTGATACATCTCTAGTATATCAATGCACTAATCATAGTGCTATGGTAGGAAACATAACAATAGTGTGATGATATGAGCTTTACATACGGACAACTAAAAACAGCGGTACAAGATTACACAGAGAATGATGAAACTTCTTTTGTGACCAATATTCCTACATTTATTAGGATGTCAGAAGAACGTATCCTAAAAAATGTGCAGCTAAGTTTATTCCGAAAAAATGCAACAACAAATTTTATCTCTGGTAAGAAATACTTACCATGTCCCTCTGACTTTCTTGCTCCATTTTCTATGGCATTTATAAAAACTAATGGAGACAAAGAGTTTATGGAGTTTAAAGATGTGAGTTTTTTACAAACATATACTCCTAACGAGACCACAACTGGAGAGCCTCGATACTATGCTGTATTTGATGTAGACAATTTTATCGTTGCGCCTGCCCCAAACAGTGCCTATGCCTCTGAACTTCATTATTATTACAGACCTCAAAGTTTGACAGCATTGACAGATAGCGGCACAACTTGGTTGAGTGAAAACGCTGAAATGGCTCTTCTTTACGGGACGTTAATAGAGGCGTACATATATATGAAGGGTGAACAGGATGTCATGGGTATGTATGCCGGAAGGTTTCAAGAAGCAATTACAGGTATAAAAATGTTAGGTGAAGCAAAAGAAACTACTGACCAATACCGCACAGGAATGGTGATAAGGACAAAACAATAATGTTCAAGATAGATGTAAGCGTACCACAACATGAATCAGTGGTGCAGGTAAATACGACAGAGAATCGAGGCTTTACTCCTGATGAACTTGCAGAGCGTTGCGTAGAGAAATTAATATCGGTCTCAAATGATACTCATCCGGGTATTAGAGACCAAGCTCGTGCTTATTCTAAGCACATCGAAAAGCTTGTTGCGTTTTATATGAGACAGGCTATTCACAGTGACCGTACAACTGTGTATAATGCACTAAAAGATGCGGGACACCCTCAACTTGCTGAACTTATAAGGAGACTTTAAAATGGCTTTCAGCGGAAACTTTATGTGCACCTCTTTTAAGCAAGAATTGCTTACAGGAAGTCACGATTTTACAAACGGACAAGATCAATTCAAGATTGCATTGTACGACAACAGTGCTTCATTCAACGCAGCTACTACAGCGTATACCTCATCTAACGAAGTTAGTAACTCTGGTTCGTATTCTGCGGGTGGTGGTACGTTGACAAACGTGACTCCAACAACATCTGGAACAACAGCGTTAACAGACTTTGATGACATTACGTTTACATCTGCTACAATTACTGCTCGTGGTGCGTTGATTTATAATTCGCAAACAGCGGGTGGATCAGGCACAACGGATACGGTTGTTGTTCTGGACTTCGGTTCTAATAAGTCTTCAACATCTGGGGATTTTCAAATCGTATTCCCCGCAGCGGACGCATCAAACGCGATTATTCGTATCGCCTAAATAAGGTGACATTATGACCAACGTCACCATAAATGATGTAGGATCTGGCGGATATTGGGGAGATGCAGCTTGGGGGGCTAACCCTTGGGGCGAAGCTATTCCCATCACTGCGGCTACAGGACAAGTTGGATCTGTAAACATAGTTGTAAAATATGCTGTTACAGGTGTTTCGGCTACAGGACAAGTTGGATCTGTTACTGTTGAAGCGGATGCTAATGCGTCTCCAACAGGGTTAGGAGCTACTGGTGCCGTTGGACAAGTTACACTTGCTACAGATCAAGTTCTAAACGCTACGGGGCTTGCCGCTACGGCGACGGTTGGTTCCGTCACTATTACAGGTGCATCGGACGTTCCAGGCACGGGGCTTGCCGCTACGGCGACGGTTGGTTCCGTAACCCTTGTTACAGATCAAGTTTTAAACGCCACGGGTCTTGGGTCTACAGGGCAAGTCGGCACGTTGTCTCCAAGTGTTGGATCTGGTGCTATTGTTCGATTTGATGGTTGGGGTCGAGCAGGTTGGGGTGATTCAGGTTGGGGTATCAGTCAAAGTCTTGTTGCTACAGGGCAAGTTGGTCAACTTGGTTATGTTGGTGGTGTTGATGTACCAACAACAGGTATTGCAGCTACTGGCAATGTTGGTTCTGTTTCCATAACGACTGGAGCAGGTGTTGATGCTAATGTCACAGGGCTTGCAGCAACAATGAGTGTAGGCTCTGTCACTGTAACAGCGGATGCCGATGTCAATGTCACAGGTCTTACAGGAACAGGCCAAGTCGGAACAGCATCAGGATTAGGTATTGCTAAGATAATCCTGACGGGGCTGTCCGCAACAGGCCAAGTTACGGTGCCTGCTGTAGAGGGTAACGCAAGTGTGAGCGTTACTGGAGTAGGGACTAGCGGAGAAGTCGGTTCTGTGTTAGTTTGGGATAGGATTGATCCAGACGCAACCGTCGTTTGGACAGAAATAGCAGCGTAAAGGAAACGATATGGCTACTTATACAACAAACGGCGGTATTAAGAAAATCGCCACAGGGGACGAATCTGGTACATGGGGTACGTCCACAAATACTAACTTTGATATTATTGACCGTTTAGCAACGGGGGTGGGGGATATTACCCTTTCAGGTACAACCCACACTTTGACAACATCAGACGGCACTGCTTCTGATGGTCAGTTTCATGTTTTAAATCTGGGAGGTTCTCCTTCTGGAACGAATACTATTACGATTGCACCTAACGATACGAAAAGAATGTATGTTGTTAGAAATGCTTCTGGTCAGACTGCAACCTTTTCACAAGGTTCTGGTGCCAATGTAAGTGTATTGAATGGCAAAACAGCGATGATCTTTTGTGACGGTGCCGGAACGGGTGCCGCTGTAACAGATATTTCAAGCAGCTTTGGTGCACTACTTGCGTCAAACAATTTGTCCGACTTGGCAAGTGCAGCGACAGCGTTGACAAATCTTGGTGTGACGGCGACAGCGGCTGAGTTGAACTACAACGACGTTACGACGTTGGGTACTGTTCAGGCGTCCAAGACAGTTACAGCGGATGCTAGTGGTGATGTAAAATTTCCTGACAACGAAGAATTACGGTTTGGAACAAGTGACGATGCAAGCATCAAACATGATGCATCTAACACAAAGTTTCTTCATACTGGCACAGGTGGTTTGTACATAGGCGCTAACACTTTAGGTTTACAAAACGGAGCGGCGACAGAAAGCTACTTCACAGCCACTGAAAATGGCTCGGCAATTATATACTACGACAACTCAAACAAACTAGAAACAAGTTCAACAGGCGTAAATATAACAGGAACGGCTGTGACGGACGGCGTTACTGTTGATGGTACGTTGGACATTGAGGAAGTTGTTGAGAAAGTAGAACCTAGCACTTCTACTACTGGAACTATAAATTTTGATTTTCTAGACCAAGCGATTATTAACTTCACTTCGGATCAAACAGCGAACCGTACAATTAACTTTCGTGGTAACTCAAGCACAGCGTTAAATTCTATGTTGTCTACAAACCAAAGTGTAACGTGTTCTATTGTCATGAAGCAAGGTTCATCGGCCTATTATCTGAATGCATACCAAGTAGATGGCTCAACGGTCACACCTAAATGGTCTGGCGGTTCAGCACCGAGTGGGGGTAACGCATCAGGTATCGACGTTTATACGTTTACAATCATTAAAACTGCTAGTGCAACCTTTACGGTTTTAGCGTCACAGACAGAATTTGGTACATAAGGAGATAAAAATATGCCTTTGCTTTCAACTTTTGGTGGAGGATCTGTAAGAGGTTTTAATCCTGGCGGTGAAGGAGAAGCAGACCCAGGCCAAGATTACTATACTACTGCGGGAACATATAGTTGGACTTGTCCTGCGGGAGTTACTTCTGTTTCCGTTGTTTGTTTATCAGGAGGTGGTGGAGCTATGGCTCCTCAAGATGTTTCTGGTGGAGCCGGAGGAGACGGCGGATGGTCTTACTTTATTAGCACTGGCACACTCTATGCAGTTGGTGGTGACGGTGCAACCGCTGCTCCCGCATTTAGTTTCAGCGGACAAGGTTATGCTTCTGGAGGAGGTCAATTTGGGTCAGCAGATGGCGGCGGAAATGGCGGAAATGGCGGTATGTATACCACCGCAGGCGGAGGTGCAGGCGGTTATAATGGCGGCGGTAAAACTATTTCTGGCGGTGGAAATGGCTACAACAGTAGCTATAATCAAAACAACGCACAAAACGGACAAGGCGGCGGCGGTGCAGGGGGTTATCAATACGCATCAGGTAGCTCAACGGGTTTAAAAGGCCAAGGTAGTAACGGAACGACAAACTCAGTTTCAGGCTCAGGGGGTTATAACCTCTCTTCTGGTGGTTCTGGCGGTGCTAACGGTGTTAATTATACCGTAGGGAATGCAACAGGTGTTCCAGGGGCAGGCGGTTGTGGCAACAGAGACAGAGGTGTTGGCGGTGCAGGCGGCGGTTTGGGTTACAAAAACAATATCACCGTTGTACCGGGCAATAGTTACACCGTAGTGGTTGGTGCAGGCGGTAGCGGAGGAGCGTCAAGCGCAACTCAGGGTGGCGCAGGCGGCGAAGGTGGCGTGCGTATAATGTGGGGCAATAGTTCGATTACCCGCGCTTATCCATCTACTAACGCAGGAGATCTCTAATGAGTGAATTTGTTACTCAATACGATGAGGAAAAGAAAGAGTTTGTTGGTAATCCTATGTTACTCAGTAACTTTGTGCGAGTGACCCCAGAAGCAACTGAAGAAAGTTTGCCCGAAGGTTGGTATTTTTATAACAAAGCTCAAAGTCAACCTCGTATGGAGCCTCCTAGTGTTTATCATTTTTTTGAGCTTCAAACTTCTATTGAAGGGAACACTATAACCGAAACGTGGGTAGCGGTGGAAAAAACAACCGAAGAAAAACTTTTACAACAAAATAAGATTAAAGACCTTTGGGCAACAAAACCAGATTTAGAGGACTTTAGTACTTGGGTATTTAATGAAGACGCTTGTACTTTTCTTCCTCCTGTAGCGTGTCCTTCTGATGGTTTAATGTATGGTGAGAACAAACCAGGGATAGATAAAAAATACTGGTGGGATAATACAAATGAAGAGTGGGTAGTAGTTACTGATGAGTTAAAAGCTGAACTAGACGCAAAGTAGATTAAAATGCCGTTAACCAAGCTCCAGTTTAAACCGGGTATTAACAAAGAAGCTACCTCATATTCTAATGAGGGTGGTTGGTTTGATGTGGACAAGGTTAGGTTTCGATTTGGGTATCCTGAAAAAATTGGTGGGTGGATAAAAGATTCTGATAATTCGTTTCTTGGCACCGCTCGTGCCTTACATCCGTGGGTTAGTTTGAATCTAGATGAGTTTTTAGGTGTTGGAACCTCTTTTAAGTATTACATAAACCAAGGTGGCGGGTATAACGATATCACTCCTATTCGTGTAACAACTGCTGCGGGAGACGTTACTTTTAGCGCAACAAACGGTTCAAACGAAATACAAATAACGGATGCTAATCACGGCGCAGTAGAAAACGACTTTGTTACTTTTTCTGGCGCAGCAACATTAGGTGGTAATATTACCGCTGCTGTTTTAAACCAAGAGTATCAGGTAAACAGAATTGTAGACACCAACAATTATATTGTTCTCGCAAGAGAGGTTGCTTCTGTAAATAGTATCACAGTTGATGGTGTTTATACTCCGACAACTATAAATGCAAATTCTTCTGATACAGGTAACGGTGGTTCTTCCGTTGTAGGCGCGTATCAAATCAACGTCGGTCTAAACACTACAGTTCTTGGTAACGGTTGGGGTGCAGGTACTTGGGGAAGAAATTCTTGGGGATCTGCTGCTACAATTGTGGTATCAACAGACACTTTGCGTATTTGGTCTCACGATAACTTTGGAGAAGATCTCCTAATAAATGTGCGGGATGGCGGTATTTATTATTGGGACGCAACAAATGGTGTAGGCACACGAGCGGTAGAATTATCTGGACTAGCAAATGCAGATAGCACCCCGACTATCGCAAAACAGGTGCTTGTGTCTGATAGAGATCGTCACGTTCTTGCGTTTGGTTGTGACAGTGAAGATAGCATTGGTACTCAGGATCCATTGCTTATTAGGTTCTCGGATCAAGAATCTTTGACCGATTGGGCTGCAACATCCACCAACAATGCGGGAGCCATACGTCTTGGTTCTGGGTCAGAAATCATTACAGCCGTAGAAACTCGTCAAGAGGTTGTAGTATTTACAGATGTTAGCCTGTATTCACTACAGTTTCTTGGACCACCATTTACTTTTGGTGCAAATCTTATCTCTGAAAATCTTACTATACGTGGTCCAATGGCTGCGGTTGCAGTAGAAGACAACGTATTCTGGATGGGAAAAAGTGAGTTTTATGCTTATGCGGGTACAGTGCAACGTATTCAGTGCTCTGTTCGTGACTATGTGTTTTCTGACTTTAATGAAGCCCAAGCAGAAAAAGTTACTGCGGGTGTAAATACATTGTTCGGGGAAATCTGGTGGTTCTATCCTTCTGCAAGCAGTGATGAAAATGATCGGTATGTTGTATACAACTACGTTCAGCAGCTTTGGTACTATGGAAACTTGACTCGTTCTGTTTGGCTCGATCAAGGAATTAGAGAGTTTCCTTTGGCTGCGGGTCCAGGTAACTACTTGTATCGTCATGAGAATGGCTTTGATAACGGAGAAACTACGCCTGCAAGTGCACTCACCGCGCACATTGAATCTAGTCAGATTGACATAGGAGACGGGGATAACTTTGCTTTTATCCGTCGATTGATTCCAGACCTCACGTTTAGAGACTCTACCGCAGGTAATCCTACTGCTACGATGACGTTAAAAACAAGAAACTTCCCTGGTGGCAACTATCTACAGACAACTAATTCTACAGTGACAAAAAGTGCAACGGTTCCTGTAGAACAGTTTACACAGGATGCACATGTGCGATTGCGTGGGCGCAGTTTTGCTTTTCGAGTTGAGTCAGACGCTGCCGGAGTGACATGGCGACTAGGTTCCCCTAGAGTGGACATACGACCTGACGGGAGACGCTGATGTCCCGAAACTTAACTCTTCCCTTTTTCGCTGTTCCTCCGGGGGAATACAGGCAACAATACTTTGCGGAGTTAGTTCGTTCTTTTACAGTATACTTGGCACAGCAGCAAAACCCCGGACAGGGGCGCAATACTGAACTAGTTTTGACTAACCTTCAGACTGATGATAGTGGCCTTGAAACTGGGGCATTGTTTCAGCAGTCAGGTTTTGTTAAGATAGCATTAATCAATAATCCGCATGTCCGTGGTTCTGGGGCAACAGGTGCGGTAGGAACGGTAACGGTGACAACATCATGAGTGATACTATTATTACAATGCGGGACGGATCGAAGTGGAAACCTTCAACAAGTTCTGATACAGTGCATTGTGTAAACTGTGAAAACGCAGTTGACACGCCCGAAGAGATTGCAAGCTACCCCGATGGGAATTGTCCTGATTGTGGACAGGCTTGGACAGGATCTGAAAAGCGCAGTACAAGTATTAGCGTAACAGCACCCGAAGCAATTTCAGGAGAGGCATGATGGCACTAGACGAATCAGGATCAGAACTAGAAAACAAAAAATCAAATCTGTTTGAATCTCTTGGTGGCCTTGTTGGTATGCTTACAGGCGGCCCTGTAGGGGCACTTGTTGGTGGTATCGGCGGAGCTTTGCTATCAGGTAAATCAGGAGAAGATGCTTTCCGATCTGGTATTGGTTCGTTCTTTCAAGGCGCAACTATGGGTGCACCGGGTCTTGCGCTCAACGCACTAGGTGGCGCGGGTGGTAGTGCCGGAAACATAGGCCGTGGTATCATGGGCGCGGTTACCAGTCCTCAAGCCATGCAACTTGCAGCTTTATCCAGTGGGGCTAATCCTGCTCTTCAAGCTTTGGCGATGGGATTGACGGAACAACAAGCACAAGGCAAAGGACAGAAAGACGGAATCATGGGTAACCTACTTCAAGGTATAATTCGTGAAAAACTTGATCAACAACGCTTTCCACAATTTCAAAACGTAATGTCAGATTTAGAAATGGCGCAGTATGCAAAAGGTGAACGCAATCCAAATTTCCGTGGGGTCGCGGCTCCCGGTACTCCTGTTGTAAGTTACACTCCAAGAAAATTGGCAATGGGTGGATACATTGAGGGTCCAGGGACAGGAACCAGTGATTCAATACCCGCAGCGATCTATCAGAATGGTGGTAGAGTTCAGGAAGCAGCCTTATCAGATGGAGAGTTTGTTATGACAGAGGCGGCTGTGAAGGGCGCAGGAAACGGCAACCGAGATCGGGGGGCAGCAAAGATGTACCAGATGATGGATCAATTTGAGAGGAGAGCCTGATGGCGGAGGAAATCATCCAGAAACAGATGACGCTACTTCCTGAGTATCAGGAAGAGTTCTTAAAAAATCTACTAGCAAACATCTATCAAGTTGACGAAGAGTCAGGAACTATCACAGGTGTCGCTGCTCAATCGCCTTTGTATGGACAACCTGTTTATCAAATGGAAGGGGGCGGAACGACCCTCGATCCAACACAGGCTGCTGTTGATGCAGAGGGGAATAAAGTACAATTCTATGAAGGTGCGGATGGCAGTTTTACTACAGATCCTAGTCTTGCTCTTACCGATCAATACGGAGAGGCTATCTTTGCCACAGAAGGTGGCGTAGCTGTTCCTGATGTCATTGGTTTTACAGACTCACAGGTTGATGCCCTCCGTCGTATGACTGGATATACCGATCCTGAAACAGGAAAAGTTGTCTACGAAGGTATGATGGATGCCTATCAGCCTTACTTAGATGAGGCACTTCAGACTTTTCAATCAGGCACGGGCATTGCAGGCACGGCAGGAACTGCTCGTTATGATCCTAGTGGTCAGATTGTATATGACACCGTAACAGATCCTGCTACGGGACAAGTGTCTCAAGTTGCTCGTAAAGATGCAGAAGGAAACGTAGTACGTGAGGGTGGATACAAAGACTTCTTTGATCCCTTTGTTGATGACGTAGTTGACGCGGCACAGTTAGACATCCAAGAAGCCTTAGAACGTGAACGTGCTAGGATAGGTACAGAAGCAGCATCGATGGGAGCGTTTGGTCGCCGCCGTGATCTGATTGAAGGTCAGGCAATAGGTCGATCCGCTGCGGAAGAAGGTAAACTTACCGCGCAGTTAAAGTCGGCGGCGTATACTGCGGCACAAGAACAAGCTCAGTCTGCTTTTGAAAACCAACAGAAACGCGGGATTCAAGCGGGTCAGTTGTTCCAAGGATTAGGAACAGGAATCGGGGCACTTGGCGAGGCTGCACAGAACCTTGGATTCCAAGATGTAAACGCGCTGTTTAACACTGGTCAGTTGGAACAACGTCAGTTGCAGAGTGAGTATGATGTTCAACGGGCAAGTCAGTTAGAAGAAGCGTATGAACCGTTTGCTCGATTCTCTTACATGCGTGATATTTTGTCAGGTTTACCTGCCTCTTCTACCGCTCTTGCGGCGGCAGCGACACCTAAAGCCAGTCCTCTAACTAATATTCTACAGAACGCAAACATAGCGGGTGGCTCAAATATTTTTGGTGGTCTTGGTAGTTTGAAAAATGTAAGCGGGGCATAAAATGCAAGGGATACATAACGCAGCGTTGTTTGGAGCTTCTCAAAGGAGTGCTAGAGATAAATTAGAAATGATGGGCGGCATCAAGCGCAGCCCTCGTGGGATTCTAGCGTCATCTCCCGAACTAATGCAGGCCGCTGCACCACGGACCATGACACCACCACCTACAATGGCGAGGCCAATGGCCCCACCACAGGCTACAATGCCCATGGTTCAAGCAGCATTACCACAAGTTCCAATGCAAAACACCGTTGCTCCGATGATGCAACAGCAGCCACAACAACAGGCTCCGGCTGTTCCAACAGTTCCACAACCTGCTTCTCCAAGCACTCCTATGGGGTTTAATGAGGCAGGCCCAGTAGACATTCGGAACCCTGCCAGTGCTTTTGTTTCTACCGTTGAGGGGATAGGAACGGGACTCTTTGACATGTTGGTTAATAAGTTTGGGTCCGCAGAAAAAGCGGAAAAAGAGTCTGTGAAGAAAAGAGAAATAGTTGCATCTGCCCAAGCAGCAACTGACGACCCTAAGAAAGTTTCTGATGCTGTAATGGTCGCGGCGGAACTTCCTCCCACTAATGAAAGCAAAATAGATTTTGCACAATCTGTCCTTGGCATTGACACCGATAATGTTGGAGAGATCGACGATGCAATCTTCAGAGTCCTGACATCGGACCCAAGCCTGTCTGGGCAGCGGCTACAACAAGCCGTGCTCCTTGGTCTAAACAACTACAAACAGACAGCGGCGGCTAGGTCTGCGGCGGCATCGGGGGGTAAAAGCGGGTTTGAACCCATGCCAACGTATATAGAAGCCCTGCCAAAAATGATTCAAAGTATTATGTCTAATGACCCTGGTATCAGTATGGAGGAAGCATCGGCGAAAGCTCAGAAGGTTCTTGATCCTTTGTACGGTAAAACAGGTGATGGTGCCCCCAAGGTAGAGTTAACAGCCGAACAACAAGCTATGGTTGAACAAGCAAGAGACGCCGTAAAAAATCAAGGTAGAGACCCCGAAGTGGTACGAAAAATGTTAACAGATATGGGTATACCATCAGGAGCATTGTAATGGCTGAAAATCCTTTTCTAGCTGCTCCTAAAGTTTCTTCAGAAACAAATGAAAATCCTTTTCTAGCTGCTCCTAAAGTTTCTTCATCGTCAGATTCAGAAAGAACCTTTAACATCAAAGGACTCTCAGATCGTGGCGATACGCTTATCGGAGACACAGGTATAGGTTTTGTGGATGCGATCACAGGAGCAATAGGCAGAACTGGCTACGCAGTTGCCGACAACATCATCGGGTTTGATGATGGCGTTGATACCTTTGGTGAGCGTCTTGGCTCTGGTCTTAGAGAAGCAGGGGAGGGCGTAGGTTCTGGTGCGATTAAAGCTGCCGAAGGTATTGGAACCACTGTAGCTTTAGTCCCTGATATTGCGCTAGGAACCGAATACGGTGACGCTATTACCGAAAGTTCTGAGGCACTTAGAGATGCGCTCGGCTTAGACCCAGAGGGTATTGCAGGAAAAGGCGCAGAAATTATTACACAGTTTGTTGCGCCTGGTGGACTTGCCGCAAAACTTGTCAGCAGAGCGGCTAAAATTGATCGTGCTAAAAAAGGTTTGGCAAATGTACCCCTGTCTACAAAGGAACGTTTCGGACTTGCCGCTAAAGAAATAATAGCAGCGGGAATCGCAGATGGTTTTGTATCTACAGACAACATGACGACCTTGGGCGACTGGGCAGAAATGGGTTACACACAAACCGAAGATCTGATTGGGCTTAGTGGTCGAGAACGTGCCCTTGCTCGGCTCTTTAATAAAGCAAAGTTTGGAGCAGAGGCTACGCTCCTTGGTGGCGTAGCACAAGGCGCATTGATGGGTGCAGGAAAGACAGTTGGTCAAGCAATCAAAAGCCCTACAGGACAAGCGACAGCCTCTGCATTGAAAGCTCGGATAGATCGAGCAGCGGAAAACGCAGACAACCTATTGTATCAACGCATGATGAATCCTGATGACTTAACTCCCTTACAACGATTCAAAGCAGACGCCATTGCTATGGCTACACCCAAGGGTTATCTGCCAGAGTCTGCTTCAGAAGCCAGATTTGCTATAGATTCTAAAACAAATGCTGCAAATAAAGCAGAAGAGTTTATGCGTAAAGACTATGATACAGCACTTAACAAGTTGTTCAAAGAGGTTCCTCCAAGCGAGTTAGAGGGCAACATTGAAAGGCTTGAAATTTTAAATCGCGGTAAGGCTTTTCTGGAAGAGGCTGACGAAAAGATTGCTGATGGTATTCTAAAACAAATGCCTGGTACGCTACGTCCTAGTCTTAGAAAATATAAAGAAAACTTACGCGGACTGAGCGAACGAGTTGGTGACTCTAAGTTTTTGAAGAACAATAACATAGAGACAAAAGATGGTCGAAAATTAATAGACATCATTAAAGATAATACTGGTGCCCATCTGCGCCGAACCTTCCGTATATTTGAAGATGAAAAGTATGTGCCAACACAAGAATCTATTGAAGCTGCGGATTCGTTTTTCACAGCAAATAAAAAGTTTACAGAAAAAACGCTAACTGAAATAGCACGTAAAGATGTTAACGAAAGGTTGTTGCCTCAAGAGTTCCTGACAAAGAACGGGTTGAAAAAGACAGATAGCCCTGAAGGTCCAGTGATAACTGTGCCAGACAAGATTACTCCTGACGTTGCAAAGAAAGCTCGTGAAGGTTTTCTCGCAGACAAACAACTCAAGATGCGTCAGTCGTACAAAGGTGGTCGCATTGCTAGGGACAGACTGGATACAGGTATGCTTGTATCTAGGGAAAAGATCCCTGAAACCCTAAGAGCTTTGATGGGGGAGACAGGATCCAAGGTTGTTAAGACCGATAAAGGCTTCAAAGTTTACCACGATTTTAGAGACTCGGCCCTTCGGACCATTGCTGATATGTCTCAGTTTGTTGCAGTAGATGATTTCTTTGGTCAGATGGCTAGACTAGCAGATCAAAAAACAGGGTTACTCAAAGACCTTATAATCAAAGGCGAAGGTCTAAGTCCGGCACAACGACAGGGTTTAGTTGACAGCGGGTATGTGCGTCTTGGTGGAGACTCGTCTGATTTTGGTGCGTTAAGTACACCTGTGACTAAAAAGTCTGGTTCAAGTATTCCAAACGAAGAAGAGATTCTGCTTGGTACATCTGGGTGGGGTAGCCTAAACGATCACTATGTGCCTCGACCTATGTATAACAATCTAACAAACCATATCATAGGTGAAGAAGATGGTATGAATCAAGTATTGAGAAGCACATGGAACTGGTTGCTCCGCGCAAAAGGTGTGTCTCAATACAGTAAAACAATTCTTTCACCTATCACACAGGTTCGTAACTTTACTACCGCTGCTGCCTTTGCTTTGGCTAACGGAAACGTCCCATTTGTAGGTCGTCATGGTAGCATCAAAGATGCGGCAAAACTTATTTACGGAAACCTTCTTACAAAAGGTGATGATGAAGTTATTGCTGAGTTGATGGACGCACAACGACGAGGGATGCTAGGAACAAATGCAGAGTTAAGAGAGATTCAAGACTCCTTGCGTAAAGGTGTAGGGCTTACTGCTCGTGGGCCTGAGAGCGGAATAGAAGCTTTGATTGCGGGTAGTCCTACTCGTGAGAAGTTAGCGAAAAGTGCGGGTGGATTTTTTAAACCTCTGGAAAATATCTACCAAAGTTCAGACGATTTCTGGAAGCACTTTAACTACACCGCAGAGCAAGGCCACATTCGTAAGTCTTTAGAAGGAATAGACTTTAGTAATCCACAGCAAGCTGAAGAAGCTATTGCCTATCTTACAAAGAATGGCACCGACATCTCAGAAGAAACTAGGTCTGCTATCAGTAAAGGTTCTTTTACAAAGGCTGACATTGATGAGATGGTCAAGCATCGTGCCGCGCAAATTGTGAGAGATACTGTACCAAACTATAACAAGGGTGCTACGGATCTCGTTCGTTTTGGGCGACGTTTACCTTTGGGTAACTTTATTACTTTCCCTGCTGAGATTTATAGAACAGGAATCAACATCGTAAGGCAGAGTTTAGATGACATGTCTTCAAGTATTCCTGCTGTTCAAACCCGTGGTCGCAACCGTATGATAGGTTTCTTGGGAACCACTGTTGCTGCACCTGTCGGTGCTCTTGAAATGGGCTATGCAATCTCTGGAGTTACGCCAGAAGAAATGGAAGCGTATCAACGATCATTCTCTGCACCATGGGAAAAGGGTTCTGTCCTCATTCCATTAGGCAAAGAAGATGGCAAGATACAATACATGAACTTCAGTACCTCTAACCCTTATGATGGCCTATATCGTTTTGCTGTTCGTGCAATGAACGAGTTTGAAGACGCAGTTAAAGAGGGCAAAGGCCCAGGAGCCACGTTTACTAATTCCGCTATGGGTGCAGTCAGGGAAATATTTGAACCGTTCTTATCAGAGGCTATGCTAACGGAAGCAGTAACAGATTTAGCCTTTCGTGGAGGTCGCACAGCCACAGGTGCAGAAATATATAATCCAGAAGACAGTACGGGAGCGGTTGTTTATAAAACAATTACACATGTCTTAAACACCATGGTGCCGAGTGTATCTCCTATAGATTTGGATGGGGAACCCGGAAGATTTATCCGTGGAACAGTAGGAAACATAGCTCCTGGCCTTGTGAATCCTAAAGACAAACTGCTAAGAGAACGTGATTTAGTAACTGAAACTATCCGTGCTTTTACTGGTGTCACTCCGCAAGAGTTTGATCCTGCACGGGGTCTTGAGTTTGGCGCATACCGAATGAATCAGGCACAGACCAACGCTAGACGAATATTTAATCAAGTAACTGATGATGGCAATGCTACGGCAGGCTCATTGAAACGTGCGTTCCAACGTGCAAACAACGCCAAGCTCCGTGTAGATAGAGAATACTATCAGATGATAGAGGATCTAAAGACCACTGGTATGAGTAACCGTGACATTATGCGTGTTCTTAAAAAGAATAACATCGGTGGGTACAAGAACATTGTACGTGGTGAGTTCCAACCATTTAGAATCTCAAAGAAAAACATTCAAGAAATGCGGGATGCGGGTGTCTACCAACTATATCCGCGTGATGAGATTCGTCAGATACAAAAAGAAATGAAAGGGATGTCTCTCAAGCCTGATACAGACTTGTCTGTTTCTCCTCGACCCTCGGTTCCTTCTGGTGAAAACCCTTTCTTACAGGCACCTAAACTTGCTCCGAAACAACCCACAGGAACAAACCCTTTCTTACAGGCACCTAAAAGACAAGACAGCAGCTTACAGCAGCCAGTAACACAACCCATACAAGCATCAATCCTTCCTACATTGACCCAGGCTCGTGCACCTGGGCCAGTAGATCCTGCATTACTAGGTGATAACCCAGTAACCGCTGCGCTTAATGCACAGATTGCGAACCGTCGTGGTTAATATTTGGATCTTCTTCGACAGATAGTTGTACTCCAACCCCACCGAATAACTTAATCATCTC
>Ga0075468_10000470_pt1 | contig 16037 bp, 20 predicted proteins | sample DEB08_DNA_12_FD_77578 | JGI IMG/M metagenome (GOLD analysis project Ga0075468, IMG submission 77578) | Aqueous microbial communities from the Delaware River and Bay under freshwater to marine salinity gradient to study organic matter... | ecosystem: Environmental > Aquatic > Marine > Coastal ...
AGGTGGCTTTGTGAGTGAAACAGAGATTGAACAAGCCAAAAGAGATCTAGATAAAAAAACATACGAACAAGAATTTGAAGCAACATTTGTAACATACAGTGGTATGGTGTACTACGGATTCAAGAGAGCAGAGAATGTGAAAGAATTTACATTTACACAACCACAAAAAATTATACACATAGCGATAGATATGAACATTGACCCAATGTCAGCAGTTTGTTTTGTAATAGCAGACAACAAAGTTATTATTATAGATGAAATTGAAATGTTTGGATCAAACACCGATGAACTTGTTAATGAAATATACTCAAGGTTCCCAGGAACAAAAATATTTGCCTACCCTGATCCAAGTGCCAAGGCTAGAAAAAGTTCAGCCGCAGGACGTACGGATTTAAGTATACTTGCTAACGCAGGTTTTATTGTGAAAGCACCAAACAGACACATGCCAGTAAGAGACAGAATAAATTCAGTAAATTCAATGCTTTGCAACGGCAAGGGAGAGAGACAAATATTGATACATCCAAAATGTAAAAAATTAATCAGTTGTTTAGAGAGACAAATTTACAAACCAGGCACATCACAACCAGACAAAGACGGTGGTTGGGATCACATGAATGACGCACTTGGTTACGGTATCAGTTACTTGTTCCCAATTACAAGACAATACAGCAAACAAACAGCACCAACCAATTGGTCAGTGAGGATATAACAGATGGCTACACCAGCAGACTTTACAGTAAACCAAGATCCTAGAGCACTAACAGACAGTTACGATGCAATGGGTGTACATGAAGAATACAGAACACACTATCCAAGATGGAAATTTTTAGCAAATTCTTACATGGGTGGCTATGAATGGAAGATGGGTGAATACCTTACAAAGTATGTGTACGAAAGTGGTGATGAGTATGGCAAGAGAATAGCCAGCACACCCTATGACAACCATGTTAAATCAATAACCTCAACTTACAATGCTTTCTTGTACAGAAACAGTCCAATGAGAGATTATGGTTCAATAAGAAATAGACCAGAATTAGAAAACTTCCTAGAAGATGCGGATCTAGAAGGAAGAACTTGGGATTCATTCATGAGAGACGTGAACACTTGGAGCACAGTGTTTGGACATGTTTTGGTATTAATCGATAAACCAAAATCAAACGCGGGTACCCGGGCCGCTGAGCTCGAGACCGGAATTCGTCCTTATGCAAATTTATTTGTTCCAGAAAACATACTTGATTGGGAGTTCCAAAGAACAGAAGGTGGCAAATATGAATTGGTTTACTTAAAATTATTAGAAGTAGAACAAAAAGCATATGGACAAGTATCAGACTATTACATAAGAGAATTTACCAGAGACACAGTGACGTTGTCAATGATGTCTAAGACAGACATCACAAAACAAAACATAGTTGAACAAATGCCAAACGAACTGGGCAAGATACCAGCAGTGTTTGTGTATGCCAACAGAGGACCAACAAGAGGTGTTGGTATTTCCGATATTGGAGACATAGCAGACATGGCAATGGCAATTTCAAATGAATGGTCAGAGTGTGAACAATTAATTAGATTAACAAACCACCCAAGCCTAGTTGTTACTCCAGAAGTGGATGCGGCGGCTGGTGCAGGTGCAATTATAAAAATTCCAAATGAAACAGATGCAGGATTAAAACCTTATTTGTTACAGCCAGGTGGACAAAGTGTTGACGGTATCCTAAAAAGTATTGATGACAAAATAAAAGCAATCGATAGAATGGCTCACATGTCGGGACTAAGATCTGTGGAAACAAGACAGATGAGTGGTTTTGCAATGTCTCAAGAATTTATTCTGCTTGATTCTAAGCTGTCGGAAAAAGCCAAAAATTTACAATTAGCTGAAGAACAAATTTGGAGATTGTTTGCAGATTGGCTAGGCGAACCATTCGATGGCACAATTCGATATCCAATGGCTTTCAATATCAGAGACAAAAATATGGATATGGACATCCTTAAGAAAGTTGCAGAGACATCAGCAACTATGGCAAAGTCAAATGACCTAGACACAGCAAAAATATTAAACAAAAAAATTAAAGAACTATTGGCCCACGACGAAGAGGAATTGTATGAATTTATGCACCCTGTTACATCGCCGGCATCTAGATCTAAACACATCCAAGAAATGATCATGGAAGGTTACACAGATCAACAAATGTTGCAAATTCATCCTGAGATTAGTCAAGCTGACATAACGCAGGCTAAACAAGAACTATTGAATAGTAACAATGAACAAACAGAAACACAAACACCACCAGAAGAATTATAAAAGTCTTAAAGTAAGGATTTACAGAATTGAGCGAATGCTTGATAAGATGTCACGACGGATGAAAAGAAGTTGTGCTTTTAAGGCGAAGGCCTTTTTTAAAGGCTTGGGCGGATGGTGGGCAAACACAAAGGAGAGCATAATGGCTAGAGCAAAGAAGAAGCCTATGGCGTCAAAAAGAGGCGGCAAACGTGGCGGTAAGAAAAAAAGAGGTTAACTGGGCAGAATACTTTGCTTCAATTACAGGAGTCTGTCCTTGGAGCAAGGCATACTGGGCTAAACAAAAGATTGACGTGCAACGTTGGCGTGGTGAAACAAAGATTACACCACTAGGAGACTATGTGGCACGAATGTGGCTTCATCCCAACGCAAGTGGACGTGTGTTGTGCAACATACACTACAGATTGAATGAGGACAGACCACACGAAGAGTGGTTGTTTTCACATCCACAGTACAAGGGCCATTCAGCACCAACTCCAATATTGATTCAACAAGATCTCGAGACATTAAATAAAGCTAGAAAAGGAAACAAAAAAAATGAATCCAAGATTAGTCCACAAACACCTACTAGTTAGAGCACAAGTAAACTCACCACCCCTTTACAATTACAGCAGTGACAGACTTAACCTAGAAATAAAAAGTCTAATCAAAGCAATAGACATGAACATATTGAGTGGTCCACACACTGCATACTCTAATGTTGTAGGCAATGAAGGATGGAGTTCAACAGCAATCATAGACACCAGTTCAATTACGTTCCACAGTTGGATAAACACCAGCATAATACAATTGGACGTGTACAGTTGCAAAGAATTTAAAATTAAGGATGTGTTCACTTGGTTGGCACAGTTTGACATTGAACAGTTGGACTACAAGTATCTAGACAGAGAACACAAATTTAAAACACTTGCTGACAATGAATTAAGTTGGTGGGACAACAAACAATACAACACCAGTTGGCAAGACGAGGTAGTGTATGACTAAAGAAAAAAATATATTTGAAGTTATAAAAGAGTCTGACAAAAAGACAAGACCGGGTCCTTGGGATCCACCAACTTACCCATCAGGCAGAGACTTGATGTATGCACAATGGGATAAGGAAGACAGGGAGAAGGCAGAAGACTAATGGATAAACAAAAGAATCATCACGTGGACAGGATGGTTGCCTGGATTGATAGGGTTGGACTAATTGTTGTTCACGCAGAAATAAAACCATATGGTAAGGGCACACGAAGATATATCATAGGCAGACACACAGAAAAACCAGATCCAGAGTTATATAGATTGCCCAGCGGAAAGTGGTGTGTTTCACAAGGAAAACAAGAATGGCTCACTCCAGTTATGAATGCACAAGGAGTAGAACAATGGTTAAGAGATCATTATCCAGATAGCAAAGAAGCACAATATGAAGATTGGTGGAAACAACATAAAAAGAAAAAAACAACGTGATGGACAAATTCCTACTATCATTCTTTGGCACCATTGACAGATTCACAGACTGGATGTTTAGATCCAACAAAGATAATTGCAGTTGTGGACACACATCACACTGTAATAAAAAATGTACTGAATGCAGATGTGAACACTGCAACTGTCCAGTTGAAAAGAAAAAATTTAAAAAACAATTAAAAAAATTAGCAAAAAAAGATCCGTTCATATACAAATAAATGCCATACAAAGGAAAACTAGGTGGCAATGCAATAGAAACGTCAGTCAGCATAGCATTGGACAATGCTTACAAAGAATACAAAGAACTTAACAGACGTACTATAGAATGGCAATCACAACAGAGTGCATTCATGGCAAGGAAAGCATTGAAGAAGATAAAGGACCTTGCACATCTAAGAAAACTAGAACTGTTGACACTGTACTCTATTGATCCAAAACGTCAGCCTAAAACCTAAAATCTATTCATACGTAGTTTAAACACGTAAATACGTTTATAAATAACAACATACTCCTGAGGAGGAACTGACATGGAACAGTATAAGCAACCAGAAGTCAAAACTGCAGAGACTATTGAGAACGAAGCAGTCGACTCTAAAGTTACACCAAGTAACACATCTCAAGAAGAGGTATCAACACCGAAAACATTTACTCAAGCAGAGTTCAATGATGCAATGGCATCTGTTCGTAAGAAAGCAGAAGCAACTGTGTTAAAGAAATTTGATGGAGTGGACGTTGACAAGTATCGTGCTTTGTTAACTCAAGAAGAAGAAAAAGTTCTTGAAGAACAAAAAAAACGAGGTGAATTTGAAAAGATTCTTAAGGAAACTGCTGAAAAGAAAGACCAAAGAATTGCTCAATTACACACACAGTTGAATTCGATCAAAGTTGATGATGCATTATTGCAGTCATCAGCCAAGTACAAGGCAATCAATCCGGCACAAGTGTCGCAGTTGATCAAAGGCCAAGTCAAATTGAATGATGCTGGAGATGTTGAAGTAGTGGACCAAAATGGTGCGCCACGTTATGCTGAATCTGGAGAACCGTTCTCAGTTGAGAATTTAGTCAAAGAGTTCCTAGATACCAACCCGCACTTTATAAGTGCAGGCCCATCAGGTAGCGGAGCAAAATCAAATACAGCCTCTACAGGCATTGGTACTGTTGATATAGCGTCTTTGGACATGAACAAGCCCGAAGACAGAGCAATCTACGCCGAGTACAGAAAAAAACACGGCATAGTATAACAACAATAACAAAAGGAGAACCATACAATGGCTCTAACAAACACAACAACACTATCAGAACTTTTACCGGCGATTACGGCAGAAGCTTTGTTCGTGGCATCTGAAAAATCTTTAATGAAAGGTTTAGTAAGAAACTATACAATACCTGCGGGACAAGGTAAAACAATTACTGTTCCAATCTATCCGAAACAGACAGCGACGGCTTTAACAGAAGCTACGGCTCCTACTGCTGTTGCAGTTGACACTGACGGTGTTACTCTAACAGTATCAGAAGTTGGTCTAAGAGCAACTGTTTCAGATCTTTCAATCAAAGCGGCTTCTTCAAATGTAGTTGCAGACATCGGAAAATTATTCGGTGAAGCGATTGCAAGAAAAATGGACACTGACTTGATGGCTACATTCAACGGCTTTTCACAAGTAGTTGGTGGAGTTGGTGAAAGTGCATCAACTACTGCTACTGCGGCTAAACTGTTTGAAGCAATAGCTAAATTAAGATCACAAGGATATGACACATCAAACGATTGTGCGATCGTGTTACACCCTAACATCGCGTTTGACGTTGCGTCAACTCTTACTTCAACTTTTGCGGCTCCGGCTTCTCAAGTGGGTAACAGTGCATTGGCAAACGGCCTAATGGGCACCCTGGGTGGAGTTCCCGTGTATCAAAGTTCTTTAGTGAACTTAGCAGACGGTTCAACAGCTGGTGACTACGGTTGTGGAATCTTCCACAAAGATGCAATTGGATTAGCAATGATGCAAGACATCAAAATTGAATCACAAAGAGAAGCTACTTTAAGAGGTTTTGATATTGTTGGTTCGGCTATCTACGCAACTGGTGAGTTACATGACTTAGCAGGCGTTAGAGGAAGTTTCGACTCAACAATTGAGTAGTAATAACATCTAAGAAAGGAGTTAAAAACCTTTCGCTCATATTAAAAGCCCTGAGGAAACTTGGGGCTTTTTTATTAGTGCTTAACACTGTTGCACACGCAATAAATAAACTTTAGCAAGAAGGACTTGCAACACACTTTAACAGGAGGACTTTTAAGTGGCTAACTTTACAACTGATTCCGATCTCGAACAATACGAACCGGATATCAAAAATTACGGAATCCAAGATTACTCGGATCTCCACACACTATCAACTGCAGACGTAAAAAGAGACATTGAAATAGAATGGTTCCCTCGTTCTGGATCAAACAGGTACGATATAACAACACCCAATGATGCAGAATTTGAAGACAGCCTACTAGTAGACAGCCAGTGGACAAGATGTGCAGTGTACCATGTATTGGGACATTATATCTACCCACGTTTAAGTACGTTCGATCCTAATGGTGATGTATTCAGAGAAAAAATGGCCTACTACAGGCAAGAATACAGAACAGAATTCGACAAAATCTTAAGACAAGGAGTCAAATACGATTTCGATAGCAGTGGTACAATAGAAAGATCAGAAAAGAGACCCACACACTTCAATCGATTGGTTAGATAACAATCATGAGTGCCAGAGAAAACATAGCGATAGATATCGTTGCTCAATTAAAGAATATGTCTAAACCAGGAGCAGTCTTGGTTAGCAGAGAGTTCTTTGAATTTGAAAAACTAGCAATCACACAGTTTCCAGCAATACTAGTTGTCAGTAGCGACGAGGAAAGAGAAGATATCAGTATGTCAGAAAGACAAGGCACAATGCAAATAGAATTAAGATGTTTTGTCAGAGGCAGTGAACTGGACACAGCAAGAAACAATCTAATTGAAAAAATAGAAGAAACATTGGAGTTAAGCAGAGATAGAAATATAACTGTTGACAACACTGCCACACACTACGTACAATCATCAATTAACAACATAGAAGTCGTTGAAAGACAACAACCATTAGGGCAGTTTAATGCAACACTTTCAGTGACTTATGTTTACAAGAGAGGTAATGCATAATGTCAATACAAATGTATGATAAACAAGGGAATTCAAAAATAGTCGACAACCCACAGGTTCAAGACCATTTGAGATCAGGCTGGAAATTTAAAAAACCTGCTGTGACTGAGAAGCCACAGGAAGAAATCCAAACACAACCAAAACCAAGACAAAGGCGTATGCGAATTACGAAAGCAGATGCTGAAGTCATTAACAACAAAAAAGAGGAGGAATAGGCAATGGCTACTAACACAGCAATCTATTCAGGAACACAAGGAGTCGCTAAATTTGACGTTGGCGGTTCAATAACAAATGTTGCTTCTATCATTTCTTTTTCTGTATCACAAACAGGTGATACGATTGAGACTTCAGCAATGGGATCAACATCAAGAACTTATCTACCAGGACTAACAAACTTTACTGGCAGTTTAAGTTTATACTTCAGAGATGACGATGCGGCACAATCAGCATTGTTCTCAGGCGCGGGAGCGGCGGCGGCATCTATCGAGTTATTCCCAAGTGGAGCAACTACGGGTGTCAAACTATCTGGAGAAGTAATCATTACCAGTCACGAAATTTCGACTGCTAATGATGGGGCAGTTACGGCAGAAGTATCTTTCCAAGGATCAGGCGCTTTAACTAAAACAGATCTTTAGTAACATGAAGATTACGTTTAACAACAAGGCACTAATCAAATCTGTTAACGACGATGTCGAACAAGCAGTTAAGAATACTAGTGTTAAATTGTTAAACAAGGTTCGGCAATTATCACCGGTACGTTCCGGTCTGTTTAAGAACAGTTGGCGTATGAGTGGAAACAAGAAAAAATATACAATTTCTAATCCACAACCATATGGTCATGCACTTGAACACGGTAGGAGTAAACAAGCCCCACGTGGTGTGGTTGGACCAAGCATTAAGACAACAATAAAATAGAGGAGATATAAGATGAGTATAACTGACAAAATATCGAAACACTATGCTAACAGCATTAGTGGTGATATGAAAAAGATCCACGTGGAGGAGTGGGACACTGACATTTATTGCAGAACCACATATCCATTAAGAGACGAGGCAAAGGTTATCGAATTGCAATCCCAAGGGAAAACAATCGAAGCAGTTGTGGAGAGTATAATTGTAAAAGCCAGAGATAAAAACGGCAAAAAATTATTCCATGACGCTGACAGGATCAAGTTAATGAACGAAGCAGACCCAATGGTGGTCATTAAAGTTGGTTCATTAATTAATAATGTTAAACTAAGCCTTGATCAGGAAACTGTCGCAAAGGAATAGATTCCAATGTTGAGTTGCGATTTGTAATGGTGCTGGCGGATAGATTAAAAAAATCTATTCAAGAGGTATTGCAAATGACAACATTGGAAATTGAACTGTGGGCTGGATTTATGTTGTACGAGGAAGAAGAGAGGAAAAGACAAATGAGCAAACAGAAAACCATGCCCCAACAGGCAACAAGGAGACGTAGATAATGGCTGATGCAAAAACAAGATTAGGTATTGAGGTAGCAGTAAAAAACCAACGAGCACTTGGGCGTCTTAACAACGATGTTAACAGATTAAAAAGTAGCACCGGAAGTCTAGGTTCAGTAGCAAAAGCGGCACTAGGTGTCTTTGCGGCTATTGGTGCTACTAAACTTGCCAAAGGATTTGTTGACGTAAGCAGAAGTGTTGAAAGTTTAAGATTAAGATTTAAATTCTTATTCAACAGTGCTGAAGAAGGTGCGAAAGCCTTTGACGCATTAACGACCTTTGCTGGTAAAGTTCCATTCTCACTGGATCAGATTGCGGCGGCATCAGGTAACTTGGCAGTTGTATCAAAAAACGCAGAAGAACTTACAAAAAATTTAGAGATAACAGCCAACGTAGCGGCTATATCAGGATTAGACTTTAAGACAGCTGGTGAACAAATACAGAGAGCATTAGTTGGTGGTATAAGTGCGGCAGATCTTTTAAGAGAAAGAGGTGTTAAAGCATTATTAGGATTTAAAGATGGCGTCAAGATAACCACAGAAGAAACAGCGGCGGCATTACAAAGAGATTTTGGTCCAGATGGAAAATTTGGACAGGCGGCAATAGCATTAGCAAATACCTTTGATGGTACTTTGTCAATGATAGGAGATAAGTTTTTTAACTTCCAATTAAAAGTTGGAGACGCTGGTGGGTTTGATCAATTAAAAGCCGCGGCGGCATTATTAGATGATTTTTTACAAGGCAAGTTTGGAGACATACAAAAGTCTGCAGAAAAAATTGGTCAAGGAATAATAACTGCAACAGAGGACATCTTGTTAGGCAGTGGACAGATACTGGATGCAATAAGTCCTATATTCACTTTTTTAAGACTCAGTTTCAATAACATACTAACAGCCACAGATGCATTACCCGGACCAATAAAAACTCTAGGTGTGATTGGTTTCTTAATGTTAGGACTAACAGGTAAAGCCATAGTGGTTGCTATTGGAGCCGCTCTAGGAACAATTACTAATTTATTTGCTGACTTTATGGATGTGATGGCGGCCGGACAAGAAAAAATCGGCCAAGTGTTAGATGCATTAGGGTTTGAAGAAAAAGCACAAGAATATAAAAATGCCGGAAGTAGTTTAAGAAATGAGACTGACAAATTAAGAAAGAAATTTAATGGCCTAAGTAAAACAATAGATGGCACTAATTCAGAATTAGACATCATGCTGATGCAGATGGCGGATGGTACATTATCTGAAGGAAAATTTACCACGAAGGCATTGGAATTAGTTGAAGCCCTACGAGAAAAAAGAAAAGAACTAAAAGCAGTCAATGAAGAATTAGATGGCATGATAGGCAAGAACGGAGAATTGATTGAACAGGATGACACGTTGTTGGGCAAAGTCAAAGACTTAACTGGTGCATACAAAGGTGGCTTCAAAAATGCAATGAAGGAAGGTGCTGACGCACAGAAACAATTAGCACAAGCAGGAGCCAATGCATTCAATGGAATGGCAGACTCACTTGCAAACTTTGTAATGACAGGTAAATTTAATTTCAAAGACTTTACTAGATCAGTTATATCGGACTTGATGAGGATTGCGGCTAGGATTGCAATTATTAAAGGTATAGAAATGTTAACAGGATTTAAAATACCTTTCCTTGCAGAAGGTGGTGTAGCAAAAGCAAATCAACCAGTTGTTGTTGGTGAGGAAGGACCAGAATTATTTGTTCCTAACTCTACTGGCACAGTTGTTCCAAATGACCAGCTGTCATCAGGTAGCGGAATAGGTGGAATGGGAGGAGAAGTTGTTGTAAACTTTAACATCAATGCTATCGACTCACAGGGCTTCGATGAATTATTATTATCAAGAAAGAATTTAATTGTTGGTACAATACAACAGGCATTTAGACAGCAGGGTAGGAGACTTGCTTAATGGCACTGGAAAACAGGATAACAGCAATCAATTGGCAAAGCAACGTTGAGACCATTAGAAACACTGCGTTGAGCGGCAAGAGATATGTTGCAGACTTTGGACATCAGTACTGGAGTTTTACCATACAAACACCCCCGCTTACTAGAGAACAATTTCAAGATGACTTTGCAGTTTTATTCAACAACACTGAATCTGCAACCACACTAGATATAAAACCAGGTATATTCCATGATGCTAATGGTAGTGTAGATACTACTACAAGCCCATCAGGAGCAGGGGTTTTGGAATCAGCGGCAAGAAGCAAAGGTGCTAACGTTATCGACTTTGAACTTACTGACACCAGCACTGCAGGAATGAGTTTGTCTTTTGGAGACTTTTTTCAATTTGCAGATCATAAAAAAATTTATATGATCAACACCGATGACGCAAGTCTCGATCCAGCAAACTTTGGAGGAGCACCTTGCACCACAGCACAATATTCGTTCTTCCCTCGACTAATAAAACAAACAAGTACAGGAAATGTTAAGTTTAATGATTTAAGTGTGCAGGTAATTGCTTTAGGAGAAACAAACAGTTTTAGCACAAATCAAAATGGACTGTTTGTGTTTGAAAAAGAAGTTAGGGAGGTTTTCTAATGGGTAACATAAGTGCTAATCAAAATTTTAACGATACTGGCAAAGCAGTAACATACAAAGTGTTAGATTTTAAAAGTATCAATTATGGATTAGGTGTGGTCGACTCTGGGCAAAAAGCAACACAAAAATTTTTAGGACATCGTTGGTCATTTACTTTACAGTCACCACCATTGTTAAGATCAGAAGCATTTGAAGTTATGAGTCAACAGTATACTGGTCAAAGTAGTACCACTGTTTCACCCCCAGTTATTTCTAACACAAGTGGCACAGCAAGTGGCACTGTAACTGTGCAACTTTTATCCAGCACATCACCTGCCTACAATTACACCAAAGGAAGCACAACAATTCCAGTAGCAGGCGGAAGTGGCACACTAAAGAAAGGCGACTTTGTTAAATTCAGCGATCACACAAAAGTATATCAACTAACAGCAGATACTAATCTAGATGGATCAACTGTAGATACTATTTCAATATTTCCTTCACTGCGTCAAACACTAACAGCAACCACAGTTGGTTACAACAGCATTGTTTGGACGGTAACTAACACTAGCGATGAAATTGCAATTGACACAAATCAAAATGGCTATTTTGAATACAGCATTGATTTTATAGAGGACGTATAATGCCAAGAATAACAAATTTAACAAATACACAATTAGAAAAATTAGCACTCAGTCAATTAAGGATTGTAGATTTAATTAGACTTGAATTGCCAAATGGAATTGTAAAAAGATTCACTAATGACAGTTTTGATGCAACTTCAAACCTTGTTGATGGTAGTACTAATGAAACGTATCTAACTGGACAAGGATATTTGTCACACAATGCACTGCCTTTAACATCACAAATAAATGCCAACAGAATTGAAATAACTTTTAGTGCGGTTGCTACAGATTCATCTGTAACAGAACCAATAGCAAGAACTTTATTGAACAATCCAGTGTCTGGCGGCACAGTGCATATCATAAAAAGAGTTGATCCTGGATTAAACGATGCCAGTAATGGCGGTGAATTTTTAGCGTTCAAAGGGTTAATGGACAACGTGTCATACAAGGTTACAACAGATGATGCACTAGTAACAGTTTTTTGTGGAGGTCCTTTTTCAAACTTTGATAGGACTGCAATTTATGGTTTTACAAACACAGCCTCACAACAAAAACTTTTTCCTAATGACACAGGATTTAATTTTAGTGCAAACAATGTAAGCAACATAAGGTGGGAAGAATAATATGGGACTATGGAGCAAGGTTAAAAGACGTGCGGCAAAACTAATTCCTAATGAGGTTAAAAGAGGTGTAAAGGCCGTAGTTGATCCAGTCTTAGATTTAGGCTCATCGGTAATAAAAGCAGTTATATCACCCTTCACTGGTGGATTTGATTTGCCTGATACAAGTATTAACACAGGCCAAACCAGTGCGGCTATCAAAGCCGCCACAATAGTAGATTTCAATGCGGCCAATCAAGCAGTACCGGTGTTATATGGTAACAGATTAGAAACAGCCACAATACCTGTGTTCATTGGCACGTGGGGAGACAACAGTGCTGATACATCAAGACAATATTTGTACATGGCGGCAGTTATATCACAAGGCTTTCACGGTTCGAACAGTGACATAGGGGCATCCAGCTCCTTGAACGGTGCAATGGGCAGTTTGCTTTCAAGAATGACTATTAGTGGTAAACCTGTGCACCTAGGCGGATTAACAAACACTGCCAATCCAAACTATTCACAAGGCTACGATGGTAGCACAGCATTAAATTTGCAAGAAGCAGATGGTGGCATATTTGCCTCTGGCAAGGGTGGTGTACAACCCGCACAGCATTCAATAACCAAAGGCACATTTGCCAACAGATTAAAAATACAATATTTTGATGGCAGTTCCGATCAACCTGTTTCATCACTGTTGAATGAACACCCCGAATGGAGTCCAACAGGTGAAAGTAAACTGAGTGGCATGCACTATGTGGCATTAAGATTTTTAATACAAGCGGCTGACGTTACTGTGAGTGGTTCAGATGGAAATGGTACATATGGAAATCCATATGGTGGTGTACCTGCAGTTGTGGTAACAACCAGTGGAAGAAGTACACCTAATATTATTCACAGTAAACAGGCTGATCCAGGATTCGAAGAAAGATTTGACACAGCATATGCAGGCAAACAGAAAACAAGATTTATTTCTTATCATGTGCCGGTAAATGAACCGGATATGGATGGTGCAATCACAGCTGGTGGTGTAGTTGGTGTACAACAAAAAGATGATGTCCATAGGCTATCAGTGCCTGTACAAGGTTTTGCTGGTGGTCCAACAGACATGGAATTCCAAAGGTTTGACAAGTTTCAAAGAGAAAAGTTTTCAGATGGAACCACACAGCCTTTCAACATACACAATATTTTGTATGACCTAGGTTGGACTTATGATTATGTGTTTTTTACTCCAAGATCTGTAGGACTTGCTGGTGATGACAGTGCGTCAGGTACTTCATTTGGAGGTGTCAGTATACTCTCAGGGCATTTTAATAGTTTTAATTCATTATGGTTGAAGCACGTGGGTGGGGGACACTATCAGTTTGTCAACAATTTAGCAACAAGTTTTAAAATACGATTAACATCGGGTGAAATGACATTTTTTGGATACAACGACGATGGCCTTACAACAAAAAGAATTAATGGATCATACATTTTGGATGACATAGGATCAGACACTGCAGAATATACATTTTTTGCACCAGATGACGTCTTGCAAAATATTGAAAACTTGCGTGACGCGGCAGGTACAGGCGATATGCAATTTAGAGTAAGAGTTAGAGAAACAAATCAAAACGATCTATACGATATAACTTCTTTAAATTTAAACAGTGCTAGTGGCTTTATATCATTAGGACTTACAAATTTAGACAGTTCCAAACCTGCAGACAATTTTTATTCCACTGTGCCACTTGAAGCAGAACTTTATATTGAAGTTGGCACTGGCAGTGGAAACATTGACAAGTCTCCAGCCAGTTACGATGTCACGTTTGCCGATGGTGCTTACAAAACAGAAGGATTAATGCATGAAGGATACAGACCAGACAACTGTGTGGTAGAATATGTTATGGACTACATGTTGAATCCAAATTATGGGTTTGGATTAACATTGGATCAAATAGATCGAAATAGTTTTATAAATGCCGCCATTGCACTGGACAGGCTACCAGAATTCTTTGATTTTGATAGAACTGTGTTTCATCTCGGTGGTTCAGAAGCAGGCACAGTGTCCATAGAGGTTTTTGACCGTAATAGATACATGTATGGAGAAAATGCCACAACAGGAGCCGCTGTTAACGGCAGTGCTTTCCACACATTGAACAATGGGTATGACAGGCATTTTATTATTGACACATCAAACACTTTTATTAACAATATTAATCAAATGTTGGCATCGGTAGGTGCCTTCTTGTACTATGCAGATGGCAAGTTTCGAATAGCACTTGAAAATGCAGGTGATCCAACTGACTCGGAAAGAATACCTCCAATCACAGCATTGCCTGTAACATGTACAGTAACAGACGACCATATTTTAGACAGTGTGGGTATATCAACCAGTGCAATGAATGACAGGTTCAATCAAATTAAAGTGGACTACACAAACCTTGCAAATAATTCTCAACCAAACAGTGTGTTATCACCTGATCCAATTGACGACAGTACAGATATCAGAGTAAACTATCTCAACGAAGATGGTGGCAAAATACTAGAAGGCAGTTTTAGTTTTCCTGGCATATATGATTCTGTTACAGCAAAAAAACACGCCACACTGCTGTTGAAAAAATCCAGAGGTCAACCAAGAATAAATTTCCAAATGAGCAGTATTGGTATCAATATTGCACCCGGCGACTTTATCAGAGTTGACAGTGAAGCATTGGGTATCAACGACGTGTTTGGTGTCACAGATCTTTCTTTTAACCCAGACAACACAGTCACAATTAGTGGACAAAAACACGTGCCTGATTTTTATGATGTTACTGATACTGGACAGATATTTGAAGAACAGAGACAGATACTAAAGGGCTAGATCCAAAAAGTCTGCTATCTTAATCCATTTTACGTGAGAACCAAAATAATCTTTGCTTCTTTCATGCACAAAAATTATTTCCATTTGTTTGCTCATATGTTCTATAAGTTTTAATTTGGCAGTGGTTTGTTTGCCTGGCCTTTGTTTGCGCCAAGTGTACAATCTGTCATAGATTGAACTGTCGCTTTCGCCCCAATCACAACCTACCAAATACACAGGGCCTACACAATGTTTCATTGCCACTGCCAGTGCCAACGTGCCACTGTCATAGTAATTTGTTTCTGATTTAAAACGTTTGAAATGAGGATAGCGATCATTTACCACTGAAGCACGTGTCCAAAACTTTACATCTCGTTTGTTTTTTATTCTTTCCACGCACTGTTTATCGAATGCACACACGTGACTTACTGGTCTGTGATTCTGTATAAAGTTGCAACCTATCTCCATCTCTTGCGGAGGTATATGCATTGTGTGTCTAAAGGAAGGACCGTTCCACCATACTATGTTCATGCTGTTATTTAAATGTTGGTGTAGCACCGACACACAATCCATGAATCAGTGCTCCACTGGTCATAATCGAGAAGATATAAAACCACAAATATTTAACGCCTTTTTGGAAATTTAAAGTCTATGTATCGCCTTATTTTACAGCCATCACAACGCATCATTATGTGTGTCTGTGAATAGAAATAGTTCTTGGTACACTTGCACTGATCCTGCAGTGTTTGTGTGGTTGTAGCGTCTGTTTTGTCACAGGCTCGGTGTCGGGGGAATATGGCCCTACGCATGCCGGTGCTTGGTCCAGCCCGAGAAGGTGGACGCAGGTCAATGCCCAATTCAATCAGTCTCTGTTCGTATTTCTTTTGATCCATATGCTCACTGACCCTTGCAGGTCACTGTTATTTAAATGTTGGTAATGTGTGTGGAAAATAAAATGGAAGCAATTAAGGGGATAGAAATAGCTTTCTTGAATGTATGGCAACAACGTAGACAACCATTTCACAAAAATTGCTTCCGTGTGTATTTACGCAA
>Ga0075468_10000491_pt1 | contig 15753 bp, 15 predicted proteins | sample DEB08_DNA_12_FD_77578 | JGI IMG/M metagenome (GOLD analysis project Ga0075468, IMG submission 77578) | Aqueous microbial communities from the Delaware River and Bay under freshwater to marine salinity gradient to study organic matter... | ecosystem: Environmental > Aquatic > Marine > Coastal ...
AACTTTGCGACCATTCCTAAGGTCATAGATAAATTTTCCATAGTTTTTTTTTTTGTAAATATTTATTTGTTTAAACCAAGTTAGTAAAAGCTAAACAAAAAAACAAATTTTAATTTAAAATAAATATAATAATCTATTCTATTTAGATAATACTAATCAAAATGCGTAATTATTAGTGGCTTTTGTATAAATAATGTATACTAATTCGATAAATTATATTTTTAGGCTTTGATATCAAAAAACTACCAATTAAATGGTTCAATTAATTTGTTTTTCTATTTCCTCGATAATAAATAAGCTTTTCTCGTAAATATCCTGGTTGTTTTGATTTGATAACGGAGCGTATTTAGCCATTTCGCATTGTTCCAATACGTGTACAAAGGAATTAACCGTACTCTCTCCTACCCCTTTGCTGTTAAGCGATTCGCGAATAGTAATCTTATTCATTTGAGCTGTTTCAATCTCCAACTTTTCGTTTACGTATTTGTTGAGCCCAATTAAAATCTCGTTATAAAACTCAGATACATTATTACTATCCAAATGAGATTTAGCAATTGCTAGCTTTTTGGCTAATTTATTTCTTGCATTTTTCCTTCTTTCTTCCTCGGTTTCCTCCACTTTTTCTTTGGAGTTCTTTTTCTTAAATAATAAAAAAGCACCAACTAAAGCCAATATAGAAAGAGGAATAATAGTTATCCAAAACCATGAACCACTTTGGCTTTCTTCCTGTTCAGGAGCTATTTCTGTATCTTCAGTAGCAAAGTCTCCTGCACTTCCGCTTCCACTAACCACAGTAAACTTAATCTCTTTAGAGAAAATTGATTTGTAGCTTTCTGTAGCTACATCAAAGTAGGTAAATTCCTTTTTAGGAATAGTAAACACACCTAATTCCCTTGGAATGAGTAAATAACTAAAAGTCACTTTTCCTGCAAAGCTAGAATCTGTTGGAGCATATTGTGTTGCAATTTCTGGATCATAGGATTCAAATCCTTCAGGAAATAAAAACTCCGGAGCTACAAGCTGTTTTATATTCCCTTCCCCAATAACTGTTAGTTTAAATTGCACAGGATTGTCCTTTTCAATTTTGGTTACCATTGGGGCTATTTGGATAGAATATGAACCAACCTGATTAGAAAAGTTATCTGGCATTGGTTTAGGAAGCTCTTTCACGCTAATTTCTAGCGAATTGCTTTCCATAATAACGCTAGTCCCCATAAATCCTCTAGTATGAACTCTTGCCTGAACTTTATAGGCTTCTACACTTAATTTCCCTATTTCTTGTGGAGTTAACAATACTTTTTTAAGCGTATGAATTTCATACTCTTTACCGTTAATTTGTTTCTTCCCAGGGCTTTTTTGTTTGAAAGTAATTTCATCAGATAGAAAATTAGAGTAAGTAGGAATTTCAACTCCTTCGAGCTGATATTTGTATTTATTCACATACAATTTATACTCTACCAAAACTGGTTGATTTCTATAAACATTAGGATTTACAGCCTCTAACGTTACAAATATATCTTGATTAGTTATTTCAACTTGCTCTTGCCTTTGGTCTGGTCTTCCACCTCCCAAAAACTGATCTACAAGACTTTGTCTTCTGTTTTTTACTTGACTTTCTTTTACTACTTCAATCTTGGCAGCATTAAATTGATAAGTTCCTTTACCCACTTTTATTTTTGCTCCTTCAACCTTAAATGTTCCTGTTTTCTTTGGTTGAAGAGTTACTGTATAGTTAAATGTTTTTCTGGTAACTCCAGTATTCAAATCTGTATTGGATGAATAACCAGTTGCAACTCCACTAACTCTATTAAAGTTTTTATACTCAGGCAGTATAAAAATTCCTTGTTTGTTGGAGGAATAAGTTACATCAAACCTTTCGGTTACACCTACTTTTTTTGCAGCAACATTTGTACTAAAAGTAACATCTTGGGATAACCCAATGTTACTTAAAACAATAAAAGGCAATAGTATAAAACACTGTAATCCAATCCTATTCATTTCCAACTTTGTTTATTTTACCAATCTTTTTCTTCTCGAGTTCCTTCGCCTGCCGTTCTGTTAATTTCTCTTCCTCGTTTCTTGAGGACTTTTAACTGTACTTTCTTCTCTTCGTTTTTCAATGCATCTAAATTCTGTTTTGCCTCACGTAAAGTAAACGCTTCTTGCTGAACTTGTTCTCCTTTTTCGCCTTCTTTACCAGGTTCACCAGACTGTTGTTCTCCATCTTTCTTATCTCCCTCTCCATTCTGCTCACTTTTATCTCCTTTATCTGATTCTTGCTTTTCGCCTTGCTCTTTTTCTTCTTTTCCAGATTCCTTTTCTCCTTGCTGCTTCTGTTTTTCCAACTCTTGCTTTTTCTTCTCCAACTCCTCTTTCTTTTGTTCTAATTCGTTTTTCTTTTGCTGTTTCTCTTGCTCCGATTTAGAGGACGATTCATTCTTCTTTTGCTCCTCTTTATTTTCATCAATCTCTTTCTGTAAACTGTCAATTTGCTCTTGAATGTCTTCCATTTTCTCTTCTTGGGACTTTAACATGATTAATGCATAAGACAAATTATAACGAGCGTGTTTATTCTTGGGATAGGCTCTTAAAGCTTCTTTGTACGATTCTATACTTTGTTTTAATTCATTGATAGACAAGAAACAATTCCCTTGATTGTAATGTCCGTATGATTGTTGCTCTTTGTTATCTGTAGTATAAATTGCCGACTCAAATCTATCAGCAGCTTCATTAGCAAAAGCAATTTTTGCCGTATCGGTAGCACTTTGACTAATTCTGTACCAAGAATTTCCCGAATTAAAAATAGCAAAGAAATAAGAAGGATTTATTGAAATAGAAGAATCATAATGCGACAAAGCATTGTTATAACGCATAAAAAACTGTTCGTTATTTCCTTTTTCTAGCTCTACTTTATGCTCTTGAGCAGAAACTAAATTAGCCATCAACCCAATAATTACGAGCAAACTATATTTAATTATACTTTTCATAGTTTAATTAGTTTACCAATTAATAATTCTAATATCAAAAACAAAAAACCTAACGCCAAAGCCCATTGAAACTTATCTTCATATTCCAAAAATGACTTTTTCTTAAAAGTTGTTTTCTCAATTTTACTCATGTCAGATAAAATCCTTTGTGTGTTCACTTTAGTTTTATCTGCTTTTAAATATAAGCCATTTCCTTTGCTTGCAACTTCTCTGAGCATGTCTTCATTAAGTTTAGTAAGCACAGTTTTACCAGTATTATCTTTATGAAAATCATTACCAGTTCTATTCATTGGAATAGGAACACCTTTGTTCGTTCCCATTCCAATTGTGTATACTTTAATTCCACTTTTCTTAGCTGTAGCAACTGATTCAATTGCATTCTCTTCATGATTTTCTCCATCAGAAAACAGCACAATCGCTTTATTAGCTTTAGATTCTCCAAAAGATTCCAGAGCTACATCAATGGCATTACTAATTGAAGTTCCTTGGGCAGATAACATTCCAGGATTAATGGAAGAAAGCTCTTGTTTGATGTATTCGTAATCATTGGTAATAGGAATATAACTGTAGGCAGTTCCTGCAAAAACTACAACTCCCACTCTATCTCCATTTAGTTGATTCAACATGTTTCTAATTGCCAGTTTTGTTATTTCTAATCGGTTAAGAGCTGGAGATAAATCTCTTGCTAACATACTATTAGAAACATCAATACCAATAATCACATCAATTCCAGAAGCGCTCATATCTACTTCTTTTTTACCAAACTGTGGATTTGCAAAAGCAATGATAAAACAAGAAATCCCTGCCAAAAAAAGCGAAAATTTAATACTGTTTCGAACTGAAGAAAAATGATTGGAAATTTTATTCAGCATCTTGATCTCAGCATACTTTTGCAATCTAGATTTCATTAATAACTGAGCTCCAAGGAATAATAAAATTAAGATTCGAGCAAAGAACAAATAGCTAAGAACTTCTTTATTCTCGAACTTAAAATCTTCTAATCCAGAAAAGTAAAAATACAAACCAAAACCTATTGACCAGAAAATAATTTCTGAAATGATCAGAACAATTAAGCTATATTTTAGGTTCAATTTCATGATTAAGAATTAATTTTTAATATGAAATTTCTAACCACAAACTCTAATAATAGCAAAGCCAAAGCAGCTATTACAAAACCATAAAAAGCCTCGGGTAAATCCCTTTGATACTGAATAGTCTTAATTTTCGACTTCTCCAATTTGTCTATTTCCGAGTAAATATCTTCTAACTGTTTATTACTCTTAGCACGATAAAATTTCCCGTTTGTAGTAGTTGCTATTTCTTTCAGTAGCTTCTCATCCAGCTTGCTATCAATAGTTTGAGGAAAGAAACTATTTCCTGCCAACCTCACTCTGCCATCTACTCCTATTCCTATTGTGTAAATAATTATCCCCAGTTCCTTTGCGTAACCTGCTGCAGTTAATGGATGAATTTTACCCATGGTGTTCATTCCATCAGTCAATAAAATAATGACTTTACTTTTCGCTTTGCTATCTCGCAAACGATTAATTGCTGTAGCAATCCCCATTCCTATTGCTGTCCCTGGTGCAACATCTCCACTTTTTATCGAATTAAATCTATTCAGTAAACTCTCGTGATCAGTAGTTAAAGCACAAGCTGTGTAGCTTTCTCCTTCATAAACAACTAATCCTATCCTATCTGTTGGTCTTTTTCCTATAAAATTTGCAGCAATTTTTTTAGCAGCTTCCAATCTGGTGGGCTTAAAATCTACAGCTTTCATACTTCCCGAAACATCCATAGAAATAACTAAGTCAATTCCTTCAATTGATTCATTATTCTCTGGAGTATCAGCCATTTTTATTTGAGGACGTGCCAATGCAAACACAACAAAAGAAAGAGCTAACAATTTAATTACAAATGGAATATTAATCAAAAATACACTCCAATTAAACCCGTCATTTGTAGTGAAACTAGACACATCTGAATGCGTTATTGTTCCTTCTTTCTTAGATTTTATCCAAAACCTGATGTATACCAAAACAGGAATTAAAAGGAGTAATAAAAACATCCAAGGAGATTGATATGTATATTCCCACAATCTCATTATAACTCATCATTTTTAGTAGTTTCTACAAAATCAAAAGCATTGTTTAGGACTTCATTATTCTCATTATCTGTAGGTTTTTCTTTGGCAAACTTCACCAAATCCGAAAGCATTAATAACTGGCGTAAATTAGTTTTATTTTGCTCGTCCATTTCTACAAATCGTAGAGAATGTAATATCTCTGAACTAGTCTTTTCTTTGGTTGTCACTTTGTACCTATCAGTAATATATTGTTGAATAACTTCTGTAAGCTGAACGTTATATTCTTTTTGTAATCCATTCTGCCACAAATTTTTGTTTTTCAATTCAATCAAACTTGTATTCGCTTTTATGTGAGCAGGAATGATAATTTCAGGCTCTGCTTTAGATTCCTTATCCTTCTTCTTTCTGAATAAGAAAAACCAAATAGCAGCTATCATCAAAAGAATAAAAGCAACAATAAACCAGACTCTTTGGATAAATTTCCAGAAAAGCTCCCACTTATCAGCTGAAGTTAAAGGATCATCATAAGTTGGGTGTATGTCTTTAAAAGGTTTTGAAGTATCTACAGCAACCAAGGAAACAAATATCGGAATTTGTTGAGAGCTAACTTTATTGGTGTCGTAATACACTGATAAGGATGGAATAAATTGATTTCCAGGGTCAAAGCTCGATACGTTTAATTGAAATCTGGTTTTACCATCCAAAGTATCTTTAGAAACAACATTAAAAACCTCAAAACTATTACCAATACTATCTCCTTTAATAAAATCTAATGAAGTAGTCGAGTTACTTATTGGATATTGAATAGACATTGAAATAACTTCTCCTATTAATATAGAATCTCTATTTATATTAACCTCTATAGTTTGCCCAGAGGAATTCATCAGGAGTAAAACCCCAAATATTGAAAATAATATATTTCTAAATGTCTGACTCACTTTAATTATCTATGTTTAAACAAATCAATCAATGGTTTAATATAGGACTCATCTGTATTCACAGTAGTAAAATCTACACCACTTCTTCTTAATAACTCTCTCAACTCGTTTTTTTCTCTAAGCCTACAAGCCTTATACTTTGTTCTTGTATTTTTACTCGAAGTATTTACCCATTTAGTTTTTCCAGTTTCCGAGTCTTTTAAATTTATGAAACCAGCATTAGGCAATTCTTCCTCATTTTTATCAGTAACTTTTACTGCAACCAAATCATGACGATTATTTGTTACTTTCAATGCTTTTTCAAGTCCTTCTTTGTTTGTTGTTTTAAAATCAGTTAACAAAAACCCAATACTTCGTTTCTTAATTGCATTGGTGTAGTGCCTCAAAGCATCTGCTATATCCGTTTGATTACTAGATGGTTTTAACTCTATAAGTTCTCTTATGATTCTTAAAATATGTTTCTTCCCTTTTCCTGGAGGAATAAATAGCTCGGTTTTACCAGTAAAAAACAAAGCACCAATTTTATCATTATTCTGTATTGCTGAAAAAGCAATAATAGCACATAATTCAGCTATTAATTCTCGTTTAAGTTGATCGCCAGAACCAACAAATTGAGATCCTGAGACATCTACCAATAACATTACTGTTAATTCTCTTTCTTCCTCAAATACCTTAACATGTGGAGTTCCAAAACGTGCAGTAACATTCCAATCAATGGTTCTAATTTCATCTCCGTGAGCATATTCCCGAACTTCAGAAAAAGTCATTCCTCTCCCCTTGAATGCCGAATGGTATTCTCCAGAGAAAATCTGATTGGAAAGACCTCTAGTCTTAATCTCAATCTTCCTGACTTTTTTTAGTAATTCTTTAGTTTCCACTTTTAAAACATCTGTTTTTAAGGTACTTGTACTTTATTTAAAATCGTATCAATGATTTGCGAAACCGTAATATTTTCTGCTTCCGCTTCGTAGCTCAAACCAATTCTGTGTCTCAATACATCTTTACATATTTCTCTCACATCCTCAGGGATTACGTATCCTCTATGATTTATAAAAGCATAAGCTTTAGCTGCTAAAGCCAAGTTTATACTCGCTCTAGGCGAACCACCAAACTCAATCAATGACTCTAGTTCTTCCAATCCATTTTCTTTAGGATTACGAGTAGCTCCAACTATATCAACTATGTATTGCTCAATTTTTTCATCCATATAAACTTCTCTCACTACCTCTCTAGCTTTCAAGATTTGATCAGGATTAATTACCGCATTTGGTTTAGGAAATGGTTTAGAGGATATATTCTGACGAATAATTAACTTCTCATGTTCTTTATTTGGGTAATCTAGAACTACTTTCAACATAAATCTATCTACTTGAGCCTCTGGCAAAGGGTAAGTCCCCTCCTGTTCTATTGGGTTTTGAGTAGCAAGAACCAAAAATGGTTCAGGAAGTTTATAGGTTTCATCTCCAATTGTGATCTGTCGCTCTTGCATGGCTTCTAGCAAAGCACTCTGTACTTTTGCAGGAGCTCGATTAATTTCATCTGCCAAAATAAAGTTAGAGAATATTGGACCTTTCTTTATTGTAAAGTCTTCTTTCTTTTGATTGTAAATCATTGTACCAATTAAATCAGCTGGCAACAAATCTGGAGTAAATTGAATTCTACTAAACTCAACATTTACAGCTCTTGAAAGTGTGTTTATAGCTAAAGTTTTTGCTAATCCAGGAACACCTTCAAGAAGGACGTGACCATTTGACAACAAGCCAATTAAAAGCCTTTGAACCATGTGTTCTTGACCGATAATTACCTTTCCAATTTCTTGAGTTAGTAAAGAAACAAAAGCGCTTTCTTTTTTAATTTTTTCATTTAAAAGTTGAATATCTGTAGAGGTTGATTCTACTAGATTTTCGGTATTTGGTCTTTGGTCTTCCATGTGTTTAAAATTTATACTACAAAACAAACGATTTTGATAAATAAACGAGAAATTTAAAGTGTTAAAAAAAGTTAACAAACAGCATATTTATCAAATCAAAAATACACCTTAGTTTCAAGCTGTGGTTAATATTGCTCAATACTTTTAAAAGAGTTATCAAACTTTCAACATATTAATAGAATTAACATACTTTATTCTTTCAAAGCCAATATTTATTTTAATTTTATTGGTAATTAAATAATAACATGTTTTTAAAAGAAGAAGATTTTCAACATATTAAAACCAGAGCTGATATTTTTCAGTTAGCTAAAGAAAGAGACTATAAGCTTGATAAGTTTAAGTGGGATTTAGATTACGAAAAACAACTTAAAAAACTACAAGCTGAATTAGTTAATCTTCAGAAATGGATTTCTGAGAAAAAACTAAGAGTAGCTGTACTTTTTGAAGGTAGAGATGCTGCTGGAAAAGGAGGGTCGATAAAGAGATTTACTGAACACCTTAACCCAAGGGCAATGAGAGTTGTAGCACTTAGCAAGCCAACAGAAGTTGAAAGAGGGCAATGGTATTTTAGACGATATATTAAAGAATTACCAAACCCTGGAGAAATTGTGTTTTTTGACCGAAGCTGGTATAATAGAGCTGTTGTTGAGCCAGTTATGGGTTTCTGTGAGAATGATCAATACGATCAATTTATGGCTCAAGTTCCCGAGTTTGAACACATGCTTTACGAAGACGGAGTAACTGTGATTAAATTTTGGTTTTCTATAACCAAAGAAGAACAAGCAAAACGTTTTGGATCAAGACTAGAAGACCCTTTAAAAAGATGGAAGTTTAGTCCTATAGATAAAGAAGGACAAAGGCTTTGGGACCAATACACAAAGTATAAAGAATTAATGTTCTCAAAAACACATACTGATTTTAGTCCTTGGATAATAGTAAAGACTAATGATAAAAGAACAGCAAGATTAGAAAGTATGCGTTATGTATTATCTCAATTTGATTATGAAGGGAAAGAAGATGCAAAAGCTAATTTACTGCCTGACCCTAACGTAATTGCAAGGTATTACAGACATTTAAAACAATTTGATTAATGGAATTAAGTCAAGAGGATATTAAGTTACTTAATTCTAAAATGGGGATTAAGAAATTACTTTCTAATAACAATGTAGATATTGCAAAAGCTTTGAATGCAACAAAGTATGATATCAGACTGAAAAAACTTCAGGAGCAGTTAATTGATTTGCAAGAAAGAGTAATAAAAAAAAATGAAAAAGTAGTAATTCTATTTGAAGGAAGAGATTCTGCTGGAAAAGGTGGTGCAATTAGAAGGATTGCTTCAAGAATTAACCCAAGACATTTTAGAATCATTGCCTTACCAAAACCTACTGAAGAAGAGCAAGGTCAATGGTATTTCCAGAGATATATAAACCACTTTCCTAATCCAGGTGAAATCGTTTTCTTTGATAGAAGTTGGTATAACCGAGCTGTAGTAGAACCTGCAATGGATTTTTGTACTGATAAACAGTATGATGAATTCATGCAACAGATAAACCCATTTGAAAAAATGTTTACTGATTCTGGAATTACTTTAATCAAGCTTTATTTTTCTATAACTAAAGAAGAACAAGCTAAAAGATTTGAAGATTTAAGATCTAACTCTTTAAAAAAGTGGAAATTATCTCCAGTAGACCTCAGGGCTCATGAGCTTTGGGATACCTTTACAAAATATGAGAAAGAGATGTTTGCTAAGACCGACACCAAGGATTGTCCTTGGAAAATAATTGAGGCAAACAAAAAAACAGAAGCTCGAATAGAAGCAATTGAATATATTTTAGAACAAACAAAACACCTATAATGAGTAAAGAAATAACTTTTGATACCATAGTAAATCATGTAAAAACTTTCCATGAATCTTTTGGAATAAAAAATGAAGAATCTCCTATTGCTGAAGTAGGACAAAAAGTAATTGACTTAAGGTTTGAGTTGATGAGAGAGGAAAATGAAGAGTATTTGGAGGCAGCACAAAATAATGACTTAGTAGAAATTGCAGATGCTTTAGGTGATATGCTTTACATACTCTCAGGAACAATAATTGCTCACGGAATGCAACATAAAATTGTAGAGGTGTTTGAAGAAATACAAAGGAGTAACATGAGTAAATTAGGAGCTGATGGAAAGCCAATTTACCGTGAAGATGGAAAAGTGATGAAAGGCCCTAACTATTTTAAACCAAATATTAAAAGTATCTTAGAAAAGTAGGATGGAAGAAATAAAAAATAGTAAAAAACTGATTCCTGAGGGATATAAGTTAAGTAGATTTATTCTTAAGTATTTATTTACTAATGTTCTAGCTATTTTAAATTTTGAAAAAGGTATTCTTTTCACAATAAAAGAATTAATTGTCAGACCTAAATCAGTAATTGAAGAGTATTTAAAATACGATAGGTCTAAGCTCATTCACCCAATTAGGCGATTTAGCATCACGTTCTTCTTTTTCAATACCATCCGCATATAACAGTGGTAAACCCACATTTTCAAGTGCAGATAATTTGGATAATAAGTTAAATGTTTGAAAAACGAATCCTATTTCTTGATTCCTGAACTCAGAAATTTGATTGTCGTTCAATTCATGAATTGGTTTCTTTCTCAATAAATATTCTCCAGAAGTTGGTATATCCAAAGCTCCAATAATATTCATTAAAGTAGATTTTCCAGAACCAGAAGAACCCATCAAAGCCAAATAATCATTGGGATTAATAGTTAAATCAATCCCTTTGAGTGCTTGATATTCCAATTCACCCGTAAAATAGGTTTTTCGGATATTAGTTAACTCAATCATTGATTAATAGTTTTGGTTGAATAAGTATAACAATTATAATGAAATAGGTTACATTATATTATGTTAAATGGTGTTAATGATGTGTAAATGGATGTCAAATTAAAAAAATAATAACCGGATTTCTACTAGTATTAAATTCTAAATGTTTTGTACTTTTAATGCATATGAAGCCAGATTTTGCAAACCTAGATTACAGTTCAATTAAAACAGAACAAACGACATCCAAACCAAGAAAATGGATGACTAAGGAAGGAATAGAACTTAAATCCTCTTACACCAAAGAAGATTCTGAGGACTTAACTCACCTTGATTTTGTAGCAGGACTTGCTCCAAATCTAAGAGGACCTTATTCTACCATGTATGCAATAAGACCTTGGACAATAAGACAATACGCAGGATTTAGTACTGCTGAAGAATCCAATGCTTTTTACAGAAGAAACCTTGCCGCAGGGCAAAAAGGATTGTCTGTAGCGTTTGATTTAGCTACTCACAGAGGATATGACAGTGATCACGAACGTGTAGTTGGTGATGTAGGAAAAGCTGGAGTTGCTATTGATTCGGTTTTGGATATGAAAACGCTTTTCGACCAAATCCCTTTGGATAAAATGTCAGTTTCTATGACTATGAATGGAGCTGTAATTCCAATTATGGCTTTTTATATTGTGGCTGCCGAAGAACAAGGAGTTAGTCCAGACTTACTTTCTGGAACAATCCAAAACGATATTTTGAAGGAGTTCATGGTGCGTAACACTTACATCTACCCTCCTGCTCCATCAATGAGAATTATATCCGATATTTTTGAATATACTTCGGAAAAGATGCCGAAGTTCAACTCAATTTCTATCTCTGGATATCACATTCAAGAAGCTGGAGGAACAGCTGACATTGAGTTAGCTTATACTTTAGCAGATGGATTGGAATACATAAGAACAGGGATGAAAGCTGGGCTTAAAATTGATGAATTTGCTCCAAGATTATCATTCTTTTGGGGAATTGGAATGAATCACTTTATGGAAATTGCTAAAATGCGAGCAGCAAGAATGTTGTGGGCAAAAATGATTAAGCAATTTAATCCAACCAATCCAAAATCAATGGCTTTGAGAACTCACTGCCAAACATCTGGTTGGAGTTTAACAGAACAAGATCCTTATAATAATGTTGCTCGAACTTATGTAGAAGCAATGGCTGCTGCATTTGGTGGAACACAATCACTTCATACCAATGCTTTAGATGAAGCAATTGCTTTACCTACAGATTCTTCGGCACAAATTGCACGTAACACACAATTGGTAATTCAAGAAGAAACAGGAATTACAAAAGCAGTAGATCCTTGGGGTGGATCGCATTATGTAGAGAAATTGACTCAGGAAATTGCTTATAAAGCCTGGAAACTAATTGAAGAAGTAGAAGAATTAGGTGGAATGGCAAAAGCCATAGAAACTGGGGTTCCTAAAATGAGAATTGAAGAATCGGCTGCTCGTAAACAAGCAAAAATTGATAGCGGAAGAGATGTAATTGTTGGTGTAAATGCTTACCAAACAGACGAAGAGAGTAATCTAGAGATTTTGGATGTGGACAACACCAAAGTTCGTTTGGAGCAATTGGAACGATTAGCTCAATTGAAAAAAGACAGAAATTCAGATAAAGTAAAAGAGCTTTTAGCTGAACTCACTGCTTCTGCTAAATCTGGTGAAGGAAACTTACTAGAAATAGCTGTAAGAGCTTCTAGAGAAAGAGCTACACTTGGAGAAATATCAGATGCAATGGAAGAAGCATTTGGAAGATACAAAGCTACTATCCGAACTATTTCGGGAGTTTATTCCTCAGAATCTATGAAAGACAAAGACTTTACTGACGCACAAGAGCATGCTGATAAGTTTGCCGATATGGAAGGAAGAAGACCAAGAATAATGATTGCCAAAATGGGGCAAGATGGACACGATAGAGGTGCGAAAGTTATCTCTACTTCCTTTGCTGATATTGGTTTTGATGTTGATATTGGACCATTATTTCAAACTCCTAGAGAAGCTGCTAAACAAGCTGCTGAAAATGATGTACATGTTTTGGGTGTTTCGTCTTTAGCTGCTGGCCACAAAACTCTTGTACCACAAGTTATTGCTGAACTTAAAGAACTTGGACGTGAAGATATTATGGTTATTGCAGGAGGAGTAATTCCAAAGCAAGATTACGATTTCTTATTTGATGCGGGTGTTGTAGGTGTTTTTGGACCTGGAACCAAAATCGCTACTGCAGCAATTGATACATTAAAGAAATTAATGAAAGCTTTAGCTTAATTAACCGTTTGGACTATAAGTCGATCACTAATTTAACTTTTGTAACACTAATTTTTAGTTTAAACCTATGATAAGAAACGCAGCAATAGTAGCCTTAACTCTTTTATTAGTAAACTGTTGTAAAAAAACTACTCCTACAGACTGTGAACCAGCTTCTAATCCCATTACTGGTTGCGAAAATACTTTGACCACCACCGAGATGAATGGAGTGAGTATGGTTGCAATTAGCTCGGCTATAGATTCTTCGGCATTTATTCCTGTAACAAAAATTAATGCTACTTGGGTTTCTATCATACCATTTGGATTCATCCCAAGTAACTCATCTACTGTTCAGTACAACCAGTCATGGCAATGGTATGGTGAAAAACGTCAAGGATTAATTGAAACTATAATTCTAGCCAAAGAACAAGGATTAAAAGTGTTTCTAAAACCACATTTATGGATTCATAACATTTGGGTAGGAGATTTAGAATTTACCAATGAAACTGATTGGCAAAATTTTGAAACATCTTATGCTACTTATATTTTAGATTACGCTCATTTAGCAGATTCAATGGGAGTTGAAGCTTATTGCGTAGGAGTTGAGTTAAAGAAAACTGTTCACAGAACTGCCTTCTGGAATTCATTAATTGATTCGGTTAAAACATTTTACTCAGGTAAACTAAATTATGCAGCCAATTGGGATAATTATGACAAAGTAACTTTTTGGAACAAGCTCGATTATATCGGCATAGATTCTTATTTCCCTTTGTCTGAATCAAAAACTCCAACTTTTGATGAGTGTTACGCAGGTTGGGAATCGGATTTTAACAAGATTAAAGCTTTAAGTTTAAACGAAAATAAAAAAGTGATTTTTACTGAATATGGTTTCAGAAATGTTGACTATACAGGAAAAGAACCCTGGGAAGACAATAGCAACTCTACTTTTAACTCGCAAGGACAGGTAAATGCATACCAAGCTACGTTTTGTAGGTTTTGGGGCGAATCATGGTTTGATGGTGGATTCCTTTGGAAATGGTATCCCGATCACCCGAATGCTGGTGGTGAAACCAACAACCGTTTTACTCCTCAAAACAAACCAGTAGAATCAATAATTAAAGAAACTTTTGCTGCTACCAATGACTAAGTTTCTTCTCCCTTTTTTATTCCTAATTGCTTCTTATTCATTCGGTCAAAAAATGAATGGAATAAGTGTGAATGGAGAGAAATATGCTCCAGACTTTAGTAACTTTTCATACCTGAAAAAAACAAATGCTAATTGGGTTTCTGTGCAATCTTTTGGATTTATTAAATCTACCACTTCTGGATTAGAATTTAATAGAGAAGGGTTTTGGTATTCGCAAACTATTGAAGGAGTAACTGACTATATTAAAGCAGCTAAACAAAATAACTTTAAAGTATTACTTAAACCACATACCATTGTAGAACATCAAGGTAGCTGGAGTGGAAATTTTAATTATACTACAGAAAAAGATTGGAAAAAATTAGAAGAAACCTATACGGAATATATTCTCACTTTTGCTGAAATGGCCGAAGAAAACGAAGTAGATGCAATGAGTATTGGTGTAGAGATTGGAAACTTCGCCAAGAAGAGAAAAACCTATTTTTCTGACCTAATAAAATCTGTCAGAAAAGTGTATTCTGGAAAGCTTACTTATTGTGCAAATTGGGATTATTACCAAGGCATTCCTTTTTGGAAAGAACTTGATTTTATTGGAATAGATTCTTATTTCTCTTTGTCGAACAAAGAAACTCCTAGTGTAGAACAATGTATAAAAAACATGAAGCCAATAAAGTTGGCACTAAAGAGGACTAGCCAATATTTTGGGAAGAAAATTGTGTTTACCGAATTTGGTTTCCAAAGTAGAAACCAAGCTGGCTTTGAACCTTGGAATTGGAAAGGAAATAAAAAAGCGGTTGTAAATACCGAAGCTCAAGCTATTTGCTACCAAGCTATTTTCGATTCCTTTTGGTGTGAAGACTGGTCTCTTGGTGGTTTTTCATGGAAATGGTATCTAGATTACTCTAAATCTGGTGGTGCTTATGATAATTCCTATTCACCCCAGAACAAGCCTGCTGAAAAGGTCATAAGCTCTTTTTACAATAAGAATAGCTAATTCAAATTAGTCTTTTGAAATTTTTGCCTTGTGATGAATTGGGAAATTACACGAATTAGCAATAAAGCACAATTCATTTGCCTTAGCGTGTAATTCTTTAGCTAAAGCTAAGTTTTGTTCGTTTTTAATAGTAACAATAGGATTCAATTCAACACTTGTAAAACCTCCTTTTCCGCTTCCTTCGACTTCCAAATATCCTACTGAATTATCCGAGTAAGTAAGCACTTCAATTTGATTTTGACCACACACATACAAATAAGACATCATGTGGCATGAGGTTAATGCCGACAACAATAAATCTTCGGGATTGTGCAAACTTGCATCACCTTTAAAAGCTTTATCAGCAGAGACTTCTAAGCTAGGTTTTCCTGAAATATTAACCTGATGATTCTTACTGATTCTACCAGAAGATTCAAGGTTTAATCTCCAATTTAGTTTCGCTTTAAAAGTATGATGAGAAGACATAATGTATTTTTTATTGTACAATTTAAAGATACAAACAATGACTAAATCCCAACCAAAAGATTTCATAACTTTAAGGGAATTAACGGATCAACCAAAA
>Ga0075468_10000492_pt1 | contig 15744 bp, 22 predicted proteins | sample DEB08_DNA_12_FD_77578 | JGI IMG/M metagenome (GOLD analysis project Ga0075468, IMG submission 77578) | Aqueous microbial communities from the Delaware River and Bay under freshwater to marine salinity gradient to study organic matter... | ecosystem: Environmental > Aquatic > Marine > Coastal ...
AAAAAAAAAGTTTCCTAAAAAATAATAGTTGATAAGATTTGCTTCACTTCCTTTCCAGTGGAGGATCTTTTTCTTATATTTATTCTTTATTAATTTAATACAAAACAAAATGAAAATTTTAACACAAGAACAGGTAGATGAAATACACTTGAAAACAGGTAGAGCAGTAATAAAGACTGCACTAGTATCTTTTACAATAGGATTAACACTTGGATATTTTATCTTTGGATAATGGCTAAGTGGAAAGATTATTTAAAAGATCAAGGATTCCAATGGAGTGATAACGATGAGTTAATGTCCAAGAATATAGGATTTGGTAATCAAGTTACAGTGGATATGCTCATGAAGGGCCTGTTCGAAATAAAAAAGTATGGTAAGGTTGTTTATTCAAATTATATTGACAACTTAGCAGAGTTTAAAAAAATAATAGATAGCGTATGTTAGAATTAATGAGTATAGTAGTAGTGGTGGGTTTAGTGGCATTCCCTTTATTCTACCACCAGAATAATAAGACAATTGCAGCTGAGATCACTTATGGAATAATTCTTGGTTTTAATTTTAATAGTACAGACTATGAACATTCAGAGGATGAGAAAAAGTTCTTTAGAGAATACTTATTACAAGTTCATTTCTTTTTTGTTAGCGTAACATTTAGTACATTCAAAGAAAAAAGTTATTAGTACCAGTAAAATTAGTGTATCATTTTTTTGTGATATATAAATTAGGTATATCGAATTAATATTCGTATATTGCACAAAGTAATATCCATTTACCATATGGATTACAGTTCCTTCCCTAACGGTGGAACTTAGACATCGGGTTAGTAAGTTGCAACATAGCAACTGAGGTTGTCCCCGGTAATTACGAAAAAGACCTTTAGTATCAGAAAGAGTGGTGGGATAAATAGAGCAGGTAAAGCTACCCATGTAGGTCATGTGAACGGACTCAAGAAAGATACGAAGGTTAAAATAGGATAAGAAGTAATTCTTTTCTCTGATCAGGGTAACACCTGATGTAGGGAAAATTACATTTTATTCTTAATAGCTTTTAAAGTTGTTAGTTGTTTAGTTTATATAAAAATTATTGTGTGTTTTTGAAAAGTACCATATCTCTATCTTGAGGTATGGTACTTTTTTTGTTGATAACTCAGAATAAGTATTTATTTTGTCTATTGCATTTTTTTGTATATTTACAGTAGACAAAAACATAACACATGAGTAAAGAAGAACAATTATCAGAAGATCAAATAGCTAGAATGAAAGAAGCCTTATATGTAAAGGGTATGATAAGTCCACAGAAGGAAAGAATCTTAGGGTTCCCAGATGATCTGTTATTGCAACACTACGGATTAATTGCACACAAAGGATCATCACTATCTAGTGCTGAGAGACAAATGGTATTTGAGAGAGTTGCCTATGGAGTACAATCAAAGAAATTCACAATGGAGCAAGTAACTGATTCTGTTAACCATGTTACTCAGCTAATAGAAAACGAATTAAGAGCAGCCCAACAATATGATAATAGTAAAGATAAAGAGTAGCAGTAAATTTACGGATATACTTCCAGTAATCCTTGACGATGCTATGTTGAGAAAGGATAACCACATAGTACTACTGTGTGATAAAGGAGGTCTAGATAGACTAAGAGTAGTGCTAAACGGACACAAGAAAGTAGGTAGAGTGCTAGCTGGAGCAGAAATGATATACTGCATAAAAGATATGCGTATACAACTAGAAGAAATAGAATACGAGATATGATAAACGATATAAAAAAGAAACTAAAGCAGTTAACTGCAATAGTTGATGGCAACAAGAACCTACTTAAGCATAAGTTAGGTATGTCGGATGAGCAAGACGAGAAAGTATTTGCAGCAAGAAGAGAGGTATGTAATGCATGCCCATTTAGATCAGCTGCTGACAAATGCATCAAGTGTGGATGTCCACTAGCATCTAAGACAAGAACATATAAGACCAACTGTCCAGAAGGATATTGGAAGACAATTAAATAATATGATGACACTAGTAAAACTTAAACCGGATGTAGTAGAGTTCTTAGAGAGCACATCTTACGTACAGACAGAAGGTGGCGTTAAGTCATTCATAGTAAACGAGATGGTTTACTCAGAAACAAATGAAAAGAACATATACATGGTCTCAGTATTAAATGCACCAATGACAGTAGGAGACGTATGATAAAACCAGAATGGCACTTTATGAGAAATTCAAAATCAATATGCTGCAGCTGTATTAATAAATACGAAGACTGCTGCGGAAAAAAAGAGAACACATACACAAACACGAACACAAACACGAGTACAACGTCAGGAGATCTTGACATAACTTATAACTACAATGACAAAGATTAAATTTAACAGAGACGCAACAGAAGGACTTCAAGCAGGAGTCAATAAGCTTGCTGATGCAGTAAAAGTAACGCTAGGGCCTAAGGGTCGTAATGTAATCATCTTTAGAGAGAATGAGGATGCTCATGTTACTAAGGATGGCGTTACCGTAGCACAAGAGATTAACTTAACAGAAGATAGCAAGCTAGAAGAGATGGGTGCTAATCTTGTTAAGAGAGTAGCAGAAAGATCTAACGATCTAGCAGGAGACGGAACAACTACAGCGACAGTGTTAACACAAGCAATCCTTAACGAAGGACTTAAGCTTGTAGCTGCAGGTTATGACCCAATAGAATTAAAGAAAGGAATGGACTTAGCTTGTGAAAGTATAGTCGAGAAGTTAATGTCTAGTAGAATAGAGATGTCACATGACTCACCAATGGTTAAGCATGTAGCAACTATCTCTGCAAACAATGACGAGAAAATAGGAGCCATTGTTGCCGATGCATTCTTGCAAGTAGGGAATAGTGGAGCCGTAAGTGTTGAAGCTGGAAGTGGCTTTGAGACTTCTGTACACAAAGTAGATGGACTGCAGTTTGATCGTGGGATGATGTCCACTTACTTCTCTTCCTCTCCAGATAAGATGGAGGTGTCAATGCAGAATGCGATGATATTTGTAATTGATGGTAAGCTATCTACTACTGAACAAGCAATGGCATTGTTACAACCAGCAATACAAAGAGGTAAGCCTTTACTTATAATAGCGGAGGACATTAGTGGAAATGCATTGTCAACGTTGTTAATGAACAAGATGAGAGGTGGACACGAAATATGTGCAATAAAGACGCCAGGGTTTGGTGACATAAGAAAAGAATTAGGATTAGATATTGCTGCAATTGTAGGTGCTGAGTTGGTGCCAAGTAATAGAGTAGATGAAATAACGGAAGAGTATGTTGAACAATTAGCAGGTACTGCTAATGCCGTAAAGGTAGAACAAATGTCTACAATCATTATGGGAGGGGCAAAGAATGAAGAGAAGATTGAGGGTAGATTAAACGTTATAGATCAGGGACTTAGTAAGAAAGGAATAACTGATTATGTGAAAGGACAACTATTGATGCGTAGAGCGAAGTTAGGTGGAGGGGTAGTGGTAATCGAAGTTGGTGCAAGATCAGAAGTAGAGATGAAAGAGATTAAAGATCGTATGGACGATGCGAAAGAGGCCGTAAGTGCAGCACTTGAAGAAGGAGTTGTAATTGGTGGAGGAATTGCCTTAGTTAATGCAAAAAATTGTGTGTCTTTGTCAGAACAGAATCTAACAGATGTAGATAGAGGGATGCGAATCGTAATGAACGCAGTAACCGCACCATTCGAAGCTATATGTAATAATGCAGGTGTTAGTCCAGAGGTAAAGCTAGAAGGAGTAATGTCTAGACCTGAAGGATACGGATACAACGCTAAGACAGATGAATACGTAGAAATGATTGAAGCAGGAATTATAGATCCGGCCAAGGTTACAAGAACAGCACTAGAGAGTGCAGTGAGTGCATCAGGAACACTACTTACAGTGTCTTGTGCAATAGTATAAAATAAATTAATATGAAATATAGTAATAAATTAATAGAAGAAATCAAAAGAAGAGAGAGCTATAACAAAATGGCTCCTTTTCCAGTATTCGACAAAGAAATAATAAACGACATGAGTAAATTAAGTGAAATAGTAAAGAGGCAAGACTACAACAACGAGCCAGTATGCTACTGTAAGACTTGCTTAAGTATCAACATCAAAACGGTAGAGTTTGACTCTAACGATGATGAACTTGAGCCAAGAAGCGTAGACTACTGTGTACCATGTAGTAACACAGAAATGGGTGAAGCACATATATCCGAGTGGGCTGACATGTATAAAGAAAAATATGGTGAGGACTTTTTAACAAAGAAGTAATATGAAGTTATTTTTAAGATTTAAGGACACAGATAGTAAAACTGTTGAGGAGTTTGACGAAGTTAGCTCTGACGTAAAATACTTAGAAGAGAAGGCTAGTGCATTTCATACGGAGATAAGAGAGGTAAACCAGTACTTAACAAAATCATTGTTCGTAATAGAAACAAGCATCACTGGAAGCTACAAAGAGAATAATTACAAATTAGCAGTTAAAATAGAACACTATGACAATAGGTCAGGACATGAACATAAAGAAAATACACACAGACAAAAAATCGATATTTAGATATTGGCTGGAATTTCTTAAGCCCTACCATAAGTTACGTAACAAGGAGATAGAAGCTTTAAGCTTAATGCTCTACTACAGATACGAGTTATCTAGAGAGATACCTAACTTGGACATGGTTGATATGATCTTGTTCTCTACAGAGACTAGAGGTAAGATAAGGGCAGAGCTAAACAACATGAGTCAGAAGGTATTTAACAATCTACTCACATCGTTACGAAAGAAAGGTGTATTAACAAAGGACAATAAAATAAACCACGTACTCATTCCCAATATGACAGAGAATGGATTCAAGCTGGTCTTTAATTTCGAAGTAAAGTAATGAAATTTAACAGAGCACATGAAGCCGTAATCAAAAAGATTGCTGAAAAACACGGACTTACAGTTGAAGAGGTAAAAGAAATAGTATCTACTCCAACTAGGTTCATTCAGGAGAAATCAAAAGAGATTGTATTTGAGGATGGCTTAACGAGAGAAGAATTCGATAAAAAGAAAAAGAACTTTAACATACCAGCAATAGGTAAGTTATACGCATCATACTTTCTTTATAACGAGATTCAGAAGAAAAAGAATAAAAAAAAGGAACAATAATTATTTAAAAATTTAAAAATGTCAGAACAACAAAAAGTACCAAAAAAAGTAATAGTACAGACAGAAGCATTACAAGCTATGATTGACTACGTATCAAAAAGACCTTTTGTGGAGGTTTCAGAACTAATTGCTAATCTACTAAGAGCTGTTGAGACGGTTCAACAAGATAGTAAAGACGATAGTGCAAAAAAATTAAAGCCTAAGAAATAATGAAAGACTTAACGAAACAACTTGATATACAGAAGGATACAGAGGCAAGAGACCTTGGAATAAAAGACTTCTTTAATCAAAGAGATAAAAGCCTTAGAGGAACTGCTGGATTAGTAGAAGACTCTACCAAGGTTATACAAGAAGAAGGAGAAATAAAGCAATTTCTTTACGAACAGTCCCAGAAAGTTTCTTCTCTTCCTAACCAGGTAAGACCAATGTTCTCAGGAGTATTCCTTACTGCAAGAAGAAATAAGTTAATTGAGAATGGCATATACTTACCTACTGCTTCTTTTGGGAAGGGTAGTGATACAGATATGGAAATGGATTTTGCTGAAGGGCAAATGGTATTAAGATGTGGTCCTAATGTTAGTCAACTAACTGAAGGTATGGAAGTTATACTAAACTTGGACAACTTCAAGAAAAGGCTTAGTGACACCATGGCACAAAAGGTAAATAAAGATTATGAATACATCTTACCTGTAGAGACAATAGACGGAGTGGAATATTTACATGTCGGGGAAAGGGACATTAAATACATACTAGATACCAAAGAATAGACCTTGTCACACACATATGATGATAGCCTCACTTGCTAGTGGGGCTTTTTTTTTGTATATTGCGAAATAGGAAGAATTATTAACGAAACACTTCGCTGCCGGGCATCGCTACTAGGCAGGGACCAGGGTAGCTAGACTAACCTTTAGCTACCCACAATATTAGGAGAACAATGAATATTTTTGAAATAGTAAACAACGTAGTAGTATATAGTCCGCAGGTACTAATGCTATCCCCATTCAAGAAGATATGGGATGAAGACAAGAAAGAAGATAAGCTTTCAGCTAACCTTACGCTATCATTCATTTACTACATGGTAGACGAGAGAAGTGATTTTATGCACATACTGGATATAGATGAGAGAGAGCAAGCTATAAAAGAAGCATTGCAGTTGCCAGAGAAATTCAACTCAAGGTCTGAGAACGTAGTCAACGCAATAGATCTTTATAAGAAACTATCAGAGACTACAAGTACTAGGTTGCTACAGAGTACTAGACTAGTCCTGCAAAAGATATCTACATTCTTAGATGATGTAGACCTCAACGAAAGAGATGAGAGAAAGAAGCCTATACACGACATAGGTAAGATCACAGGATCAGTAGAAAAAATACCAAAGCTAATCAGAGCTATAAATGAAATAGAAAAAGAAGTTGTAAAAGAAAAAGCCATGAAGGCTCAGTCTGGTACGAAAGATATCAGCATGTTTGATTTAGGAATGTAATGAGAAAGTTTAATAATCTACAAACTCCTATTACGGAAGAATTGCTAGACTCTATGCCAAGAGAAGAGAAAGAATCTTTACTTGACAGCATAGATTCTATCATGTTTATACAGAACCTATCTGATCCTAAGCGTAAATTTGCTAAGGATTTACCTAGGTGGGATAACCCATTAGTTCCGGAAACATCTGATGACCCAGACATTGTTCCTAGAAAGTTGGATCCTAATGGCAGAATAGTTATAGACTTAACCAATCCTCATATACTAGAGGATATGGATTTCTTTAGGCCAGCAGCAATACATTTTGAAAAGCATGGTTGCTACACAAAGATATATCCTAACAAGAATCCTAACTCTACCTATTACAGATACTGGGCTGAAGAAGCTAGAAGATGTAGAGAAGGAATGGTTAGGCCAAGTGATGGAGAGTGGATACCTGGGAATTATTATTTTCAGTTAAACTATGCACCACTACTTAGAGCAGAAATTATAAAGGGTACAAAGAAAGCTGATAGGCTAGAGGGTTTTGCATATGTATACGATGCAGATTACTGGTTCTTTCACTATGTAGAACAATGTAGAGCTTTAGGTATGCACGGTGCAAACTTAAAAAGAAGGGGTTGTGGGTACTCAGTAAAAGCTAGCAACATGTTGGCAAGAAACTTTGTGTTAGGTGATTCTGAAAAAGCTAAAGAAAAAGTAAAGTCTTTTGCAATTGCAAATGAAAAAGAATACCTGATAAAGGATGGTGTACTAAATAAGTTTGTTGGTGTAATTGATTGGAATGCAACACATACTCCATGGCCAAAGACAAGATCACTTAAGGATTCCTTGAATGATATGCACTGGAGAATGGGGTTCAAGGACAATAAGACTGGTACAGAGAAAGGTGTACTAAACGAAGTGATGGGTGTTACACTTAAAAATGATGCACAGAAAGCACGTGGAAAAAGGGGATCTTTAGTTTTGTGGGAAGAAGCAGGTAAGTTTGATGACTTCCTAACCGCATGGAAAATTGCACAACCATCAGTAGAAGAGTCTGGATTTGCATTTGGATTTATGATGGCTGGTGGTACCGGGGGTGTTGAAGGTGGAGCCTTTGAAGGATTAGAAGAAATCTTCTATAACTCAGCAGGTTATAACATACACTCTATACCTAACGTATTTGACAAGAACACAAACGGAAAAAACAATTGTGCATTTTTCTTTGGAACATACCTCAACTATAGAGGTAAGATGGATAAGAATGGTAACAGTGATGTTATTGGTGCACTTATAGAAATAAACAAAAAGAGAACTAAAGTAAAGTATGGCTCATCTGATGTAAATACAATTGTACAAACAAAAGCAGAAGAACCAATTACTCCTCAGGAAGCTATAATGCGTACAGAGGGTGTTGCATTTCCTGTTGCAGACCTAAGAGATTACTTAGAAGATATTGCACCAGAAATAGATTCATTCTTATCAAGCCACTATCAGGGAACTATAGTGTATGGTGATGACGGAATTGCTAAGTGGCGTAACACACCTGATGCTAAACCAATACGTGAGTTTCCTTACAAAGTTAAAGGAGGTTCATCATCTGATGGAGCTGTGGAGATTTTTGAAATGCCAAACAGGGATAGAGATGGTAATGTGTTTAGTCATAGATATATTGCCGGGATTGACCCTATTGATAATGATTACACCATTGGTGGATCACTTGCGTCAATAATGGTGTTTGACTTATGGACAGACAACATAGTTGCAGAATATACTGGCCGGCCACAACTCGCTAATGAGTTTTATGAGACATGTATAAGATTGCTTTCATTCTATAATGCTCAGGCTAACTACGAGAATAACCTTAAAGGATTGTTCTCTTACTTTAGCAACAACCACGCACTGCACTTGTTAGCAGACAGTCCAGAGATCCTTAGAGATATGGACATTGTTAAGTCTAACTTGTTTGGTAACAGAGCAAAAGGTACTAGAACTACAGCTGATGTTATTAAGCTAGGTAAGACACTGCAGAGAACATGGATGCTTACTCCTTACGAGCAAGAGAGATATGATAGTGATACAGGTAAAACTGTAGAGATGAAGATACCTAACTTGAGAAGGATTAGAAGTATAGGTTACGTAAGAGAATGTATAGCCTGGAATCCTGACATAAACACGGATAGGGTTTCTGCTATGGACATGGTAATGATACTTAGAGAGGATAGAGCTAAGTACACAAGTAAGTTTGAAGATCAAGGAGAAGTAGATACAAACACTTACTTCCATGATGATCCATTCTTAGATCAAAACTGGCAGAAAGCTATGCAGAAAATGGGCAATGAGCCTGAATATCCAGATCTTGGATTTTAGCTATAATATATAGATAAAAAAATACAAATAATTTCGTAAATTTGAAATAATAAAATATAAACATGACAGACAATAAGAACTTTCCTGCTCAAAAGCTTCCCTACAATAAAAAGGGTAAAGCATGGAGAAGAGATCATTTAGACTGGGCTGACCAGAATAGTTATTTGAATAACAGTAACATTAGAAGAAAGATCAAGCACAAGCGTATAAATTTAAACCTATACAACGGTAAGGTTGACGTCAAAGACATGAAGTTAATTCTTAATCCTGGTGGAATGGAAAAGTACCATGTGCCCGATGCTATTCAACACTACCCAATCGTTACTCCTAGAGTTAATGTATTGGTGGGGGAAGAGAAAAGAAGAAAGTTTGACTGGAGTGTTAGTATTATAAACCCAGACACACTGTCTAAAATAAAAGAAGACACAAAAAAATTAGTTGATCAAAGATTAATGGAAATGCTTCAGTCAGAAGTTTCTGACGAAGACTTAGAGCAAGAGTTAGCAAAGTATGCTGACTACATAAACTTTGACTACCAAGACATTAGAGAGAAGAGAGCTAACCTATTGATGAAGCACTATATCTCTAAGTTGAATATGAAAATAATTTTCCAGCAAGGTTTCAAAGATGCCTTGATAATGGGAGAAGAAGTTTACATGTTTGACATTGTGAATGGAGCAGTAACATTCGAGAGACTTAATCCATTGAAGGTACACACGCTTCGTGGTGGTAACTCTAACAAAATAGAAGACTCAGATGTTATCGTACTAGATGATTTCTGGAGTCCAGGAAAAATACAGGATACATTCTACAATGATCTATCAGAAATTGAGACTAAGAAATTAGATGATCAAGAATTCACAGGTAGTACGACAGATTCTGATGGAGTAAGTCTAGCAGTAGATGATATTCACGGAATGAAGATGCTACAAGAAGAAAGTATGGATGCTTATATAGAGTCTACCGGGGTGTTTTCATCTCCAGATTCTCAAGGTAGAAATGCATATACTGACGGGCAGGGAAACATAAGAGTTCTTAGAATGTTCTGGAGATCTATGAAGAAAATAATCAAGGTTGAATACTTTGATGAGCTTGGTAAAAAGCAAACTAAATTCAGATCTGAAGATTACATAATAAATAAAGAAATGGGTGAAGTAGCCAAAACACTTTGGGTTCCACAATGGTGGAAAGGTGTTAAAATAGGTGAAGATACTTATTTGCAGATTAAGCCAAGAGAGATACAGTACAACAGAATGGACCAACCAAGTTTTAATTCGTGTGGAATCATTGGTCAAGTATACAATACATCTGATGAAGAGTCAGTAACTTTGGTTGACAGAGCTAAGCCATTCCAATATCTTTACGATATTTCTTGGCACAGAGTAAATGAAGCATTATCTAAATACATGGGATCAATTGTTGAGCTAGACTTAGCAAAGGTTCCTACTGGATGGTCAGTAAGCAAATGGCTATACTTTGCACGAAAGTCTGGTATTTCTGTAGTAGATAGTTTTAAAGAAGGACAAAAAGGTATGGCCAAAGGAAGGCTTGCCGGCTCAGTAGGAAATACAACAGGTAGAGTACTAGAGCAAAAGGTAGGTGACTTCATACAGACACACATACAAATGATGGAGTTTGCAAAAGCTCAAATGGACGAAATAACTGGTGTTTCTAGACAGCGTCTAGGACAAGTCGAGAATAGGGAGACTGTTGGCGGTGTAGAAAGAGCAGTTAGCCAGTCCAATCATATTACAGAAGAAATATTCACTATGCATGACTACTGCAAGAAAAGATGTTTTCAGATATTACTGGAGACTGCCAAGATTGCACTAAAGGGTCAGACACTTAGATTCTCTTATATTGCTGACGATATGACTCGTCAATTGGCAGATATAGATGGAGATAAGTTTGCAGAAGAAGAGTATGGCTTAATGGTTTCTAATGATGACGAGATTAACAGAATGGAGCAGAGATTGGAAGGAATGGTACAAATGGGATTACAAAACCAAATGTTATCTTTCTCTACAGCTATCAAGATATTCAATTCACCATCAGTAAGAGAAATACAGCGACTTATTCAGAAGGATGAGCAGCAAATGAAAGAGAATCAATCTCAACAAGCTGAAGCACAGAACAAGCAAATGGAAGCTGACAGAGCTCAAGCCATGGCAATGGATGATGCTCAGAAAAGAATAGACTTAGAAAAGTTTAACAGAACTGACGAGACTCAAAGATACATTGCTGAACTTAAAGCAGAGACCGATAGGCTTAGAATAGATCAAGAAGAAAGAGGGGTTATCTCCGCTGAAGCTGATAGTGAAGAGTTTGAAAAGTTTGAAGCTGAACTAGGAATAAAGAAAGAAGCTTTGTCGAATGATATGTCAAAACACAATGATCTAATGTCTCGAAGAGATAAAGAAATAGCTATAAAAAAAGATCAGGCTAAAAAAACAAATACAAACAACTAATTGAATTAAAAAATTATGAAACAAACGCAGAATCAGTATTACGGAAAAACAAATGAAATGAAGACTCTAACAGAAGGGTCTACATTTTATGATACGCAATCTCAAAAAACTTACTTATCTGTAGGAGGAAAAATGGTAGTAATGTCAAATGGTACAGACACAAGTGAGGAGCCAGAGGGCAGCACTATTGTCTCAAAAGTAGTATCATTAACTCAGGCTCAGTATGATGCAGGAACACCTGTGTCAGGAACTTTTTATATAATCACAGACGCATAAAATTATGGCATTAAAAATAGCAAACATAGATATAAACAAAGGATATCTTGGAGATTTAGAATTATCAGTTGCATACTTGGGAGCTATTGAGGCCTCTTTTATTAAGTCTGATTTTATAATTTCTGTTAAAACAGACAATACTGGTACGTCTCTGGATAATCAATTTACATTGCCTTGGATAGGTACCTATGATATAGATTGGGGAGACGGAACCAAAGAAGAAAATGTTACTGATTCTCAAACTCACACGTATGCTTCAGCAGGTACTTATGATGTAAAAGTTAAGGCTGTAAGTGGTAGAATATTATTTAATGGTACGGGAGATAGATTAAAGTTATTGGATATTAAAAATTGGGGTGTTTGTATTTGGACTAGTATGGAGGCTGCTTTTAAAGGTTGTGAAAATTTAAGCAAAATGTCAGCATCTGATTCTCCAGATTTATCTAGTGTAACTAGCATGGCTAATACTTTTGTTGATGTTCCACTTGAAGTAAACCTAAATAATTGGGATGTTAGTAATGTTTCAAATTTTGCATACATGGCTTATGCTAGTTATCAGAAGGTTGGATTTAATTCTCAAATAGACCAATGGGATATTAGTGGTACTGTATCACTTAACTATATGTTTTATGATAATAAAAATTTTAATCAGCCTATTGGTAACTGGGATACAAGTAATATTACTACAATGGTTGGGGCTCTTAGGGGAGTAGCATCTTTTGACTATTCTTTAGCTGGGTGGAATATAGAAAACATTCCATCGTGGGGTTTACAAGGTTTATTATTGAGTGCTGGGATGTCTACATCTAATTATGACGCTACATTAATTAGTTGGGCAGCACAAACACCTCAAAATAATGTAAGCATAAGTTTCGGTAGTTCACAATACTCATACGAGGCAGCAGCTGCAAGAAACACATTAATTGACACTTATGGGTGGACAATAACTGACGGAGGACAAGGAGTAGCACCTGAATTTGCATTAAAGTGGGAAACTACTACGCCTAATGAAGAAATACAAATAGGAGTTGGTGATGGAACATTTGATTATGTTATTGATTGGGGTGATGGTACAGTTGAGAGTTATAACACTGATGCTAATATATCTCATATTTATGCTGATGCAGGAGATCATATAACTAAGATTACTGGTAATTTTCCTCACATGAACATGCAGAACATCACTGATGATGTTTATAGAGAAAAACTAAGAGATGTTTTAAATTGGGGTACTATAGTTTGGCAAGATTGGACTAGTATGTTTAGGAATTGTTCAGGTTTTACAGCATTAACTGCGACTGATTTACCTAATCTATCAAATGTTACTTCTTTTGTTTATCTTGCGTCTGGTGGTAATTTTGGTTATCACTATAATTCAAGCGTACAAAATTGGGATGTAAGTAATGTTACAAGCATGGCTGGTTTCTCTCATTATGGTGATTGGAGGAATAAAATATCAACTTGGGACACTAGTAATGTTACAGACTTTACAAACTTTTTAAGAGCTTGCGGCAACTTTGATAATGGTGGAGATCTTGCAGACATGGATAACTTTGATGTGTCATCTGCTATTAATATGAACTGGATGTTTAACAGAACAACTCAAATGGCAAATGTTTACATTGGGAGTTGGGACGTGAGTAATGTAACTAGTATGAATACTACCTTTAACCCGCTAGCTATGACTAATAGTGGATTAGAAAACTGGGATATATCTAATGTATCTAATTTTAGTCAATTCAATGCTTACGGACAAACAAATATTAGTTTAGCTAATTGGACACCTACAAGTATGACATACGCAGGGAGTTTTTGGTTTGATAATAGAGCAATGTCTGTAGCTAATTATGATGCAACATTAATTAGTTGGGCAGGACAAACTTTACAAAATAACGTAACAATTGATTTTGGTAGTTCACAATACTCATACGAATCTGCAGCAGCAAGACAAACACTTATAGATACATACGGATGGACCATCACAGACGGAGGACAGGCAGTAGTACCTGAGTTTGTAATTTCTGTTAAAACTGATAATGCTGGGTCTTCTAGTGATAACCAATTCACTTTACCTTGGATAGGAACATACGACATTGACTGGGGTGATGGTTCTGTAGAAACAGGTTTAGTAGATACACAAACACACACTTATCCATCTGCAGGAACCTATGATGTAAAAGTTACTGCTGTAAGTGGTAAAATCGAATTCAGATATGTTGGTGATCGACTAAAATTATTAGATATTAAAAACTGGGGTACTTGCCAATGGACTAGCCTTCAAAATTCTTTTTTTGAATGTAAAAATATAACTAATATATCTGCAATAGATACACCAGATTTTAGTATAATGAACAGTTTAAAATTTTCATTTTACAATTGCCCGAACTTAATTAGTATGGATGTATCTACTTGGGATGTTTCCAATGTTACTGAGGCTGAAGTTGCATTTCAAAGCTGCGTTAATCTAGAAACTTTAAATGGTATTGAAAATTGGACTTTTCAAGTACTAAATATAAATGGACTTAAAGCCACGTTTAATAATTGTCGAAAGTTTAATTCTAATATTGGGGGTTGGACATATGTAGGTCCAATTTTAGAAAATGTTTTGAATAATTGTGACATGTTTAATCACTCTTTAGCTAATTGGGATTTGACAACTGTAAATTTTGGCTCGCCTATTATTCTACCAAACGCAACTGGTATTTCACAAGCAAATTATGATGAAACTTTAATATCTTGGTCTTCTCAATCATTGTTATCAAATAAAACTTTAAACATGGGTGGCTCACAATACACACTAGGTGGAGAAGCAGAGGCGGCTAGAAACACATTAATCAATACATACGGTTGGACTATTGTTGATGGTGGTGGAATTTAAAAAATAAATACAAATAATCAATAATTAATAATTAATACTTTAAAAAATAAAAAAATGGCAGATAAAATTTGTTACCCAGATCAAGAAACTTGGTTTGTAATTTGGAATGATTCTAGAAAAGAAATAATTTCTTACGGATCAATTAATCCAGAACAGTGCATGAATACTAAATGGACTGAAATAGATTACTATGATACTAATGAAGCTTACGTTGACGTAATGCTAGACAATGGTATTAATCCTTTTCCTGAAGGAGAAGAAGTGATTGAAGAATAGATAATTAAAAAAAATAAAAAGGGGAGCTTGTCTCCTCTTTTTATATATATACATTTGAGGTGCTTTAGCTATAATATAAATATAGATTTTTAGTATTTTAAATGTATTTTTGTTTAACACAAATTAATTTATGGGAACCATAACAATAGATGTAGCTGCTCAATTAGACCAAGCTCCAAGTCAATCTGTTTGTGCTCAACACAAAAAAAAACAATAACAAATAAAATAAAATTAAAAATGGATAACGTAAACGAAAGATTAATATTTGGAGAAAAAGGATTAGCAATATATTCTACAGGAGAATCTAGTACTAACGAAGTTTTTTGCGTAATACAATCAACAGAGGATTCAGTTATAAGCATAGCTGAAGTAATGAATAGTGATCCTATAGTTTCACTAGCAATACCAGCAGGACTAAGTATCTACGGAGTTCTAGAAGGTATAACAGTAACATCAGGTAGCGTAATAGCGTATAAAAGATAGAGTATGCCAGGATTAGGACTAAGTAACGGAATACATAAAACAATAAATAGGTTTTCAGAAGTTAAAACCCTATCTTATATGTTGAGAGCACCCCTAAAGGCAAGAGCAACTTATTACGAGAATGAGACCTGCACAAAAGCAACATTAACAGAATTAGAAAATATAACATAATGAGTAACCTACTAAGAAAATCGAGTCTTGTAATGGCTCCAACCGCCTATAATGATGGCGAGTTGTTGTCTGTTAAGCCAAGTGATGGAAGTGGGGATTTCGACTTCAGCAGAAATTCAGCAGCTACAAGAGTAAATGCACAAGGTCTTGTTGAAAACGTACAGATACTATCGAGTAATTTAGTGCAGAACGG
>Ga0075468_10000500_pt1 | contig 15644 bp, 16 predicted proteins | sample DEB08_DNA_12_FD_77578 | JGI IMG/M metagenome (GOLD analysis project Ga0075468, IMG submission 77578) | Aqueous microbial communities from the Delaware River and Bay under freshwater to marine salinity gradient to study organic matter... | ecosystem: Environmental > Aquatic > Marine > Coastal ...
TTACTGAAGTCTACGTGAGGTTCAACCCTGTTGGCGTCTTCAATAAATTCTGCGACGTATTCTGCGGATTCTACATCTAATCCAGAAAGGTTTTTTGAGGATACAACTTGGTTTGCCCTCTTGTCTTCGTTAGACATATTATTCCTCTACTCTAAACTTGAATACGTCTGGATACTCGTTCCATGCCCCTGCTCCACCGTCGTAAAACGCAAACTTGAGTCCGTAACCATATCCCGCTTCCAGCATCGACATGTCTAAGTCAAAGTAACTTCCTGAAGCGTCAAACGACATCTGAGTATGCATATCACTTCCTGTCCCAAATGCAACAACATCTAAGTCGTCAATAAGTCTGACAACTTTGAACGAGCCGCTTTCAACAATGTGGACATCTGGCGTTGAAGACGCCTTAGTATAAATAGTCGGACACCAGTTCTTTTGACGAGTATAAAGTCGAAAACGAGCAGTTTCGTTGCTATAATAAGAGTCTCTAAGATTTGTGATGTTCATAACCACTTGCGAGACAGAGTTTTGAACAGAACTGTTGAGAGAATTTGGAGTTATTGAGCCTGTGTTGTATTCAACTCCACTTTTGTGCCAAACATCATGAATAGTAGTAAGTGGAGTTGCTGACGCAGTTATTCCCAAATCTGCTGCGTAGATTCCCGTGGAAACCCAAGAACCAGTTGCGTGATTCTTCGAGTCATATAGATTTAGCTTTCCACCAGATGGAGCATCAGATGTCGATGCATATAGGCTTACATGAATGTTGCCAGTTCCTATTGCTGGAATATTAACGAGTCGTCCTCTGGAATAATTATATAGATAAAGTTTATTGAGGTTGTCTTCTGCGGGAGCAAGAGAACTGCTGTAATAGAAATTGCCCCTATCATCTTTTGTTGCAGAATCCCAGCGTGCCTCAAGAGTTGGGCGGCTGAAGAAATATTGAGAACCTCTTGCAGAGAACTTCTTCGTGTAAGAAGATGAGAACGCAGATTCGTTCTCCATCCTTATTCCTACTCCGTATTTTCCTTTTGAGCCGCTGATCCATTGTTCAACTAGTGTTGAAATGTCTACTTCAATATCTTCGGTTCCGTTATCAAAATACGCAGTGTATGTTGGAGAAGCGTGATAATCTCCACCCGCTGTTGTCCATGCAGTAACTCCTGCCGATGAAGATGCCGAGCCAGTCCAGTTGGCGTACCCTACATCGCTATATTCTTCCATATCCAACCCAGTTCCTTCGTCCCAAGAACGAGACACTGCGGATATAGTCATATTATAGTTTTTTGGGAGAGTGCCTGGATGTGCAACGTTGTGAACTCTTAAAAACCAACTTACACTTCCTGAAGCTGGTATCTCCCCTGCTGCTCGTTCTGAGATAATCTCAGTAACTGGGAAGTTTATTAATACTCTGGATTTTTCTGCTGATGAGGACGCCTCTTGTCCGTAGATATGAAAGACTTCTAGAGAGTCTGCAAGTCCCATATTGGATGAAGTTGCTATTGTTTGGAGGTTTGCTTTATATGCATTAGTTATCGTAGTGTCGGCATTTGCCGTATATCTCTTTATTCCCATTATTTGACGGTTCCTATAATATCGGTGTTTGGATATTTCACCTCAAATATAACATTCTTTGGTGCTCTGACGAATCTTCCGTCTGGCGAAGTCATATTTTTGACGTTGAAGTTGATGGATGAATATGATGTCCCTGATGCCTTGTTTATCTTTACCCAAGATGCGTCGGCGACTTGTGGAACAGCATTTAGCGCTGCATATATGTTTGTAATATTGAATGCCTCTCCTACATCTAATTTTGAGGAGAATAGTTGTCGCAGGCGGCTTGTGCAGGCGTCGAGAACTTGAGTGGTGTTGACGCCAGAGACTGCTACGACTTCAAAGCTAACTTCTAGATTGACTATCTTAGCATCGAGGATGTCAACGGAGTCGTTGATGACTCTCTTTGAGTTCAACCAAGTCTTTATGTTCTGCTTTAAGACTTCATTGGTAGACTGAAGGTATCCATTTACCTCTGATATGACGTATATGTTTATATTACGCAAGTTTGAGTCGATATCTCTAATTATCGAGCACCTCTTTACTCCTCCGAAGCGAGCGGGCATAGTTAAGACGAGAGACTTGTAATCTTCCATCGTGACTGCTCTGTTTTGAGCGGAGTGTGTTCCAGAGATAAGCTCTCTTAAGTCGTTTATGTTTGGAGCAGATACGTCGCCTTGGATAGGACTGTCGTTGGTTGCTTCAATACTTGCCCTGACTGCTGCCATCGTAGATGTCACTAAACTTGTCCTGTTTGGAAACTCGATGTCTGCGCCTACGACTGTTGTAATGGTATTTGCTGCTGCGTTTGAATTCTGAGATGTGTTTGCCCTGTAGACTACCTTGATGTCAGTGTTTGCTGGCGCTATTCCGAACTTGTCGCTTTTTACGAGGTTTGACGGATCGAATGCCTTGTCCGTTACATAAGTTTTAGAATGCAAGTCCAATACGACATCACGAGGTTCCACCATTGATGCTGATTTTAGCTCAGAGTCGGAGCCATATCCAAATAAAATGTTTGTTGCGAACCTGTCTCGCTTGACAGCGAAGCGCCTTGGGACAATGATTGGCTTTATTACCGTCGGTGCTGTAGTGTTAGTAGTTGTATCGTTGTTGGCAATGGATGTAAAAATTGTATTCTGTGATAGATTTTCAACTTCAAAGTATTCGTTTCCGTCACTGTCAGTCACTGATATAATCTCAGTGATATTGTTGCCTGGGAGAGTTAGTTTTCTGAACTTTACGAAGTCTCCGAGGTTCTTGAAATCTTTAACTCTATTCTCTCCAGAAACAACCTGCCCTGTTGCTCTTATGGCATAAAAAGTTGGCTCGCCTGTAGTTGGATTGGTTGTGGCGACGACTGTTTCGTTTTCTGATGAAGCAAAATTAACATCTGCCGTGAGAGTGAATAACGCCGAAGCGGTTGAAGATAGTGTTGAACCCGCTTTCATCACTGGTGCATAATTCATATTTGGACCAGAGGCATCGCTATTTGCTGGTATTAGTGCGTAAAGTGTTACGACTCCATGAGTTGCTCTTGCTCCTTGATGTTTATATCCTACTGTTTGTCCATGCTTGAGGACATTCTCGTATTCTATTGCCGTAGACAGAAAGCTTTCGTTTGCTTGATAATCAAGGTAGAATGAGAGCATGTCGCTTGTATAGGCGACAGCATCTATCATAAGAGCGCCGAAACCTGCGGTTGAGAAATCCTTGAATGAATCTGGATAATATCTCTTTGCATATCTTAACAGATCTTCCTTGATTGTCTGGAAATCTCTGCTCAAATAGTTTATGTTTACATTGTCTCTTTTGTTGCTCACTATTTTACCCTCTTACTAAATACTCGTTCGGTGAATATTTTAAACCTTTATATCTAATGTGTCTGAAACGAAAGCAGATGGTATTTCGTAATCTAGAACAAGTTTGACGTAGTTTGAACTACTTGAATTCTCAAATGAACTCCTTATTTCTTCTCCGTTCTCGGACAAGAACTTGATAGATCGTATTCTTACACTCGGTAGATAGGTTCTGACTTGCTCCTCTATCTTTCTATTAATATCCGATAATGTTGACTGAGTGTTGTTCATAAACAAATAACGTCTTAGCCCTACTCCGAACTTGGGATACATTATTCTCTCACCTGGCGACGTTAATATTATCATTTTCAAGTTTTGGCGCGTCATTTGCTTGAGCGTCTTATTCAAAGCGATGCCGTCAACTGGATCTATGTATAATGGTAGTTTTGGTGATATTCCCGACACTTGTTAGTTCTCCGCTATATAAGTAGTTTCAATATCTATTATGTTTTCAACTTTTCTAAGAACGGATCAATGTATACGGTTTCTCCCTCTCCGTTGAGGCAAGTGAGGAAGGTTTGTAGGGTTGATAGTTTTGTTTCGGAGAACATGTCGAATAGATTTTTGCCGTTCAGTTCAGGATAGAAGTCTTCGGCAACAGGTCCGTGGAACACAGAGTCGTCCGATAGGGCTGACTCTTGATAGAGTGCCAATGAAGACGCTATCTCTTTTATCGGAAATGTTTTGGAGAATAATGTTTTATACTCCTCGCTAGCCAACAGCTTTGCTTTTAGCGACGGAAGGACATCATCTTTATAATCCCCATCTTGCTCGCATTCTGCTAAAATAACGGTACTCGTCATAACAGCGTCGGCAGATTGGGCACCTTGACTGAATCCTTCAGCAGTATTTGCTTGCCCGCCTTCCACACGAGTGATTTTTACTAACTCGTAGCTATAAATAACTTTATTACTTAGTTCGGCTGCTCTTCCCCAAAATATAAAACTTGGCTTGTTATATTCTGTTATCGGCACGATGGAGTCAATATCTAGAGCATCGTTGATATTTTCAACTTCTCCAAATACCTTTTCTACAATGAAGTCATCCCAACTTGAATAATTCCAGTTCAATTCAAGCGCAGATGAAATATTCTCTTTTATAAGCGATGCTTCGGTTTTTATCATCTCTTCTAATGCTTGCGAGCCTGAATTTATTTCTTCAATATCGCTTCCTATCAATATTTGTATCTCATTGTACTTTAGGGCTGTATCTTTCATATCGGAGAACAAGTCTCCTTCAAGAGCGTCGAACGAGTTTTGGTATCTACTGGTGTTGTATTTTATTTTCTTTCTTATTATCTCTACAAAAACATCGTCGTCTATAAAGTCTGTTCCATAAACATCGAACACTTGTATTGCTATCATTGCACTTTCGACTATCGCCGTTCGAATGAAGAGCCTTAAACCAGATATAGTTCCCATTCTTCTTAATGGCGACAGCTTGTCACAATAATCATCGGATAGACTCAATGGAAATAACATAGATAAGAGTTCTGATGATTCTTCTGTTATTTGTGAATATCCTAAAATATCTTTTGTCGGATATGTCAAGGCATCTAAGTCGGAACCAGAGGATTTGCCGCTTGATATATTATTTGCCATTCCCTCTACGATTGCTTTGTATACTTCACTATCTTCATGTGTTTCAGTTAGGATTTCCAACTGCTCGAACTGAATATCTTGCAAATCATCAAGATCTATTATGTCTATTGTTCCTACTTTGTGCTCTTTTAGCATTCCTGTGGAAATAGTTCTTCCTAGCGCTGCCTCACTATCACCTATTGTATAGTCGGCGCTCGTATATAAAATTCCTTTTATGCTGCCGTCAGTTTTAGATTCTACAGTGACAATGTTATCTGTGTAATCATCACTTCTCACCACATTTGTTTCGCCCTCGTGTGAGTATTCTATGTGTGTTACCCAGAATTGCCCACTACCTTCGGCATTTGTTATCTCAAGTTCAATTGTGACATTATCTGGTAGCGATGAAAGCGCCTCACCGAGTGGAGGATAGCCAGTTCCCACTCCTTGATAATCATCGTAGTCAAAAATATCGAATCTAACAGTGGTGACGAATGTTTCATTGTCTGCCGATCTGTCATTTCTATTAACTTCTTCAGCAACTTTGCCTAAGCCTCTGCCCTCGTTTGATACGTTGTCATTCAGCTTTACTCCGAGAGCTTCTTCGTAATCGTCACGGAATCTCTCCAACTCACCGTCGTCTTCACCATAATCTTGACCGTTTAAGTATTTAGAATCAAAATCTTTGCCATAGGAATACGGACCAAACTCTTCCCTTGTGATAGTTATTTCCGATATCTCATTCAGGGCGTACTCTGGTTGAGTGTACCCTATGTTGTATTGTATTTTTTCAGCGCCATCGTTTGCTTCAGCAAGTTGGAACAATACTTTGATATTATCAGATACTTCTGACGGGAGATTTTCTCCAGAGTTAATGTATGGGAGTCCTTCTACGTCAGTATAATACCTGAGATTTTTCCATAGGGCGGGATATATGGACACTGCTCCATTGAGATTGTTAATCGTCGATCCATATAATCCCTCGATAGCTGTTTTCATAGCATCGGCAATAATCGGTGGCGTTTCTGGTATTAGTGAATCTTCTGAACCAAATAGAGATGGGAAGGTTGGGAACAGGGAGCCGTCTTGGAATGACTTGAGAAGTTTGTGTATCTTCTTTATCTTCTCGATTAGTCTGTTCTTTTCTTTCGATAAGAGTTCTTCTATTTCGGAGTCGGATAATAAAGGATCTTTATTTCTTAGATAGTTCGCTGCCAGTATGTCTTGACTTGAACCGTCTCCTAAATCGCACGCATTTTCTATAGTCGTCGGAATCGTTTCCGAATCTTCTAAGAAGTTGCCATCTACAATCTTTCCGAGGGCGGAGAATAAGTTGGTGACATCTTCGGGACTTTCGAACATTTCTGGATTGCTGATGCTTAGGCATTCAAGCGCCACATCTACAACAACTTCGGGTGCCGAATTTTTATAAATCGAATTATTTTCTTCAGGCGTTAGATTAGTCTCTAAACTCTCTGTTGCTTTTTTGAATTCACTCATTGTCTGATAAAGTAATTCTGGTGAAACAAATACTTGTTCTACGAGCCCAGTGCTTGGATTTGGGAGATCAAATGAAATTCCAGTTCCAGAATACGCTGCGGTGACGGAACCTCCCCAAACCCAATCTCCGTTGGAGTCCATTGAGCCTGCTGTCTTGGAAACAAAATTTCCAACCACTCCCATAAATCCTTCACCTCCTGCGGAGAGAACTGCATCTGCCCAAGCTTCTCCGTCGTCAAGCATTGATGCGTCAACCCCTATTGTTTTTGATAGCCAAGATTTGAATCCGTCTCCGAACATACTTCCGATTGCTGCAAAGTCCGTAGCAGAAACCGCTTTACACATAAGTTCAAAGATTCCAGTTATGAATGAAACTATGGCGTTTATTAATATATTGTAGAGACTTTTTAGTGCAGTGTCCATTGTTTTCGCCAGATAATCTACTGTCGGTAAGTTGGCTGGTATTGTCATGCCTTGGAAGATTGGTAGTCCCACTTTTAGTTGGAGTTCGTCCTCGCACCCTCCATCTGGACCGCAGCCGCCGAAGCCAAACACTTCTATGACTCCATCTGCATTGAAAAACTCGCTCAAATCTGGATCATCAAATGCTGCCTCTCCGAGTCTGGTTATCGCTGCTTCGAGACTACATTTTAGAGACTCTTCAAGAACACAGTTGAAGTCAACTTTAGAGATCACATCGTTGTATATTTTTTTGACAGCATCCATTGGCTCTTCGACGGCGGATCGAATTGAGCCCCGTGTCTCCTTCAAATCTTTCCAACCTTCAGAAGAGAGGCTCATATTTCCGACAAATTCTTCTGACTGTCTCACTGTTTCTGCTATATTGTTTTTAGTCGCATCATCAAAGACAAGAAATCTTTCTCTCTTTTCTTCTTCATCGGTTTTGCACGATTTTTTGTCGAGATCTAGAGTTATTAGTTTTGCCAAGTTTGCGAATGAGAATAGGTTTCCCATCGCATCGTATTTTTCTATGCCATCGAGAGAGTTCTCTTTAGTATTTATAATTGGCGTTGGATAAGTATATTGAGTTAAGAACTGAAAGATGTCGAAGTCAAGACTTAATTGTTTTGTCAGCGCAGAGGACATATTCCCAAGCTGAAGGAGATAGTTCGCCGTTGTCGGATGGTTTAGCTTAGATGCTTCCAAGAAACAGTCGTACCCTATCGTATGTTTATTTCCGTCTATTAGTGCGAAAGCTGGTTTATAGCTATAATCGAACCCTATTTCCATCAATGACTCTATATCTGGTTCGCATTCCCCTTCTTTGATAGCTGCTGCTGTGACTGAGTTGAGATTGAAATATCTTTTTATTACACTCTTTACTCGTTTCAGGTTTTTTATTTCTTGAACGATGTTGATGTTCGTCATATACTTGTCTGCTTTCGCCATTTTGGGAAGGAAGTCTTCCATACTAGTTGTGATATAGTCTATATCTCGCTCGTAGTTTTCAACTGAAATGTATGCTGATAGATACCCTTCGGCTGGTTTGTTGATGTCACAAGCAGCGCTATTTACCGTGTAATCGTCGAATGTGCCTTTCGGTATCTTCACCAATACCTTCATTCTTACACATTCTCTTGGACTTATATGGAAGTCTGGAGTTGAGGCTGCGTCGTATAGCTTTGTTGGCGTTACGGGAGCGTCGATTGCTTGAGGTATGGATATTGTGATATCGCTCACATCGATTTGAGATAGAGATGTTGACAGAGGGTTTGAAATATAAGTTTTTCCATAAAACCTTATTAGCCTGTCTACTCCATACTTTTTCGCTTCGTCTAATCTTGCATCTCGTTCGCCACCGAAGGACTCGTATTTACTCTTGACAGTGATACATAGATTTCCGAGAGAATCTTCGAATGGTTGGCATTCATTTTTTAGAACCCAATCTGGAATATCGTTGAAATCGAACCAACTCATATTAGTTTACCTTATTGTATTTGCTACAAATATATTTTGACGAGATAGGGCTTAGATACTTATTGTGCCATGAGATATTTATATTCGCCCTTCCCTTGAAATTATCAACCATTGCCTCTGCTGTTGTTATAGCGGCGTTGATTCCAGCAGGGACAAGCTCTATAGAAGGAGTTGTCGGTGAGCCGAAGCCTGGAGCTATATGAGTGTGCGCTGCTATAGTATTGTTATATTTAGCTTGATCTTTCAGGAAATTAAGAACGAGAGCGCTAAGTTTGGAGATTTGTTCCTCCAGTGCCGACATAGCCTCAACCATATTATCTCCCCTTATTATTGGCTGCAATCCTTCTTCGTCATTTACTGCAATAAGTTCGATACCCGCTGGTGCGACGGAGCCGCCTTTTGAGTTGGTTGCAGACGTTCTTGTAACGAGCTTAATGCCCTCGGTTCCTATTATCCTTACGGCGTCTGCCTTTATGCCTATTCCCGACTTGGCGTGGGAGCTTCCCATACCTCCGTTGACTATTCTAAAGTTGTCGTCTATATCTGTCTTTTGACTTATGTAAATTCTTGCTGCGTCGTTGGAAAAGCTTGGATCAACATTTATGTCGCTGGTTGGCACTGGTGCTCCTCGTCCTACAACCATATCTATGGAACTTGCCTGAGTGTGTCCCTGTCCTGAGTATCCAGATGCTCTTGATGCTGGGCGATCTCTTCCGAGGACTATCCAAGAGTTTCCGTGCTGGGTTACACTTTCGCATGGAGACTGAATATATCTGGGTATTGCTTCAGTTATACTGTCGCCGAAGATGCCTGCGCCGCTTCGTCCAGAAGTATAGTTTGCGTCCGAGTCCATAACTGCACGAGTTGCTTCCGACAGTCCGCTGTTATCAACTGAATTTATATTATTTCCCATTGTAATAAATAGCCTTTGTGTTTATTTATGCTCTGTCCCAGCCTGGATATTCTCTGTCAAGCTTGTCTGGAAGATGTTCGTTACCAAATCCTATCCAAGAATTTGTCTTGCCTGACGTCTGTGAATCTGTATGAGATGAGTTTGCACCTTTAGCTGTCCACCAGTTAGATTGACGCATTGGGCTGTTGCCTCCACCTGGCTCTCCGCAGGCGTGTATTCTTCTAACTGATGAAAACATTGTTCTAGGTGAGTGCCATCCATTTGCCCAAGATGGCTTCTCCACTCCGTTCCAATCTCCCCAATATTCCCAGTGCCATCGTTCACGAGATACGGTTCTAATAAATCCGTATCTCCACGCATTTTTAGTTAGCCATTCGAACACCCTTCCATTTTGAGAGGAGATATTAAAGTCGATTGCTATTCCATTTTGATGGTTTGAACTACCAGGCACTGCTGCTAGATTACCAGTTCCTGCTAAATATTTATTGTAAAGCCTTTGTTGATCTGCCATAGTTCTGAATCCGCTTGTTACCTGCATAGCAACACCTTCACCGCTGGCTGCGGAGATCATCGCTTGAACATATCCAGCCACTTCTTTGATTACCATTTTTCCATTGATAGTGACGAATTCTGTTGCGAACCCAAGACTATCTCCTCTTCTGAATAGTTCTTGCCTCGACTCAAAAACAACATTGTCTACATTGGAGGGAGAAGTGCCCCCTGCCGTAGCTCCTACATCTCCAGAATTGGTAATGTCTCCACAAGTTCTCGTCACTGCCGCTGTAGACGCCGCAGAGGTTGCCTGTGGAACTTGATTTGAAGTCGCTGCCGTGAGTGTTCCATTTCGTAAGTCATCAAAAATTCCCATATTACATTAAACAACAACAGATAGGCTTAAATCCTCGCCAAGTGCCGCTGCGTGTTCCCTCCTGTTGTGTATCGACGCTGGTTGTTCAAAATATATCTGCCACCATTGAGCCCAATCTCCAGCGGTGATATCGGCAGCATTATAAGTTATTGTCGCAAGCATACTTTGAGCAACTTCTATTACATATTCTAATTGTTTAGTCGGATCGGTGACTATTTCATACACTTCATCAACATCTTGATTTCCGCTTGCGTAGTCCGTTGGCGTTATTACTGAAACTCCATTCTTTTTTGCTAGTTGTCCGCCTGCAAAATACACTATAACACTTGAGTTAGAGGGTATGCGTATTGATTGAGGCAGCGAACTTGCCTGAGTTGTCATGGAACTTTTTGGCACAGAAACACGCCCTTCGCTTTGAACGTTCATCTGCCACAATCCAAGGGAAGATTCCGTTGCAACGCCAGAAACTACGTTTGCATCGAAATTTGACTCTGCCTTTGCATTTGCCAATATTCCTAACGCGAGGTTGGCATCACCAAGGCGAGATTCTAAAATTGAGTACAGTGAAGCAGCGCTTGTTTCGTTTGCCCCTGCTGCTCTATTTTTTAACACATATGCGTCATGAAGCGCAGCAGCGCCACCAGCAGCAGGAATTGAATCTCCTGTTGGGTGCGATACTGAAGGGCGTTCGTCTCCACAGGGAGCGCAAGCGTCGGCTGCCGATGTGATCCCCTCAAGTTCAGTGAGTATTGCTCTTCCAAACTCTTCAGTGTTATTCATAATATTCACCACATAAGCATCGCTTTTAAGAAGTCTGTTTTCAAAATCAATTCTTATTAGTGCGCCTTCTACCAACTCTTCAGTCATTGAAGTATCTTTTATGCTACATAGCTGAAATATATCAATGTTGGAAACCTTTCCATTTTTCAATACAGGTATGGCGTTATCACTATTCGTATTGTCTGGAAGTATCCAAATATAATATCTAGGATAATTTGTAATACCAGTGGCAGAAATCGCGCCTGTTGTAGTCTCAGACACGCCGTAGTTTGGCAACAAGTCTTTCATTGTGGCAAACCAGCCAGTTCCAGATCCTGCTGAAGATACCACTATAGGAGTGGCTAATGCATGTTTCAAAACTATAGCTTTCTTAGTTGCATTTATTTGAGGAGTCGTTCTACTATTTAACTCTTTTATTTGAGAATTATGGTGAGAAGTAGAGAACGATACTGGATTTAAATTTCTAACAGACGCAGGGGACGCTGATGTCTCCGTTGTCCCATTTATTAATTCCGCCAGTAGTCCGCTTATATTAGAACTACTTGACATTATCTGAATCGCTTAGTAAGTCAAATATCTCGGACTTGTCTATATCTGACAGTCCCAATGCCTTCTCATTTTGCTTCTGTATTAGCGCTACAACTTTTACTAGTTGTTCATTTGAGCGCTGGAGCGTTTCTACATATTTGGCGGCAACCGTGCCTACCTCTCCGTGTCTTGACTCATCTACACCAAGGTAGGATATCAAGTCGCTAAGGAGGGACTTTGTTACTTCCCTGTCCTTTCGTATGTTCTCTATTGCTTCTTCTATATAGTTGTCTTTCTTTTTCATCTAAAGCACCTCCCTATAAATAGAAGTGATAAAGATTATATATCTCCATTTACCCAGTTTCTCTTGAAATGGCGGTATTTTTGACGTAGTTTGTTTAGATTGTTGACAACTTGCTTTGTATTTAAGCCAGTGAGTTCTCTGAGATATAAATATATTGCTTTTTTATTATATATCATCTCGTCCTCATCTATGGTAGTGAGGAGTATCTTTACTGCTTCGAGAACTTTCTTTTCGTTTTCTTTGAGCGAACTTGTGTCCCAAGTTTCTATTTCACTCCAAAGATGTTTCCAGAACTCTCGTTCCTCACGCTCTTCGTGATACTTGTTTCTGGATGCTATGGCATCATTGTCAAGAGCTTTTGGCATCTCGTCATATAAAACTTCTGTTCTCGCTCTCTTGGCATTCTTTTTGACTTTGTGGATGAACCAGTTTTTAGTTACAACACTGAAATAGGAGAATGCTTTTGAACCCTTTGATGCGTCGTATTTTCCAAGAATGGTTGTGAGCCAGACTTTGCATTCGTCTTTTAGCGCGTCAATATTCGGGAGGGTAGTGAACTTGTATGTATATACTATTTTGTCTACCATTTCACTAAATGCTGGACCTATCAAGTCTACATATAATTGAGTTCTAACCTTTATATCACTTGTGGCTACATACTGTATGATAGCGTCTTCGTGTACTTTTGTGAAGTAGTGTCTTCCTGACTTTCCTCTGCGTCCCATATATTATTTTTCTTCCTGTTCATCTACTTCGTCTGCTTCTTCCTGATCTTCTAATATCTCATTCAGAGTCGATATTTGAGTTGATACATGTTCGGCATGTTTTAGCAACTCAGATAAAGTCTCGTCTCCGAAATACATCTCCATTTGATTTACTGCGTCTAGATGTTGTTTGAAATCTTCACTGATGACTTGAATAGCTTCTGCGTTCTCCTGTACGAATCTCATAGTTCCTAACAGTTTGGTTGCGTACCAAATCATTAGAATATTAAATGACACAGAGATTGCTAAAAATGTTATAATCATTTTGTTGGCGTCCAGTTCTTCATTTCTTGTTTGTATGTTTTGACTTCTTCTTTCGCTTCTTCAATATGTTGATTTACGATTGAGCCAACCTGCACTTCAACGTCTTGTTTCTTAGCTAGATTTATGAACTGTGGTATTCTGTTTACCTCAGTGCTATTGCAGCCATCTTCAGAACAAGCGTCTACTGTTTCGCCAAATGAGTGTGAGACTTCAAATTCAATCTCGCAACTCTGGCATTTGTATATGTATCTCGGCACTACTCTGTAAATTCTTGAAAGACAGAAGTTGCGTCCGTTGTGTCATCGTTATCTTGTGTATCAACCTCAACGACAGGGGGGTTGCTCACAACAAGTCCGTCATCCGTAGTTCTAAATTCAAATCCTTGCAATACGGGAACAATGTCTGTTTGATTCATAAGTGAGTTTTGGAGCGCCATCATTACGGCACCGAGAGCTTGGTTAGTTAGTTGCATTGTCGCAATCTCCTTTGTGTTTGTTTCTAAGTTTATTATAACATGATACAGATAATATCTAAAATATCATATAAATATAAACACTAAAAGTAATTAGTCAAGTAGTATTTTTATTATTCTCTGGAATAGTCGTCTTCAAGTCGTATAACATCATCAAGATAAGGAGTGCTCACTTCTATTACTTCTACGCTGCAAGAGTCTGCTGCGAAGCGATGTATTTCACCTGGCTTGATGTGGATTGACTCACCTGGAAATATCTTTCTTGGTACGCCACCTTCGTCGTAGTTATAAAGAATTCCACTGAGAACATATAGAGTCTCTTCCTTTACTTCATGGTATTGTTTTGATAGGCGGTGCCCAGCATTGATAAACAATAGTTTACCAACGTAGTTGTCGGTTTCTGCCCAATGAATCTCGTATCCCCAAGGTTTTTCTATTTTAGTCATTTAGTTTCTCCAATTCGTATTCTTCAAATCTCATTTTGTCATTGTGTTTAGTTCGATAGACTTCGTATACTACTGTCGGTTTGTCAAAAAAATCATATGAAAAAGTTCTCAAAACGATTCCAGTTCCTGCGTCTTTGACAATGCCATCAGTATACGGCTCACGCCAGTTAACCATATCTCCTACTTTATGTGACATTTCTTGCCTTATAAAACTCTATCCAATGCTCTGCCATTTCTTCCATTAACATCTCGAAGGTGTATTTTGGAGACCATCCTAGTTCTGTTCTTATTTTAGTAGAGTCTCCACGAAGATATGGAAGTTCTTCTGGGCGCATAAATTTTGGATTCTGAACAACGTAATCTTTATAATCTAAGTCGTGATATCCAAACACTAATTCACACATCTCACGAACAGAATGAGTTTCTCCTGTAGATACTACCCAATCTCCAGGTTCATCTTGCTGTAGCATAAGGTGCATCGCCCTAACGTAATCCCATGAATGTCCCCAGTCTCTATAGGAATCCATATTGCCAAGTTCTAGTTTATCTTGCAATCCAAGTTTAATTCTTGCTGCTGCTTTGGCAACCTTGTTTGTTACAAAGTTCGATCCTCTACGGGGAGATTCGTGATTGAACAATATTCCATTCGTAGCGTGCAGCCCATATGCCCTTCTATAATTTCTTACGATGTTGTAACCAAATACTTTAGAACATCCGTATGGAGAAACAGGATTCATTGTCGTGGACTCTCTCTGGTAGTTATCTTCGTCTACAGTTAGTCCAAACATCTCTGACGATGAAGCTTGGTAAAACTTGGCATCTGGGCAACATCTCCTGTGCGCTTCTAAAACATTTAAAACGCCGATGGCATTTGTTTGTGCTGTGAATTGTGGTATATCAAAGCTTATCCTAACATGAGATTGCGCAGCAATATTATACACTTCGTCTGGTTGCACAATATCTAATATTTTTTCTATTCCGCCCTGATCTGACAAATCTCCATAATAAGTATTTATACTATTTTCGAAATGTTCTAACCTAGTGCTTTGATTTTCTGATGTTGAATTTCTTCTAACTATTCCGTGAACATCGTACCCTAGTTCTAATAAATACTCAGACAGATAACTTCCGTCTTGCCCGTTTATTCCAGTTATAAATGCTTTTTTACTCATATCGTCTCCATAAATTCTATCTATTGAAAATATCCATTTCAGTTAAGTCAGGCCAATCTGTTATTGTCCATTGTTTTGGCACAGTGCTAATAGCCGTAGGCAGCTTTTCAATCCCAGCATCTGCCGTCTCTGGTGTCATATAGTAATGAAAGCCGTGGGTGGTGATGTTTTGCTCCCTCCACGGCACATCAGGAATTCTGCCATCATACGACATCTTCTTTAAATCAATTGACGCTTGTTCATTATCAGTCAATATCATGCCGCCTCTACCTAGACTCAGGTGCTTTCTAAATTGGAAGCTTAAGCACATAAAAGTATTCGGTATATACGAATCTTTTTTCCACAATACTGCTGCGTCGATTATGTTAGTATTTCCAATATAATAATAATCTTTCCATTTTTCATCTCTCCAGTCAAATTCAATATTCAATTTATTGGCAAGAAATGGAATAGATATATATGTCCTTTTGGGAACAGAAAAGTGCTTTACGTCTTGATGTCTCATACATAATTCCACTGCATGCGTACAGCAATCTACAGCAACGGCGTGGGGAGAGCCAAAATAATTAGCGACTTGTCTCTCGAATTCTCTTATAGATTCGAAGCTCATTTCACTGCCTCCACATTCAAGCTTATCAGTGTGCCATTTTCCTTATCCATATGAGGGATATATGCCTGAGAGTGATCGTCGAAATGCGAGTG
>Ga0075468_10000507_pt1 | contig 15599 bp, 14 predicted proteins | sample DEB08_DNA_12_FD_77578 | JGI IMG/M metagenome (GOLD analysis project Ga0075468, IMG submission 77578) | Aqueous microbial communities from the Delaware River and Bay under freshwater to marine salinity gradient to study organic matter... | ecosystem: Environmental > Aquatic > Marine > Coastal ...
TCACAACGCAATGGTGGGTGGATATGTAGAACACATATTACACGTTATCAATATGTCCAAACAAATTAAAGATGTGTGGGTATCAAATGGAGCGATGATAAACTTTACAGATGAAGAATTGGTATTCGCAGCTATGCACCACGACTTAGGAAAGATTGGAGACTTGGAGGGTAATGATTATTATGTAATTCAAGACAATGATTGGAGAGTTAAAAATATGGGTGAAGTCTATACTCATAATGAAAACATAACTTCATATATGAATGTTACGGATAGGTCATTGTTTATTCTACAACACTATGGAATCAATATGTCTGAGTTTGAATATCTTGGATTGAAATTAGCTGACGGACTTTACGAGGACGCTAATGAAAAATATCTAAAAGGATACAATCCAGCTTGGAATCTAAAAAGTAATATTGCTTACATTATACACCAAGCAGATATGATGGCTACTCACACCGAATATGATGAGTGGCACAGAGAAGACAAAAAAGAATCTGCTAAGGTTCAGAAATCAGTAAGTAAAATCAAAGAAGCAGTTGACAATGAGGTAAAAGAAAAATTCACTAAGTCAACAGACCCAAAGGATATATTTAATGAATTGTTTGGAGAGAAAAAATGATAGGATACATATTATTAAGTGTAATTATCTTGACTTTAAGTTATGTTGTATTTAACTTAACGAGAAAGGTAGAGAGATTAGAAAGTTGGATTGAAGATTATGCACAAAGAATATTAGATACTAAACAAGTCTTAGAAGAAATAGACGCTAAGGGTAGTTTTGAATCTGATGATGAAATCGGTGTAGTCTTTACATCAATCAAAGAAGCAGTAGATGAGATAAACGAAATAACAGAACAGGAGTTATAATGCCAAGAAAAGCAGCAAAGGGTTCACCAAGATATTACTTCCACCAAGGAACAGAAGACGCAATCATTAGACACAATAAAGAAACTCGTCCACATATGAGAGAACGAATTTATAATGAACATATCAGAACACCTTTTGAAAAGTTGGCTGAAAACATTATCCATACATTTAAGTTTTATTACTTTGATGTTCCGAGTGATGATGTTAAACACGAAGTAGTAAGTTTCTTATATATGAATATGCATAAGTTTACCGAAGGTAAAGGAAAAGCATTTAGTTATTTCAGTATTGTTGCTAAGAACTATTTGATTCTACACAACAACAATAATTACAAAAAACTAAAACAGACTGACGGAGAAGACGCAACTGATTACAAAAGAGATGCGATGTGGGAAACCAACAGAGAAGATGTTTTAGAAGGACAGAAAGAATATATGGATTTATTCGTAGACTATTGGTCCAACAATCTAACTACCGTGTTTAAAAGAAAACAAGATATTGATGTTGCTAATTCAGTATTGTATCTTATGGAACAAAGAAAGAACATTGAGAACTTTAATAAGAAAGCTCTATACATTCTGATTAGAGAAATGACCGGTAGTAACACTCAACACATCACTCGTGTTATAAATGTTTTGAAAAAACATCACGTCAATTTACAAAAGAATTATCTGGCGACTGGAAGTATAGAAACTAAATATACTGGAAGTTGGGATATATTGTAGTGTAACAACGGGCGATATTTCTACCGCCCGTTAATTCCACCTTTATTTGTTGAGTAATCCGAGCACTACAATAAGTGCTATGAATCCAGCAAATCCTGCGTTTCCGAAGCTATTTACTAATCCAATCAAATTACCAACAATATCAATACCTAAGAATCCCCCTACAAATATTAATTGTACGAGAACGCCCAAGCCGACTATGTGAAGTAATAGGTCTTTAATACCAGTTACACCTTCCATAATCATTTTGATTGTGTCTTTCATTTAGTTTCCCCCTTTTAATGAATAAAAATCGGCATTAGAACCGATTTCAGTAATAACTATAAGTTAAAATCAAAAAAATCAATCAGTATATAAATATATATTCCCTTTTTTTAATATTTTACTATTTATTGTTAGGTAAAAACTATGGCAAAAGATTACGAAATATTCGAGGGAAAAACCCTATCAGATGTCTTCAAAGACATATATGATAATTCCAAAACTAACAAAACACAATTAGAAGTATTGATGAAAGAGGTAGTGGGATTTATCAAGGACGGAGATACAGCCGTTCAAATTATCCCTATGTTAAAAGAGTATTTAGAAATCAATGTAAAGAACGACGAACAACTTGTTAAGTTGGCAACAATCGTTCAAAGAATTACAGCAGCTGAAAAACGAATAACATCTGACGATAATGAGTTCGGTTTATCAGAAGCAGAAAAAGAACAATTGATGAGTGCAATAGAATCAGATGTTCAAGAGTTACAAATCAAAAAAGACGAAATAGAAAGTTCTATCAGTAAGGAAAGTTAATGGCTAAGATATTGGACAAACCGCTTGATAATGTAAGTGTTCAAGGTAATGGTGTAGTCACAAAAAATGAACTTCGTGCGATATTAAAAAACATATCGGTTAAAATTCCGGATGCGCAAACAAACTCAAATTTAGAAGTATTTGAAGTTTTAGAATTAAAAACTGATGCTGAAACAAAACAACAAGAAGTTGTTGGTAGATATGTTTATTCTCAACACGGAGATTCTGAGGTTAATAATTATAAACCTTGTAATTCTAATATTATTCAATATCCTATGGTTGGAGAATTGTGGTTAGGACTTAGTTATAAAGATGAAAATTATTATTTAGCAAGATTGAGTGATACTGATATTTCAGTAAACTACCAAAAATTAGGAGAAAGTGAAAAAGTAATTTCACCAGGTGTAGACAACACAGATGTAAAAACACCAAAAGAAAGTATTTTATCTCGATTATTTGGAACTATAAAAAAAGATATAAATCCAACAGCTAAAGCTTTTGAAGAGGGGTCAACACTTATCCAAGGTAGATTTAACAACTATATAAACCTTGGTAGTGATGATGACAGTAGAGGTATAATAAATATCAATAACTTTGATGCTGCAACTATTGATATTGGTATAAAGGAGCAAGTTACTTTTAGTGGAATAGGTGGGGAAATATTTCCACAAATACAAGAATCGGCAACCATTACAATGGACGCTGATAGGATAGAATTAAATGCAAGAAATACTGGTATTGAAATTTCATCGCTAGATAGTATTCTTATTGATTCAGATGAGGGTGATTTAATATTAGAAGCAGCAGATAGAATTAGATTGAGACCAAGAAATAGTATAATAGACCTTGATATTAAAAATGGTGGAACACTATTGACCAGAACAAAAGATGGATTCCCTTTTGGACAACTTGATATGATAGGATTTTTAAAACAAGTTACGGGAATACAAAAAATGTTTCAAGCGCTGATAATTGGTATTCCTAAATTATCAAGTCCAGCTACATTACCTTCTGGCGTAAAAGATATTGTTAAAGGATTGAAAGGTGCACAACAATTTGTAGACGCTACTATTAATTTAGAATTTTTAAGTCAATACATAATGGAAACAAAAACCATAGAAGAGATAAAAGCGGTTTTACCGATACCGGCTGGATTTGGTGGTATCATTGATGATATAGCAAATATCACAGACGAACAAATTAAAAAATTAGAAGAATTAGAAAAGTCAGTTGGAGAACAAATACAGAAAGCATCTGAATTACAAAGCACATTATCACAATCACCACCAGATGTAGGTAGTGTTAAAAACTTAATAGATGGTGGAAGTTTTGATAGTTTTGATGGTGTAGCAGATTTAAGAAGTGTACTTGGTGACAATCCAAGTGATAAAGATTTAGAAAGGTATATCAGTAATGGTGGATTAAGTAGTTTTGAAAACCAAGTTTCAGATTTGAATAGTGTTGTCGGTTCAGCTGACACAGCAAGGTCATATAAAAATTTATTTAAAGCAGCAAGGAGTTAAAAATGAACAAAAATAAATTAAGAAATATAATTGAATTAGTTGTCCGTAAAGAAGTTAAAAAACAACTGAGCGAGATATTTATTAATGAAGAAAAAGAAATCAAATTAGCAGAAACGATTTCTAAACCCAAACCTAAAAGGGTTATCAATAAACCTAAAAAACAATACACAAAAAACACAGCGTTAAATGAAGTATTGAACCAAACCAAACCATTAGGTGCACCAATGGAAGATGAATATCCTACATTAGGTGGTGGAATATTAGGTAGTGATAATATGGCAGAAGTCTTAGGTTATGGTGATTTAGGCAGAGGACAGAATAAAGAAAAAGCAAGAGAAATGGCAGCAGTTGACTCAATCAAAAAAGCAGGTGTTTCGGTAGACGCAGTTCCTGAAGATGTACAAAATGCATTGACTCGTGATTATTCTGGATTGATGAAAGCAATTAATAAAAAGAAAAGTGGTGAAGGTAATTTTAGACCTTAATAAAAAATGGCAAGAAGCGTAAGAGAAATAGATAGAAATGAAGACAAGTATGTCGGAATAAGATTTCCGTTGGATTATAGTCCAGAGGGATTTTTCTATAAAACGAAAACCGTATTAGAACAATCAAAGGCAAATCTTAGAAACTTATTACTTACTACGCCAGGTGAAAGAATCTTTCAACCAAGCTTTGGGAGTCGTTTAAAAAACATTGTCTTTGAACAAGGACAAGATATTCCCAATAGAGTTGAAGAAACTATTAGAACCGCTACTGACAATTTCTTACCTTATATTAACATTATAAACGTGTTCACTACACAAGAACGAAATCAAGTCAATATTCAGGTTGAGTTTTCAGTTACACTTAATCCAGATGTGATTGAAATATTAAACTTTGACTTTAGAATTGGAGAATAGAAATGTCCGACTACGGAACAAATAAAAAAATATTATCAAAAGAAGTAAGTTATCTCGGTAGAGACTTTACAGATATTAGAGAAAACTTAATAGAGTTTGCGAAATCCTATTTCCCAAATCAATACAATGACTTTAATGAAGCATCACCAGGTATGATGTTTGTTGAAATGGCAGCGTATGTCGGAGATGTATTGAACTACTATGTTGATAATCAATTTAGAGAAACTTTAATTCAGTTCGCAGAAGAAAGAAAAAATGTTTTAGCGATTGCACAATCATATGGATATAAACCAAGATTAGCATCACCTGCTATGGTTGAGATGACATTTAGTATAGATGTTCCAGCAGTAGCTATTGACTCTGATAATTATAAACCAGATTTAGATTTTGCAGGAAAGATAGAATCTAACTCAACTCTGGTAGCAAACAATGGAACAGAATTTACATTATTAGATAATATTGATTTTAAAGTGTCAAGTTCATTAGACACTATGGAAGTAAAAGCATTACAACCCTCATCAGGTAATATTCCTACAAACTTTAGATTAACTAAAAGAGGAATGGTGCAATCTGGTATTAGGGAAGAGGAAACCTTTTCATTTACAAATGCAAAAGAATTTGATAAGATAGTTTTATCAAATAATAAAGTTACAAATATCGTTGAAGTTACGGATAGTGAAAATAATAAATACTATGAAGTTCCTTTCTTAGCACAAGATACGGTGTTTGAAGATGAAGAAAATTCAACACTCAATGACCCAGCGTTAGCTGAGTTCAAAACCGATACACCATACTTATTAAAGTTAATTAAAACTGCAAGACGATTCACAACAAGAGTTCGTGATGATAATAAAATGGAATTACTATTTGGTTCCGGAGTTAGTGATAATGCAGATGAAGAAATCATTCCAAATCCTGATAATGTCGGTTCAAGATTAGGATTAGGTGTTTCAAGATTAGATGAAGCATTTGACCCAAGTAATTTCTTAAAAACAAGAACATTCGGATTAGCACCAAGTAACACAACACTTACCGTAACTTATAATTATGGTGGAGCAGTAGAACACAATGTACCAACAAATAGTATAACATCATTTAATAGACTATCTTATACTAATAGTACACAAGGTTTAAGTGTAACCACATTAGCTGAGGTAAAAGCAAGTATTACAGCTATAAATGAAGAACCAGCTTCGGGTGGTGCTTCAACAGAAACCATTACAGAAATAAAGCAAAATGCATCTGCTTATTTCAATGCACAAAATAGAGCAGTAACAAAAGCTGATTACATAACAAGAGTTTACTCTTTACCACAAAAGTATGGTAATGTAGCAAAAGCATTTATTGTTCAAGACGAACAATTAGAACAGAATGGACAATTAGTTATTAATGATGGTATAACAGTTGATACGAGAAGTAAAGGAACTGCAGTCAAAAATCCATTAGCACTAAATATGTATTTATTGGGATACGATTCAAGTAAAAGTTTAGTTAGATTAAACAGGGCGGTAAAGAATAATGTTAAAACATATTTATCTCAATATAGATTATTAACAGACGCTATCAACATTAAAGACGGATACATAATTAACTTTGGTGTAAAATATAATATCGTTACAAAAAGAGGGTATAATAAAAATGATGTATTGTTTAGAACAATACAAAAAGTAAAAGAATTCTTTCAAGTAGAAAAATGGCAAATCAATCAACCAATTATATTAAGTGATTTAGCATATCAGATTTCCACTTGTGAGGGTGTGGTATCATTAGTTCCACCAGCAGAAAATAATCCAAACAACGAACTTATACTTATTGAGAATAAATTTGAAACTGGTCTTGGATATAGTGGTAACATTTATGATATGATTTCTGCTACAAAAGACGGAATCGTTTATCCTTCATTAGACCCAAGTATATTTGAACTTAAATTCCCTAATACAGATATTGAGGGTAGAGTAGTGGGAGATAGATAATGCATTATTTTGAATTTGGAAAAAGAGATACAACACTTTATTCTGGCGGAACAACAGCTTCCAGAAATACGGGTATTGATGAAATATTAGAAATAAATAAAGTTGTAAACAATAATGGTACGGTAGGAAATGTATCAAGAGTATTGATTGATTTTGATTTAAGTTTTATTTCTAAATCAGTTCAAGACGGAAAAATACCTTCTACGGCAAAATATTATTTAAATTTATTTGACGCAACATCAGATGAAGTTGAAGTTGAACAATCACTACACATTTATATGGTTAGTGGTAGTTGGAAACAAGGTTCAGGAAAACTTGACCACGACCCAGTAACACAAAATGGAGCGACCTATCAATATCGTGACCACGAGGCAAAAACACCTTGGGTAACGGGTTCAGTATTGACTGACGGTGGTTCTTGGTTTACGGCGAGTAGTGGACAATACGAAGTGTCATCATCATACAACTTAACATTTGATAAAAAAGATGTTAGGGCAGATGTTACCGATATGGTAAACAACTTTATATATTCAAGTTCAATTTATCCTAATAATGGTTTTATAGTCAAAAGAGAAGATAGTGGTTCTTATGGAGACCATCCAAGTTCATCTATGTTTGACTTTAATACCGGACAAGAGGGTGATAGTTCAAGATTAGGAAATCTACAATATTTCTCAAGAGAAACCCATACAATCTATCCACCTAAATTAGAAGCAGAGTGGGACGATAGTTCTTGGTCAACAGGAAGTTTATCTGCTTTAAGTTCAACAGACTTAGAAAGATTAAAAGTTTACTTTAAAAATATGAAAACAGAATACAAAGAAAAGTCAATTGTAAAATTTAGAGTAGTTGGTAGAGAACTTTATCCTTCATCAAGTTTTAGCGCAACGCCAAGTGAATTGGGTGTTAAATATTTACCAAGTGCTTCAGTAGAATATGAAGTAAGAGACGCTGATACCGAAGAAGTAATTATACCTTTTGGTAGTGGTTCAAGAATTAGTTGTGATTCAGACGGAAACTTTTTTAGAGTTCAAATGAATGCATTTCAAGCAGAAAGAAATTATCGTTTTTGTGTTAAGGTAGTTAGTGGAAGTGGAACAACTGACGAACAAATAAATTACTATGATGACAATTATGAATTTAGAGTTGTGAGATAACAATGCCATATTTACCAAGTGAAGCAGCAAAAAAATCTAAACTATACAGCAACATACTTAATGGTGCTGAAATAGAATATCAAAAAGAAATAGAATTTTTAAAACAACAACAATCTATTTCTGCTTCAATAGATGCCAATACACCACTTAGAGATGATGAGGGATTTTTAGTTTCATTCGAAAGTGAAACGATTGGTGTTTCATTAGAAGAAGAGTTTGAACAAGTTCGTTTAGAAAATGCACAATACTTTTTTGAAGGAGAAATAGATAATGAATTTACTTATTATTTTCAACCAGAAGAAGATGAGGAAGAAGATGATGAGGAAGAAAATGATGTTATCGACGAAGCAACAGACGAAGAGGTAGAATTCCAACTGACAAAAAGAGATAATCTAATTCAAGTTATGAATATTTACTTTAATGAAGAATTTACACCAGATATGTCAACCGATAAACTACACTCAGTATTAAATACATTTTTTAAAACTGAGGGTCCTATCGGTGGTAAAAATGTAGAAGGTTGGAAAGCATTCAGACAAGACAAAATTAAAGTAAAAAAATTCACAAAAAAAGGTAAAAAGAAAAGACCAGGTGGTGGTAGAAGTCATAGACACAACTATCGTTCATTAAAAAAAGATTTAGCCGGTTATCAGTATGATGATGTAATTAACAAACAATTATATCATACAAGACGAGGACAAGAGATTTGGTTACAATTAGGTTTTCCATACCAGAGAGATGAAAAATAATGGCATTAGAATACGGATTTACACAACAAGAAAGAAACCAATACTTTAATCCAGAAAAAGTTTATAGTAGTTGGGGTAGAGACTTTGAAAGTGATTTTATGGTTCTATATGTTTATGATATGGAAGGTAGTTTTCTTATCAGTAAAATTATGGGTCTTAATGAAGTTAACTTTCAAAATGACGGGGATTTCATAGACCTTGATGTAGGACAACACCTAAGAGATTTAGGATTTAGTGAGGGTGAATACAATGTTACATATAAGTTTCTTAGAAGATTAGCTGGTAGAGAAACTACTCAATTTGTAGATAGAAAAGGAATAATTTTTGATGGTCAAGTTGAAAGAGATGTAGTAAATGATGAAGTAAAGTTTTTTAAAGCAACTGGTGATGAATCAGACAAGACTATGCGTGAAGAAGTATTCATTAAAGAAATGAAATATGAACTCGTAGAAACTTCACCAGACCGAACAGAATTTATATTACAGATTAATGATAAAATAAAAAATTCAGAATACATACAAGAGTTTATTGAAATGGGTGAGATGATTCAATATAAACCAATAAGTAGACAAAATATGGGTTCTATAAAATTTGACCCAAAAGACCCGCAAGTTTTAGAATTTGATATAGACCCAAAAGATAGAGGGTTCACACAAAATATGGTAGGTGGTCAAATCGTTATACCAAAACTATATAAAGTTGATGGAGATGAAGATACTGACAATAGTGATATCGTATTAGATGATGATGATGATGATGGTGATACACCATATCTACAAGGACTTCTTGGTGATGGAGCTTCAACTGATTTTAGAGGCGATGGAATATCAAACAAAGAATTAATTGACATATTACTAAATGACCCGGACCCAATGGAAAGAGAAATAGCAGACGGAGCATTACAAGAAAGAGCAAACGAGCAATACTAATGGCAAGAAGAGCATTCATAGGAGCAAACAGAAGAACCGACGCAATTCGTAGGAAAATGGGACGACCAACAGGAACAGCTCCACCAAGAGTTGCACCACCAAGAAGAATTCCAGTAAGAATAGACCTTGGTTCAGGTGGTAGACCAGATTTAAGAAGAGATACATCAGCTGATGACATTGTTCTTCGTCCAATAGAATTAGATAGAGATGATAGTGGTGATAACTTTAAAGACCCAAGAGACCCTGGAGTACCAATCAGAACACCCATACCACAAACATTGGGTGGATTTCCGGTTGACATTAGAGCAAACCGACCAGAAGAGGGTGATACAAAAGGTGATGAAATAATTTCAGATGTTGATTTAAAAGAAATTGAAAAAGAAAGAGATTTAATTTTATTTCCACCACCACCGCCACCAAGAGGACCTTTTATTGAAGACCTACCAGATTTTAAACCAGTAAAAACAGGACTTGGAGTTATAGGTTCAGGTGGTGTAAAAGACCAAGAAATTTTAGGTGGACCAGTAAAAAGAAAAAAGAAAAAGAAAATTATTCCTATTAAAAGGAAACCTATTAAGGAAGACATTAGAAAGGTAAAATCTAAAAGAGGTAATGCCAGAAATAACATTAAAGCAGGTCTTACAAAGAAAATTCCTGCAGGAGAAACTATAATTGAAGTTATAAACGAACAGATAGAAGTTACAAGAAAAACAAGAAAAGTTTCAAGACCAGCGCCAGTTCGTTCAGTAATACAACTCGTTAGACCAAGACCAAGTGTTCCGGTTAGAGAAGTAAGACCAACAACAAGAATAGCTGGTCAACCAATTAGAAGACCAGCACCACCAGTTCCAGATGTTCCACCACCACCACCACCAAGACCACAAGTCGCAGTGGCACCAATTAGGACATCAAGACCACAGGTAGCATCAGCGCCAGTAAGAACAAGACCTACAAGAGGTTCAGCAGTGTCAGCGCCAGTAAGAACAAGAACAACAAGACGACAAGGTGGAGGTAGATACTAATGGCAAGAGCAACAAGTAAGTCAAGACAAGTTGGAGCAGGAAGTCGTTCAAATAGAAAACGACCAACAGGAACAGCTCCACCAAGAATTGCACCACCAAGAACACCAAAACCAAAAGTAGTTGCACCACAACCCAAACCACAAAATGTCGTGTCAGGACCAACTTTTAAGGGTTCACCAACAATCGTTAGACCAGACGGAGTAACAGAAGTTCTTGGACCAGGTGGAGTAGTATTAGAAGAAATAGGTGTTGATGGAAAAATGATTGTTGACCCAATCAAAGACGCAGGATTTGACCCTAAGAATCCACCGGCAAGTATTCAAGCAGTAAGAGATGAATTTAGAGAACACGTTGAAAGTGGTAGAGATGAAGCAGGTGAAGTATTTTTTGTAAGTGATGAAACAAAAGCAGCGTTGGTTAATGACGGGTTGGGAAATAGAGCACAATCAAAAGATGATTTAGTAAAAAGAAAAGTTATTAAACCAAATGGTGAATTTACCAAAAAGTATCAGCAAGTAGCTAATGAGGAAGTTATTAATCCTAAACAAGAACAAGCTAATTTATCACCGAGAGATTATGTAGCTACTATTGAAGAAGTTATAGATAGTAATCGTATTAGAGTTTCTTTATCTTATAATGACGGAGTAAATCTTTACGGACATAAAGGTGAAGACCAAGTAGCAAATCGCTTCAAAGGATTTAGAGTAAATTATGTAAAGAACAATATAGAACGATATAAAACTTATGTAAAAATTGATTCACAATATTATCTCGTTACAAATAGTGTATTGGGTGTTGACGGACAACAAAGAATTTTAAAAACAAAATTACCATTAACAAATGATATTGAGTTTGGAGAAGGTTTTACATTTGTAGAAAAAAGATTACCAGACTATATTGATAATGTTAGATTAGTTCCATTTGAAGATGATGTTGATGACGGAATATTCTTAAGACTTCCAAACTTTAATTCAATAGACAACCCAATTAATTTTCAAGGAACACAATACGGAACACATAACGCATTAACAAGTTCAAACGCTGATGATACTCGTGATATAGAAAGATTATTAATATCAGGTAGTTTATTAGATGTTCAACCAAATACAGAATATGGTAAAACCACTACTGATTTAACAATAGAATCAGATGATTATGGGTTTGGAAACTTTATTCACTTTTCAAGTGCAGAAACAAGAATTAGAAATTTTGAAAAAAAATTAAAACTAATAGAAGGATATAATTCAGATAGTTCATCATTAGTTAGTATTTCAAGTTCATTAGAAACTATACAAGAAATAGAAGCAAAAAGACAAAGAGTTAAAAATTCATTTGACCCATTTGAACATCATATGTATTTTGAAAGTTCATCTTATGTAAGTTCATCAGCTGGACAATTCCACGATACAACTTGGCCTAAGACAAATTCATCATCACCATATACATTAGCAGCAGTCGGTAGTTCAGATGCTAATACTTGGTTCAATAGAAGAATTACAGAATCTTCTGATTATGACCAAAGAAATATGAACTCATTAAGAAACTCTTTACCAGAACATATTTACGCAGATACTGAAAACAATGTGTTCTTAGAATTTATGGATATGGTTGGGCAACAATTTGATGAGATATGGAGTTATACAAAATCCATAACGGATTTAAATGTAAGAGTAAATAAAATATCTGAGGGTATATCAAAAGATGTAGCGATACATTATGCAAATGCACTTGGTATGAATCTATATAGTGGTAATGATTTATTATCTTTACCAACTTATTTATTAGGAAAAAATAAAGACGGAACAGATTTATATGAATCACCACAAGAAGCAGTTACGGAAAAAATTTGGAAAAGAATATTAGCAAACTTACCTTTCTTTATCAAAACAAAAGGAACAGAACGTTCTCTAAAAGGATTACTAAATTGTTATGGGATTCCAAGTACAATGTTGAGAGTTCGTGAATATGGTGGACCAGATAAAGGAACAAGAGTAAGTTATGAAATCAAAAGAAAGTTTACAAGAGCATTAGATTTTAAAGCAGCACAATACATTAAGTCTAATTGGAAAGCAGCAGCAGATGGATTAATTCCTGATACATTAGAATTTAGATTTAGAAGTCCTAAATCACAAGACCAAGTAATTTTACAAAAAGATGATAACTTTGCTATCTCATTACAGGATAATGGAGAAACAGATGACTATGGTTATTTAAGATTTACCATTAGTGGTTCAGACGGAAGTGTAAATTATATAACATCATCACTACAACCATTTTATAATGATGAGATGTGGTCAGTTATGTTGACAAGAAAGTCAGCAAGTAATGGTGATGAATTTGATGATGATAGTATTTATGCGAGTTCTTCATTTGAATTAACAACAAAATATTATGAGTCTTCAAGACAAAAGATTTTATATCAAGATAGTCAAAGTATGGAAGTGACATCTTCTGCAATCAATGCAGCATTTACTTCAAGTGGACACGTTTACTTAGGTGGTAGTGGTAGTTCATTTGGAAATCAGTTTACAGGTTCATTAATGGAATATCGATTATGGTCAGAACCATTAAGTTCAAGTGTATTTGACAATCACGTCCGAACACCAAAATCATATAATGGTAATAGTTATTCTTCATCATTTGATGAATTATTAGTTCGTTATCAATTAGATGAAAATAAAAATTTATCATCTTCAGCAACAGCTTCAAATACAGCACACGATTTATCATTGTATACAGAACCACAATCGGTTGATGTTGTTGGATTTACAGGAAACTTTTACAGAACATTAGTAGACCAAGAAAAAGTAAAAGTTCCAAGTTTAGGACCAACTCGTAGAAATGCGACTAAGATTAGAATTGAGGATTCAGACATACCAAAAGATATAAATGGTAGTGGTTCATTGTTAGTTGATAAAAGACGAGAACAATCCAATGATGACTTCGCACCACTTGATGACCACTCATTAGGAATCTACTTTTCACCAGTTGATATTGTAAATGAAGACATAATGTATAGTATTGCAGATTTTAATTTTGACGATTACATTGGTGACCCAAGAGACCAATACAGACCTTTTTATAAAGATTTAAGAGATTTAAGAAAGGAATACTTTAAACGATATGATATGTCAAATAATTTCTTTGACTATTTAAGAATTTTAGAATTTTATGATAGTAGTATTTACGATACAATTTTACAATTAGTTCCAGCGAGAGCAAAAACAAGTATTGGTGTATTGATAGAACCAAATATTTTAGAAAGAAATAAGCAAGTCATAGGACAACGACCAGAATTTGAAAACACATTTTTTGAAAACGCTGGGGAGTATGATACTGGTATTCTTATTACAAGATACATAACAGGTTCTAATGATAATTACTTTGAAACAAGTGGTGAATATACAACCTATGGTGGAGATATTAATTTAGCATTCTTTGATACAGGTTCATCATTAGGATTCTTAAATAATCGTTCTATAATGATATTAGACGGTATAGACAAACGAGGTGAGTACGGAACAACATATGCAACAGCAAGTGTTACTTTGGGTTCACACAATAATATATTTACAGAAGTATTACAACCTAACATTACAGGTTCAAGATTATCACAAACATATGAAGTAAAAGAATTTTTCTATTCAAGTTCATTGAGTGCTTCTATTGGACCAACATTAGCATATAGTTCATCATTTAAACCATCAGATGTAGAAAGTATGGCAGTATCAACTAATTTATTTAGAGCATTTTATCAAGGAAATATTTTAACAAGAGATAATTCAATTGACGGAGAGGAACCAGTAATAGTCAATGAAGTTGCACCAACAGTATTAAAGACACAAGATTCAGATATATCTAAACTAAGAACGGATTAAAACAATGGAAAATTTAACTTTCTTATATTTATTATTGAAAAAGAATAGTTATATCATTTCCACAGGAGTAAAATAAAATGGGATTTTTAGACAACACGAGTATAACAGTAGACGCTATCTTGACAAAAAAAGGTCGTGAACTTTTGGCAAGAGGGCAGAACGAATTTAAAATTACAAAGTTTGCATTAGCAGACGACGAGGTTGATTACAATCTTTACGATACATCACACCCAAACGGGTCAAACTTCTATGCGGCAGTCATTGAGAATATGCCACTATTAGAAGCGTTCGTAGATGAGAATCAACTAATGAGATATAAATTGACAACACTTCCAAAGGAAACAAACAAGCTTCCTATATTGGAATTACCTTCACCTTCATTGACTTTCAATGGAGCAGGTATTACACAAACCGTATCACCTAACACAAGAAATGCACCAAACGAAACATATACATTTACATTGTTTAACGCAGATGTTGCTAACTTGTCATTAAGTGGTGGAGCTGGACCAAGTGGAAAAACACTTCCAGGTGGTAGACTTGAACAGGACTTCATTAACGCTGGAGCAACAACACCAGTATTCTTAAATGAAGCAGAAAGAAAACGTTCAATATCAGTTGTCGGTAAAAGTGTAAGAGTTATTTCAAGGTCATTAACAACATTAACAAACACAAACTTGTCAGTAACTGGTAATAGTTCAGGTGCACAATTCACCGTAGCTATCTCAGTAAAAGCAGACCCAAGTAAAGTATAAGGAGTAGGTAATGGCATTTCAAAGATTTAATCCAGAAAACGACATTGTTGAAAATCAACGAACTACAATCTCAAGTGGATTGTGGAGTGGTGGAAGTTCAACTCTTACTTCATTTTTTACTCAGTCAAGTAATGGAAATATAACAGGTTCAGTATTGGAACTATATAATGTAGACCCAAATACAGATACATCAGCAGAAACACAAATCGCAGTTGGATATGCAAATATTCACGGGAGTGGTTCAGCAGGTAATACAACTAAACTGACAACAGGTGGTAGACAGACAGCAGCTCTATATAGACAATTTAGAAATGTTAT
>Ga0075468_10000508_pt1 | contig 15595 bp, 36 predicted proteins | sample DEB08_DNA_12_FD_77578 | JGI IMG/M metagenome (GOLD analysis project Ga0075468, IMG submission 77578) | Aqueous microbial communities from the Delaware River and Bay under freshwater to marine salinity gradient to study organic matter... | ecosystem: Environmental > Aquatic > Marine > Coastal ...
AAACAAGAAGATCGCATTCGTCGCAGACAATATAAAGCAAGCGTGGGCAAAGCCCGCCGGCACTTGGCGCAAGACATTTATGAAAGCACTGAAGGCGCTGAGCAAAGCAGGTGTGCCTTCCGAGAAGGTTGAGGTTGTAAAAGAATATATCAATGAGCAGATGCTTGGTGAGTGGAGAACATACTGGGGCAGATATAACGAGTTGTTCTCTTGGCTCAACGACGAACCAACAAACTATGAGTTAATCAAGGGCGATGATATTGACAACGCATACAATACCGCCATGCAAGACTTGGAGAACCGAGAAGATCCAGATAACATCCTATACGTGTTTGACGGATCCGATGATATCATAGAGGATGGATCGTACTGGTATAACTTGGGTGTATCTAACTGCTCGGTAGAAGGCGAGCGAATGGGACACTGCGGCTCTGACACTCGCGGTGTGTTAGTCTCGCTCCGCAAGCGCCAAGGCAAGCGCAAAGCATCATCGTCCTATGTCACAATGACTTGGGGCGCAGCGGAAGACACGCTTTACCAAATCAAGGGACGCTCTAACGACGCACCTCCAATGGAAATGTGGGATCACATCGAGTGGTTCATCAGAACTAAGGGAATCAGCAGTGTTCAAGAAACAGGCGAACACTCTAACGATGAAGAAGGCTTCCGAGAGATGATAGAGTATCTGCAAGCACGCAACCGTGATGTGAACTTCACAGGCGTAGTTGACGAAGCCGCAATTCAAGAGGCGATAGACGAGGTTACCAACGACTACGACGGCGAAAATTCAAGCATCTACGGAGAACTGTCGGGACCAGAAGATCACGGCGGCGATTACTATTCCGTACAAATGAACGGTGATGGTAGCTTGGAGATTAACTTGGGTTGGCCAGGATTTGAGCTTAGAAACAATGAGTACACGCCCACGATAGCAGCCGATGACACCACGCAGGACGACAGATACGAAACGATACCCGAGAACACTTGGGGAGGCACAACAAGAGACTTTGTCAGCGAGATAGAATTAGAGAACATGGGCTATGACCTCCCCGGAGAAGACCCAGAGATCAGCTACGAAGTCAAAATGCTCACGGGCGCCCAGCCAGACGATGAAGACATAGACCCAGACTATCCAGCAACCGCACACCTTATAGTTAGCTTCCGCTGTTACGAATACGAGGGTGTGGACGACGAAGAGGATGCTCAACGCATAGCAGAGAATTTTGCCTCAGAATTAAAATCAGAGTTTGAAGACAAGTACAACGAGATCAAAGAAACGATAAGAGCCAAGCTTGCAGAAGGAGGCTACTCCGTCAAGACAGCTTATGATCGCGATCGCGCCGAGATGACCGAGTATGAATTAGATTACTGGAAAATATATACAGACAAGTCAGGGCTAGAGTTTTGGTTCCGTCCAGAGAGCAGCGCCGACACGCTTGTTGAATACGGTGATATGCCGATGATATTGAAGATGTGGGGGCAGAACCCGGATTCTGGTCACATAGATCACTTGTATTCCCGCGCCTTTGGTCGATCTACCGGAATGGCGATACAGCCCCGCTCGGCAGCGCGCTACGGAAGCCCCGACCTAGACCGCAATATGGCGAGATCACTGGAGAGGATGTATAAGAAAACCAAGCAAGCTAATGCCGCAGGACAAGAGCAATTGCCCTTCGGTGACAAGTATGCTGCCAAGCATGTACCGGTTGTCTTGGCGAAAGACTCGCGCTTTGTTGTCGTAGGCGCCGCAAGTTATAACAACAGAGGACAGGGTGCTGGCGCATACCCCGAAATGCCTATTGGCTGGCGCTATACCATCGGTGTAGACTCCAGCGCATCACCAGAAGAGGTCCAGACTGTTAAGGACATCGTAAGATACTTTAACGAGAACCCTCAGATGGTTATGGATGCCGCCAAGGAGACTATTAATATAGCACTTGAAGGCTCTGTCTCTCTGGCAGAAGCAACCAAGGCCGATGTGATGTCAGGAAAGGCGGTGTTTGCAGCCATCCAAAACATTGATAGCTTGTACGCCGGCCGTGCGGAGGGCAATGACTTGGCTCGGCGCGCCATAATGATCGCTACATGGATCAATCAAAACTTTGAGCAGATGAGCGAAGCAGAGAAGCATGTAGCTTGGTATCAATATATCTCGCCGATAAGAAACCAGCGATTTAATATGGCTCGTAATGGAGACATTGAACCCGAGGGGGATGATGCCGGCAAACCATATAGTTGGGACGCATATGTTCAAGAACAGTTGAAACGAATGAGAGCGCCAGCCTCTGTTGTGCAGGGCTATGGTGGCGTTCAGAACGAAAGCGTGGAGGACCAGATTGATAGGATCGATGCGTTGCTGAAAGAGAAGGACGATTCGTATGATCTGAGGTTATACAGTATTAAAATTGACATATCAATTCAGAACAACGTTGGCGGTGAGGCGCAAGAGACACAGACCGAGATTCGCGGTATTGAGGGTGTTACAACTGTGCGACCTATAGGAGACACAAAAGATGTCGGCAGCGCATCAGTCGCAACTTACGAGATAAAGTTCGAACTTTTAGGAAATATTGGCCGCGTACAATATCGAGATAGGGTTCTCATTCCTGGCTTAATGAAGATCAGGGGACTTAAAATACTACGAGTTAGTTCGGTACATCGAACAAATGTGCGAGGTACGATCCGAACGGTCCGTGAAACTCTACAAGAGTACGGCTTCGGGGGAATGGTAGCCAATTTGGGTGCCATGAGAACAGGTAGTGGCCCCATTAGAACCCCCCGGTCGTCACTGCTACAAGTAGCAAATGACTGGGTAGAGAACGGAGTAATGGACTATGACCGACCAATGAATAGTACCGAAATGCAATACCATGTAATGGTGCCTGTTGAGGAGTTCTTGAACTTTGAACCACCGCTTATGTCAAGAGTACATCGCAGTCCGAAGCCTCAGTATGATTCTGACTATCAACACTTTATTAAAAATGGCCCACAGGGGCCAGTGTATGTAGCCATCGGAAAGAACGGAAGAGTAAAAGTCACAGGAGGGGAGGACATCCTCTGGTTTGCTAAACAGTCTGGCTTGGAAGAGGTGCCAGTCTTTTTTAGTTACCAAAGACAAGTTTAAGTGATGAAGAAAAAGTATGCCAGTATAGTTATAAGATCCCTATCCCTGTTTTTAATAGGCTTGGTCATATCCTACATGGCATACAACACATATGCAGATGTACACTCAATCCCGCCAGCAGCAGAGATGAGAAAAATAACTAGCATAACAAAAAGCCAACCAGTCTCATATCAAAGAGCGGTGAAAAAATCACGCCAAAGTGCTGTGAGAATATTGTCTTGGGGAGTAGATTCCGCTAGTGTGTCAGTGTCCACTGGGACATATTTCACTTACAAAGGGGAACACTATATCCTCACAGTAGAGCATGGGCTAATCTCTCGTGACTGCGGGACAATACAAATTGAAACCGATGGTATGCTAAAATCTTGCTTGGAGATTCTCGCCATCGACAGTCGTGCTGACTACGCGATTCTTGTCTCTGAGGAAATTCCAAATAGAATACCGTTGAACTTTCCAAAAGATTTTGTTCGTACTAAGCGCGCATGGATTCAAGTAACAAGCGCGCTTCATGGGCTTATTTATACCGGCTATCCAAATACAATTGGACCCGTGACACTAGAGGGCAAGGTGATGGGGATGTCGGCCGATGAATTTATTTATCTAAATTCTTATGCTTGGTCCGGCTCAAGCGGCTCTGGGGTTTTCGATTTTAATGGAAAACTTGTTGGTTATATAGTAGCCATTGATGTCGGCCGCACTGAATACGGGTTCGATGTATTGGAAAATGTTATCTTGGTGTCACCGCATTATCAAATAAACTGGTCAAAATTGTTAAATAAATAGGATTATAAAGATGTCAAAAAATAAAAACTGTCCCTACACAAAAGTCCTAAACAGACTTAAAATATTGGATGAACAAATCTTTCAAATGCAAACAAACATTCGCAAGGTGAGAGAGATCATCACATTAAAATCCAAAAAGGATGATGTGCCTCGGGGTGAGGAAACACACCCAGAAAACCCAATAGATAGTTTTGACAAGATGAGGGAATCACAAGTCGAAGCGGCCATTGAGCTTGATAAGAAGAATAACAAGGAATCATAATGATTGAACAAAAAGAAATTACAGAGTTTGTGGATGCGACAACTCCCACAGAACCAGAAGACTTGAAGCCGAAGAAGCCTAGCAACCGCGCACCCGAAGGTATTCGTACCTTCACGGCATGCCGGCAAAACGATGAAACAGGCATTTCAGGTGAAGGAGTTGTCATCGAAGGGGCTACATTCGCCACAGGCCACACAGTCATTCACTGGCTCACACCGGCGCCACGCGGCAGCATCGCATTTTTTGATGCTTTCGATGACTTTATTAAAATCCATGTGACAAGCCACCCGACAAACAATACTATCATCACGTTTGAAGATGGCGAACAGAGACTTTACCGCCAAGACGGCACCGTGGAAAACAAAATACAGGAGCTTGAATAATGGGATACAAATTTACAACTGGAAGCGTTAAAAAGGGAGATATATTTTTTGAAGACGATCGCGATGGGGAGCCCACATATATTGATTTTGGCCAAGATACCATAACCTTGCGACCAAGTGGGTCACAGGCGTTACATGCCACAGCTACTGCGGTCGGTATCGGCACTACATCTCCCACAGAAATCTTGACGCTAAATGCGGCAGACCCAACAATTCTTTTTAGTGAAGGTGGGACAAGTAAGGCTGCCATTGGGGTAAACTCTTCGGACAACATCTTGATCGAAAACAAGACAATTAACAAACACATTGTTTTCAAAGTTAACGATCAAGGAGTAGTCAAAGAAGGTTTCCGTCTGGATGGCGCTGTCCCCGAAGTTGTTGTGAATCAGACTTCTGACTCGCTTGTGGACTTTCGAGTTGAATCGGACAATCAAACTCACATGTTGTTTGTCGATGGCTCGGCCGACAAGATAGGCATAAAAACTAATCAGCCTGAGTTGGCGTTAGATGTTAACGACAATGCCATCCGAATTAGAAACAGCAGCACGCCATCAAGCGCCGGCGACTTTGGAGTACCCGGTGAGATTAGATGGGATGCAAACTATATTTATGTTTGTGTGAGTATGAACACTTGGAAGAGGGTGGCTTTATCTTCTTGGTAAACTATTTATTATTATGAACGGAATGAACTGGAAAGATTTTGTGGATTCTATCAGAGAGGCTGGAGACTACCAGGCCACTGTGAAGAAGGCACCCCGTGATAAGCTCACCAAACGAGGCCCACAACGCAAAGGAGGCGCGCCGTTTGATGAGGAGCCTCATCCTATCAATAAGTCGGCAGCGCCCGCCCAGGGTAACGTGGGCCTTGAAGAAGAGGTAGAACCTGAATCTTTCGATACTCACGATAGACTTGAGCCAAATATTTGGGATGGGGATGAACTAAAACCAAAGATTCGGTCAAAACTTTTGAAGATAGCAGAAGACTTTATCAAAGGGCTGCCAGTAGATGTAGAGATTAAAGACATTACGTTGACCGGCTCCCTGGCAAACTATAACTGGTCAAACTATTCAGATGTTGACTTGCATATTATCGTTGATTTCTTGAAAGTGGATGAAAATCTGAGGCTAGTTAAATCATTTTTTGATAACGCCCGTATGAAGTGGAACAATGACCACCAAATACGAATGAAGGGATACGATGTGGAAATCTATGTTGAAGATTCAAGAGAGTCACACAAATCTTCGGGCCTTTATTCTATAATGAACGATGAGTGGATCATAAAACCTGTTCAATACCGCAGCAGCGTTGACTTTATGGCTGCACGTCAGAAGGCGCAAGACATAGAGTTCCAGACGAACATTATAGCAAACTTAATTACGGCTCGCAAATACAAGGTGGCCTTAAAAAACATTGACCGACTTAAAAGAAAAATAAAGAACCTTCGCCGCGCCGGCCTTGAAAGTACAGAGCAGGAGTTCTCCGTAGAGAACATTGCTTTCAAAATACTAAGAAGAAACGACACCCTACAACACCTAAATGACTTAAAGAAGAGAGCATATGATGATATGATGACAGTAAGAGAGGAGTCGGATGAATTTCGCGGAAATTAAACAAGAGTCTGTAGTGTATCCCGGTGAGTACCTACTTTATTCGCCCCACAATAAGATTGTTGTCTGTGGTGCATTTAACAGAGAGGAAAACTATATTAGAGCCTTCGGTGATGGCAAATATGTAGAGGATGAGATTCTTAACTTTAGAAAAATTGTATTAGAGGCAAAAGAAAGGAAAAAGATGCATGAGCGCAAGAGATGTAGCGGGTGTAAGGGATGAGAACAACGCCCCGGTTCACTACCGGCCCATTCCTGAGTGCCTCGCATATGATAGAGGATCTGGCACTCAGTTTTTACTCCTTGTACCTGCTTACAGAAACTGTGGAGAATCAGCTTAGAATCGAGGCAGATTTAAAACTAGCGATAGAGCAAGAAGACGATGAAATGATCAAACGATGCGAAATGGATCTTGGCTTGATCGAAACCGCATATGAGTTCTCACTTTTAACGGAAAGAAACACAAGTATTCAGTAGCACTACCTATGACAAACATTAATATATATTGTCTCTTTGATGGCTCCAACGAATTATACGGCGTCTATTCTTCTATCAAGGCGGCCCACAGAGATGCAATTAAGCTTTGCAACAAGGGAGTCTCTGCGGTGTATATGAAGAACCCAGATGGTGTTCAAAAGCCCAGCATCACATTGCTCCGCAACATATTTAAGGGTGAGATGGATGTGAAGACGCAATATGTGTCAGATATATGTACGGTCACAATCCTGAAGACAGGCCTAAAAGAGTAAATGAGATATTTTAAGGTATACGGCATAAGTGATTGCCCATCATGTCTCTATGCATGTGCCGCCCTAATGCAAAAATATCCAGAGACTGAGTACGTTTTTATAAATGGAGACTTCAGCAAAGGTTTTCGAGAGAGAACAAAGAAAAGATATGACTTTTCCACTTTTCCTATTATCGTGCTGGTCGAAGACGAAGTTGAAACATTGATCGGTGGCCATGTTGAGTTGCTAGCGCACTTTTCCGATAAGAATGTATCATACGAGGCACCACCTGTAAGAAATCTTACCTGAACCATATATATTATATAATGATAAAACGAGGTTCCTTGATTAAGTGGGTCGCAGCCCACAAGAGTTATGTTTCAGATGGTGATATTTTGGTAGGGTTGGAGCCTATTTATAAACAAGGGGTTGTCCTCAAGGTGTCTGACAAAGATCCATCCTACTTCATAGTAATTTGCTCTGAAGATAATAGGTGGCATGTTTTAGATACTCAAGTAGACGATTTTGTAGTATTAAGCGAGGGATAAATAAATGGCTAATATATTTTTTACAGGGGAGAAGGACTCGAAAGAACAGGCGATCAAGTCTGTATCTGATTTCATCAAAGACTATTCAGAATGTGTATTTGAGGCAGTTGTTGTCTCAGACGATGGCGGCCATATGCTTCAGGTGATGGTCGAGGTAGAGGATTCTTGGAAGGGGGTTCTTGAGCAGCACCCAGGCTTCCCTCTTATGGAAGTTATGCCCAAGTGGCATGGCTGGCGCACCGTGATACTAAAAGTGCCTGTAGGGTATCTTGCCACAATCTATAGCAAAAGAGATGATGACTAAGGAGCTTAAAAGGACACGCATCGCGTCAGGTGATTTGGTGTTTATGTACCGCCGCCGAAGCAAGGGCCTTGGATTGGTAACAGAATATATTGATGACGTTAGTGGCTGTTTAGGAACAGATGCAGAGAGTGTTTTTTCTACCTATGAGTCTTTTATAAGCAAAGAATGGCAGCGCCGTGACAAGTTTAGAAAAGAGGTTTGTCAAAACTCGACCAATCAAGACTTGGCTTTTGATTTTTTTATTTACAACATTGCTTTTAAGGGCAGACTGAAGACAAAATTTGCGTTTGTCCAATGGTTTAAGAGGCCATCTACATTTGCCGCTGACGGCTTTCATGCGACATCCGGCTGGATCCCGGCAGAGTGGCTAAAATGTTATTGACATTCGCCTGACAGAATAAGTTTGCATTGTCTGACTTGGTGTGCTATATTTAATAGAGAAGGAAAGAGAATGTCCATTGAACCAGAAAAGATTAAAGAAGCACTGATGCTCCCTGTTTGCACCGGCTGGGATAGGGGGTACCTTGAATCTGTCCTTGGTCAGATCGAAAAGGGTCGCAAGCTCTCCCCTCGCCAACACGAAATTCTTGAGCAGGTGTTGTCTCGCAACAATTGTGAAGCCCAGAGCCTTCATGAAACCTGGGAAAGCACCTTTGCTGCTGAATACGGCGCACACGCCAGGATCCTTGCTACCTATTATGTAAGACAGCCTTATCATCGGGAGATGGCAAATGACATACTTAAGGGCGTTATACCCAACCGTCGCCAGTTTATGAGAATGTACGAAAACAAGTATGCCCAAAAAGTCTTAGAGGAATGTGAACGCCCTGCAAAGTATGATGTTGGTGCATACATTGTACCACGCGCTAATTTTAGCTCAACATGTGCAGATTTTGGTGCCGGCTCACCTCACCCGTGGTCAGTCACACATGATGTGGTACAGAAGTTTGATAAGAGGGGCGGCTTTGTCCTTGAGGTCCGTGAAGAAATTCACTCGGCCGCTAAAAATTCAAAGCGTTATAAAGTTCTTCCCATAGGGGCAACAATGCCATTTATTGTCGAAGAGAGGCACATTAAAATAAAAAGAAAGTAGGTATCTTCCACTACTTATGGTGTGGCTATATCAGTTAATTCAAAATTTCAAATCGGCGACTTGGTTTTAGGTATCTATGATTTTATAGACTATCTTTATTACGGTTCGTATTATACGGATGAGCCTATGCCTGCTCCCGAACACCTTGGGGTTGTTATCGCTATTACCGAAGAACAGTATTACTTTGATGGCCTCGTTTATACCGTCCTGTGTGTTGACGGCACTCGACGGTTTTTTCTGAGCGATGAGTTAATCAAGCTATAAAGGCACTGACATTTTCCTGACAACAAACACAAACAAAAGACTTGACATGGCGTCACCTATTTGTTATATTATTAGAGTAACAACAAGCCAGAATGGTGGAATTGGTAGACACATCAGACTTAAAATCTGACGCCGCTTTAGGCGTGCGGGTTCGATTCCCGCTTCTGGTACCATTAAGGAGAGCAGCATGAAAACATTATTTAAATTTATTATGATACCGGCAATAGTCTTTGGTGCGCTTGATTGGGCAGCAGATCACCCTATCAAAACCAAAGCACTCAGAAACAAGGTAGTGAAGCAATTTGAAAAAGGTCGCGACCTCGCCGCAAAGGAATTAGAACAAGCAGCAAAATAAGACAAGGGGTCAATAGCTCAGTTGGTAGAGCATCGGACTTTTAATCCGCAGGCCCTGGGTTCAAGTCCCAGTTGACCCACCATTTCATAGGCTCTTAGCTCAGTTGGTCAGAGCGTCCCGCTCATAACGGGGTGGTCCTCGGTTCAAGCCCGAGAGAGCCTACCAAATACTACGAGGAAGAATATGACATACACAGTTATTTATGAAGAAAAAGATACAGGAAACATGGACGCATTTACTTTTGTGTCCCGCCACCACTGCAAAAACCATGCGTGGAACGAGTTTGAGACAAGATACGCAAAGGAGGGGCAAATCCCCGTCATGATTATGCCCGGTGTACAACTTGTATATTTTGCGTCTGATATTTCTTTTATAAATGTCGCTTGACTTAAACAGTAGTTTAAGTTATATTACTAACATGCACTCTTAGCTCAGTTGGATAGAGCATCGGCCTTCTAAGCCGAGGGCCGTTGGTTCAAGTCCAACAGAGTGTGCCATACGGGTGTAGCTCAGTGGTAAGAGCAGTCGTCTTATATGCGATTTGTCGCAGGTTCAAATCCTGCCTCCCGTACCAACTATTTTAACAAAGGAAACCCAATGTCATACCATGACAATTACCATGCAGCATTAAAGAATAAAGGAATGGCAGTAGTTAATCCACTGCACGAACAAAGGAAAAGGCTAACTCAACTAGAGGATTTTCTGAGAGAGATTGCCAAAGAGACAGAAGACGTACAACTCCAAGAGAAAATTGGGTTGATATTGAGCGGGAAGGGGGAAAAGTAAATGTCAATTGTTAAAACATATTATGAGAAGGCATCTCTGCCGCGCGAATCCCGCAACGCATCCGATCTTCGCAACTCACTACGTGCGTATACCGCTAGGCGACTCTTGCATGTAGCTGATGTTTGTGGCGCTGTTGAGGATGACGATTACCGAAAAGAGTACGGCCTGATCCATAAGCGATACGCCAACACACTTACAATTATCACAGAAGCAGTGCAAGATGTTGAGTATCTAACAAAGTCGCTTATCACATGGATGCGCAACGATTACGAGAACGCAATGACCGGCGCGCAGAAAGATAGTGCCGGCATGTGCGCTACTGAATTGTTGATGATTGTGGATAAGTTTACTGTAAGTGATGATGACGACAAAAATGAAGAAGCTGAAGATTAAAGTGGGAGATTTGGTACGCCCCCGCGCAGACGAATTCCGCCACCAGATAGGAGTAGTTCGATCAGTTGGTCGGATGGGTTCGATTTCTGTGATGTTATTGTGCGGCCGGCTAGCTACATTTAATCGCGGCTCACTAGAGGTAGTAAGTGAGGGTGGGTGATTTGGTCAAGTACGTTCCCAGCACCTCTGCTACGTTTAAGTGGGAAAAGTATACTAATGCCTTCAAGGCACTCCCCGGTATCATCTTGCGAGAGGTTGATGCCAAGGGTACAACGACGCGCCGATTTGAAATACGTTGGCACGATGGTCAGGTTTCAGAAGAGTGGATAAGCCACCTGGAAGCCTATGATGTATGAGAAAGGAGATTTAGTGGTACACGCCCAAGGCAGCTTATTTCCCCAGGGAGACATCTGCGGCGTGGTAGTAGATATATTTGGAGAAAAGAATAACTTCTATAAAGTTTTCTGGTATACTACTGGCCGCTATCAAAACTTGCGCGAGAGCAATTTAAAACCTATAAAGGAGAATAAGTAATATGCAAATGCTAACAACATTTATTTTAGTGGGGATGATCGATTCTTTCGACGCCCATTTTGCCACGGTTGAACTAAATACTACACCGGCATCTAACGGCGGGCCGGCCACGGCAGTTATGCCCGTTGAAGCCTTCCCTTGCGAGATTTACGAAGGTAAGGTCTTCTATGTAGTAAAGTTACATGAAGAACAGGATGCAACAATAGTATGTCAAAAGGAAGTAAACGATGAACCCGCACGAAGAAAAACTGATTGACAGGTGTATCGAATCGCATTATAATATGATTAGGCATCACCGTCGTCAAATTATTGAGCTATCTCGACGTAAAATAAAAGACGAGCGGTGTATGGAATGTTTTGATTTTGAGATTATAAATGAAAGTGGGCGATCTAGTAAGAGTTAAGAACGATCCTGAAGGATGGCTGGGCCATGGCGTGGTATTGGCGACAAATGGAATGAGGCAAGTGAAAGTTCACTGGTTCGACGATTTTGCAGACGCACCGGTTGATTGGAACACGGTATGGACACTGGAGGTATTAAGTGAAAGTCGGTGATTTGGTAAAGTGGGAAAATACATTGAATGATAGTATGGATCACTATCAGCAACAGCATGGTATTGTGGTCAAGATGTCACGGACAGGCCACAACACAGAATCAGCGCAAGTGCTGTTTACGGACGGCGAACTTTGGTGGCTCGACAAGGAAAAATTGATGGTGATAAATGAAAGTGGGTGATCTAGTAAAACTTTCAGCGGTACATGGGTCGTCATTCCGCGCCGGCCTTGTTGTTGAGTTTGTTGAAAAAAAGTGTTGGCGCACGGACGCCCTTGGCAATAAGATAGACTGGAACAAGGTCGAACCAGAACCACATGCGGTTGTATTGTTCAGGGGCGACAAGAGGGCAATTCCGATTACGGATTTGGAACTGATAGATGAAGGCCGGTGATTATGTGGTGAATGTCTATGATGAGCAACGTGGCATCCCATGTGTGGGCCTTATACTTTCTTGTAGCTCATCGGAGTGCATAGTGAGATGGTCTTCTCCGAGCGCACCAATTGGCTCATGGAAAAAAACACATTTGAGGGTGATAAATGAAAATCGGTGATCTAATATCGTTCAAGCCAATAGGCTTTGGCAAAGATGATTGGTCCAACCCAGGGATCGTATTGCGAGAGTGGGAGCATCTTGACAGAAACAAGCAACCCATGTGGATTGTCTGGTGTGATGGGTTTGAGGTCATCATGGACGCCATCAACTATGATGTGATGCATTTGACTGGCTCCTGACAACTCCAGTCTTGACTGTCGCGGTCAAGGGTGTTATCTTATATGTATAAGGAGAAAAAACTATGAAACTTTGGGTTTTACACGGAACATACGAGGGTGAAATGTTTAGTTCAATACACTTGACTGAGAAGGGTTGTGCATTGGCGGCTATTACTGATATACTGGACTTCTTGAACGTTGATGATAGGGATTCTGCTTTGTCTGTTATGCGCGATATATACGCATACACGGAGAATGAAAAAGCAATCCAAGAAGCCAAAGAACCTTTTGAGTGGGATTACGACAAGATGAAACAAATGAGTAGCAAGGATCTTTGGAAGATTTTTGCTGACTGGACCGAAATCAGTTGGGATCGAATGGCCGATCGCAACTACAACATCGACGCCACGCCACAGATGGTGCAAGCATGAACATTTGGGTAGTACGACATACTTGCCTGTATGACAATGAAAGCTATGTATCCTCGCACTTGACAGAGAAAGGCGCACTGATCACAGCGATCAAAACAGTGCGTTCAGATATGTGTGACGGCATTGATGAGGATGAGATGGAAGATATGCGTCCCGGCTTGCCACACAATCCCGAGGAAGATTTGATGCAATATAGCAGAGAGCAACTTCGCGGTATTGTTGAGGACTGGTGGGAGTATTCGTGGGACATTAACGAACAGGCGCAGTACCAGATTTACGAGACACAGGTGGAAGCATGAAAGTCGGCAATTTGGTTAGGAGTATACACGATCAAGAGCTTCGCGGGATTGTTACCGAAGTAGGACCACCAGAAACAGCCATTGAGCATGGTCGCAGGTGCGCGCGTATTCATTGGGATGACGGAGGCGCAACGATTGAATTTATCAAACTGCTGGAGGTGGTTAGTGAAGCCGGGTGATTTAGTTACACTCTCGACGTATTGCTTGCAGAAAGCAGACATGTGGACGTGGAGAAGGAAAATATGGAAGGAGAAAAAGCCATTAGTTGGTCTAGTGGTCAGAGTGGAAGATAATCCATGGGTAGGCAAAAGACAGTGTTCCAAGAACGAAAAGGTTTTCTATTACGTCAACTGGATGCAAGATGGTCCAGGTAGCCGATACGGAAAGACCTATCATCAAACAGATGGTTATTTTCTTAGGAACGATTTGAAGCATGTTAGAGATGGAGAGTTTGACTAATGGGTAACGTAAACGAGTTTTTTAGCACAGCCGGCTCCAACAGGAACCGCCAAGTTGTGTGTGCAGATGGGTTTACTATGAGTGTGCAAGCGTTCGCTGGTGGGTACTGCACACCGCGCACTAATAATGCGGACAAGTATGAAGAAGTTGAGGTAGGCTATCCGAGTCAGCGCGAAGAACTATTGATGGCTTGGGCCGAAGAACCCGACAAACCAACACAAACGGTTTATGCGTATGTGCCTGTTCAAGTGGTGACGAATGTGCTGGCAAAGCACGGCGGCATTGTTGATGGCGAGATCCCGAGAGGTGTCGCCCCCATCGGTGTGCATTTTGTTGTTGACGATTAGCTGACAACTTAGACATTGACAGGCGCGCCCCAATCCGCTATATTATAAGAGTAAGGAGAAAATAGATATGGGTTATCGTTCAGAAGTTATTTTAGCAGTCGGTCCAGAGGTCATGCCTCAGTTTATGGTGACAATGGCCAAGTCGCCTGAAGCACGTGCGATGTGCTTCGCAGAACATGATGAAATGGTCAAGGACTATGGCGATGATAAAGGCGCATTCCTGTTTCGTTGGGGTCACATCAAGTGGTATGACTCTTATGAGGGTGTACAAGCTATCATAGATTTTATGGATTGGTGCGAGGGAGAGAGCATCAAAGACGAGAATGGTGAAGAACAAAGCGCCGATAACTTTTACCGCTTCGTTCGTATCGGAGAGGAAATGGATGACAATGAGGTTCAAGGTTGGGGATTTGACATCCACATCGAACGTAGTGCAACGTATTAGTACCAGCCCGATTCGCGATTTTTTCTTCGCCAAAATTTTCCTTTTGACAAACGCATAACAAGCGCAACCTTGACAATACCCCCGCACTCCGTTATAATATAAGTATGAAAATGACAATCGTTATAGACTCTGAGGACACTCAAGGCATCGACGCCGCACTAAAGATTGCGCGGCTAATGCATGTAAAGTACGTAGGCACGGCTGCGGCACACAAAGAATCATTCGGGAAGATTGAGTTTATCAAGATGCTCCGCAAGTTTATGAAGGAATCCGTGGCACACATGCAAGATGAAGAAGACAACCAAGTCAAAGACATTGGCGACATGCACAACCTTCGCAACGCAAAGCGATTCGCTGACCGCATCTTTAGAGGCGAGCGATGAAGCGCATTAAAAAAGGCGATCTGGTGAGGATGCACACACATGACACGGGACTTGTCGGCATAGTTATCGACAGGCACCCAAAAGCAATATCCACAACGCCCGCACAAGTCGGTATTATGTGGACCGGAGGCTCAGGCAAAATCGACTGGGAACCCGAAGGCTGGTTGGAGGTAGTAAGTGAAAGTAGATGAAAAAATAATCGTATTCGTAAGCGTTGGGGGCATTATCACCGCCATCGCCTGCATCATCTTCGCACTGCGGAGCATGCTGTGAAAGTAGGCGAGCTATACACATTGAGCAAGCGATGTACACACAACACATTCAAAGACTGGAAGGACAAACCTGCGTTATACTTGGGCGTGTCTATCATCAATCGAACTGATACTGTTATTGTAAACCATGTATTTCTTCTGGGAGGCGAACGAAGAATAACCGATCCATCATTCTTGAAATCGTTGGAACCCTTGACATCTTCTTGACACGAAAAAACTGGCGCTAACCGCTTCGCGGTGTTATATTATATACATAAAAGGGAGAGATATGCAAGTCGGCAGTTTGGTTCGTGAGACAATGGATGGTAACATCGGGGTCATCTTGGCATGGGAGAATGGCGGCTGGCTCGTCAACTTCCCTAAGCATGGTATGGTGTTCCACATGTTGCCGAGACTCTTGGAGGTAATTGATGAAAATCGGTGATCTGGTTAGATGCACAACGGTAGACGGCAAGCCTGTGGGCTTGGTGGTGGAACGGTTCTTCTTTGTCAGCGAGCCAAGGACTCACACAGATATATTCTATGTC
>Ga0075468_10000513_pt1 | contig 15521 bp, 21 predicted proteins | sample DEB08_DNA_12_FD_77578 | JGI IMG/M metagenome (GOLD analysis project Ga0075468, IMG submission 77578) | Aqueous microbial communities from the Delaware River and Bay under freshwater to marine salinity gradient to study organic matter... | ecosystem: Environmental > Aquatic > Marine > Coastal ...
CAGCTTGAAAAGTTTCGGGCAAATCCAAAGAGCGAGAGAGAAGGTACTTTCATATATAACAAAGTCAAGAAATTGGAAAGGTTGGAGAAGCAATTATTAGAAAGGGAGTGATGAATGAAATTATATATTAGTTATGATCAAGTGATAGAACAATGCAAGATCCTCGCAACACAACTCAAAGAACAGAAACCAGATCTGATCGTTGGTATCGCCCGAGGGGGGCTGGTACCAGCGGTACATCTATCTCACATGCTTGACCTTCCGATGGATACTGTGTTGTGGCAAACCAGAGACGGAGGCTCCAAAGAGTACAAGAGGCATATCTCAGAGCAAATAAGATTACGCAAGACTGTTGTCTTTGTAGATGATATCAACGATACTGGTACTACATTTACAAAACTTAACAAGTTCTATGGGAATGCATTGTACGTTGCATTGCTGGAGAGACCAGAAAGTGCATTTAAGTGTGACTATGCTGGTGAAATATTGACAGATCCATCTTGGATATGCTTCCCTTGGGAAGAAGAAAAGGAGACAAGTGATGAGTGATTTTTTTCGTAATATGGTTAAGGAGCTTAACGATGAGAATACGTCGATGGCCGCAGATGGCCTTAATAGCTCAGAATTTTCTGGGACGATTGATACAGGTTCCTATATTCTTAATGCAGCTCTTTCGGGAAGCATTTACGGGGGCATTCCTAACAATAAGATCACTGCCTTTGCTGGTGAGTCAGCTACTGGTAAGACCTTCTTCGCGATGGGAGTGGTTAAGCGCTTTCTTGACGATCATCCTAATGCTGCAGTTTTCTATTTTGATACTGAGGCTGCTGTTACTAAGACTATGATGGAGTCAAGGGGTATTGATATTAAGCGGGTTATCATCTCTGAACCAGAAACTATTCAGAAGTTTAGACATACTGCTTTGCAAATTATCGACAACTATAGTAAGACAGCTGAAAGTAAGCGTCCTCCTATGATGATGGTACTCGACTCTCTTGGTCAGCTATCTACTACCAAGGAAGTAGAAGATACTGCTGCGGGTGCAGAGACTAAAGATATGACAAAGGCTGCAATCCTCAAAGCTACGTTCCGTGTACTTAATCTGAAGCTAGCTAAGATCAATGTTCCTCTTCTAATTACTAACCATGTCTATGAAATGGTGGGATCATATATTCCAATGAAGGAGATGTCAGGTGGTTCAGGTCTGAAGTACACAGCCTCACAAATTGTCTTCTTAGGTAAGAAGAAAGAGAAAGATGGAACAGAGGTTATAGGCAGCATCATTAAGTGTACTATGATGAAGTCTCGCTTTACTAAAGAGAATAAAAAAGTAGAAGTACTGCTGACCTACGACAAAGGCCTCGATCGTTACTATGGCCTGTTGACAATAGCTGAGAAATACGGTATCTTTAAAAAGGTCTCAACACGATACGAGATGCCTGATGGCACAAAGGTATTTGGTAAGTCTATTAACAATAACCCTGAAAAGTATTACACTAAAGAGATCCTGGATCAAATTGACGCAGCTGCACAAAAAGAATTCACATATGGAGCTGCTGAGATGAGTGCAGAGCTTGAGGAAGAAGTTATTTCTGAAGCAGAAACATATAGAGATATACAAGATGAACTAACACAACTCAATGCTGACGGCAATCGGGGCATAGGAGAAGAAGGCGAAGTATTATAATATGGAAATGACATCGAATAACTACGAAGTTGTTTTTAGGAGCAAAGATGAAAATGCTCTTATACGAGTCGTCCGTGGTAAGTTTGCGAACTTTGTATATGAGTACGGTCAAGTTAGTATAGATGATGAATCCGAAGAGGACATAAAAGTATCATTTACATATGAACTTAAAGAAGCTCCAGCGACATATAAGTATGAGGATGAGGCAGCAGAAAAAGCCGAGTTCGAACAAGTGATTGGCAATATTCTATACGATATAGTCGTTAATACCGACAAGGTGAAGGAAGTAGATGGAACTGACAATACTAAGCAGTCTGACTAAAGACGAGCAGTACGCAAGAAAAGTAATACCGTTTATCAAGCCGGAGTACTTTCAGAATGCTGCAGAGCGTATTGTCTTCAACAAGATAAGCGATTACGTTGATCAATATGGGAGCATACCAAGCCAAGATACAATCTCTATAGAAATGGGCAACGATCAGTCTTTAGTAGAGTCAGATTATAAATCTGGCATGGAGCTCCTTGCTTCCCTGAAGACGTACGATAGTGAACATGATCACGAATGGCTAGTCAACAAGACCGAAGCCTTTTGTCAAGAGAAAGCTGTCTACAATGCTATCCTAGAAAGTATTCAAATCATAGATGGAAGAACCAAAGATAAGACAAAGGACGGTATACCATCTATACTCTCAGACGCACTTGCTGTCAGCTTTGACAATACAGTAGGTCATGACTTCTTAAATGACTTCGAAGAGCGATATGACTTCTACCATAGAGTAGAAGAGCGCGTACCTTTCGACCTCGAATATCTCAATGCTATTACTAAGGGAGGGGTTCCTCGAAAGTCGTTGAACATAATCCTGGCAGGCACTGGTGTTGGTAAATCGTTAGCAATGTGTCACTTTGCAGCAAGCAATCTTATGGACTCTAAGAATGTCCTCTACATTACGATGGAGATGGCTGAAGAGAAGATTGCGGAACGTATTGACGCAAACCTAATGAACGTACCTCTTGACGAGCTGATCAATCTACCTCGCGAGGCATACAATAAGAAGATAGAAGGCATTCGTGCTAAGACGCCAGGTAGACTTATTGTTAAGGAATACCCGACAGCTGGAGCGCATGCGGGACACTTCCGTCATCTTATCAACGAGCTCAAGATAAAGAAATCATTCGCCCCTGACATCATTTACATTGACTATTTGAACATATGTGCTTCATCTAGGATGAAAGGACTAGGTAACTCTATCAATACATATAGTCTAATTAAGAGTATTGCCGAAGAGCTTAGAGGCCTGGCCGTAGAGAAGGATGTTCCTATCTTTAGTGCAACGCAGACGACACGATCTGGTTTCTCTAATAGCGATGTAGAGCTTACTGACACATCAGAATCATTTGGTCTACCTGCAACAGCTGACTTCATGCTGGCAATCATAAGTACCGACGAGTTGCAAGCATTGAACCAAGTAATGGTCAAGCAGCTGAAGAATAGGTATAATGATCCGACGATGAATAAGAGATTTGTGGTTGGTATTGATAGATCACGAATGAGACTATATGATGTCGAGCAATCTGCACAAGACGGTATAATGCAGGAACCTCAACATGACGACAACATTCCCGTGTTTGACCGTGGACGATCTGCATCCAACAAGAAAGATTACAGCGAATTATTCTAACTAGCTGATTTATCTAAATATTAATTTCCTACCTAATCAAGGGCTTACGATTTTTCTGTAACCCCTTGATTCTCTGCGTTGACCTTCTGGTTCAGTATTGCTATAATAACCATACTGAACGAATAACTGGAGATATGCATGACATCATTTATCAAAGAAGACTTCGCTTTCGACGGCATGTATCTGATGTACGAGGGTCCTTACAAGGGCTCTAAGACAATGGATGAAGTTCGTCCTAACTGTCACCCATCGTGGGTTGGTAAGCAGAAGCCTGCATTCGTTGCTCGATTCAAGTATGGTCCTTACAAGCCTTGGAAGGCTTGGGTAAATTTCTTGACAAAGAATGTTGGTGTAGAGACATATTTGAAACTCGCCGAAGAAACGAATCCTGTTTCTGCAATGAGAGAACTTGGCTACAAGGGGAAAGTGTAATGGGAAGAATGAGTGATGAGCATATCGAAATGACTGAGGATGCATTACACAATCTCAGTTACGAGGAGTTCGTAGACAAGTGGGGTGAGCGTTACGAACATATGTTTGATGAGATTAACGAAGAGGAGTCGTATCCGCATGATTAATGTTATAGTAAGAAGTGTGCAGCCGGTGAAGAGCGTTGTTTATAGTTTTGACGAGACAGTCGATGACGAAGCTATGAAGAAGGCGTTGGTACGTTGTGATATATCTACTTTCTCCAATGAATCCGAGGATGTCATTACTCTGGATCAGGATGGTCGACTATTACGCTTCCTGGTTGACAAGCAAGTCGGTTGGCAGTTCATCAACAACAATGGCATATATGATGGCCTAGTAGGGGAAAAATGATAGCACTTCAAGAGATAACAGAGTGGGATTTGGACTTTCAACCAAACTTCATCTATCTCTTAGATGGGGATATGGTTCATGCTTATATAAATGGCAGTGGGGAACCTCACTACTTTACCAAACCAATGAGGTTCAGCAAAGCCTATCGTAAGTTCAAGCAGCTGGACGTTAATCCGTTTGACGTTAAGGTAGATTCAGCACTTATAGAAGTACAAGGATCCAAAGGTCAAGTATATCATATCAACCCGGACAAGCGCTCTTGTACCTGTACAGGATTCTCGTTCAGAGGTAAATGTAAACACGTTGTGGAGGCGTTAGGTGAGTAATCAAAGACCAGGTAAATATAAAGCAGCTTCAATGCAAGCTGGTGACAGCATGAACACAGTAAACTTCTTCAAGTATGCAAAAGAAATGCTAGAGGATAAAGGGGAGCAAGATGCCGCTTTCTACTTCGAACAAGTCGAAGATCATCTTCGGTCTGGAAAGGGTCTTGCATCAGATAAGAACAGCGTAGCAAGGATACTCGGACTATGAGCAACTATGTAATATCAAACACACAACCTTCTCCTCCCGACCTGAGGGATATACCTTATCGCTCTCCATTCGCGTTAGAGGATTTACCTAGTTCAGTAGATTTGAGGGCAGACGTCTTCGAAGTAGAACATCAAGGCTCAATTGGTAGCTGTGTTGCTAATGGAGTTGCAAGCTCATGTGAGCTGTTGGCTAATCGGAATAATAAACCTATTGATCTCAGTCGTATGTTCTTGTACAACGCCACCAAAGCCTACGAGGGTCGTCTAGGCGAAGAGGGACTGTTTACTAGAGATGCCTATCACATAGCATACAAGTACGGCATACCTACCGAAGAGTATTACCCATATGACCTCTCAAAAGATGATATAGATCCTCCGCTCGATGCATACAATGAAGCTTTTGCTAACAGAGTGAATCGATACGAGACCTTGTCTGGTACGCAACCTAAAGTAAATCGTTATGGCGAAGAAGCTGATCTTCTAATTAACAAAATCAAAGCAGCGCTGCATGAGGGTCTGCCAGTAGGAATGGCTTGCCAAGTAATGTCAGATCTCTCAGACCTAGTTGGTCCTTGGCAACTACATTCATATCCTCGCGATTTTATTGGAAGCAAGGGCATAGGTGGTCACTTCATGCTCATTGTCGGATACGATGATCAGTTCAAAAGGTTCATTGTTCAGAATAGCTGGGGTACTGGATACGGAGATGGTGGCTATTGTGGTTTACCATATAGCATTGTCGGCCATCCGTGGTTTGAGGCTTGGGTTATAAGAAGTTTCAAAGATATGGAAGTGCCAGAGCCTGCAGGCGTGAGACTAGAGTCTATAAGCAAGTGGGGCATCGATGCTAGATTAATACCAGAGAAAGATGAGATAGGTTCTACAGTCAAGGTATGGATAGCAGCAATGAACGCTAACGGAGACGTTTATGTTAAGCAGCCAGTTGAAAGTTTGGACGATAGCATTCCCGAATATCGTATGCCTGATGTATGGAAGCCTATGGAAGATGGTGGTCTCATTCCAGCTGTTGACGACTATGTACTAGACAGTGACAACTATATTAAGATAATTCGATTCGTTGATATATCTGGAATCAAAGATGTGGATGTGTACGTTGGGTATGGACAGGACGTACAATCGATGAGGATAAGCAAAGTAGTTTCTTTATAAATATGGGATACCCTACCATTTTCATTTATTCAGAGGTTACCAATGTATACCGGACTGTCAGCCTCCAATCTGAGAGATAGACCAACACGTGCTCAGACGATGCTTGAGAAAATAGAAAAAAATGAAGATTTCTATTTGAAGGACGGAACCACAATTAAAATAGATGCAGACAAGAGTGCTGAGTTTGTTCTAGGTTTACATGAGCTGCTGAGAACTGGCCGCCAGGAAAGACTATCTGCTGCATCTTTCAGGACTACAAAAGGCAGTCAATTGAAAGTCACTGCGCTTGGTAAGTCAGGTGAATTTGGTGGTAAAGGTGCTGGTGGGGGAACTGCTGCTGAAGATAGGGCATTGAAAGATCTAAGAGATAAGCTGATGGTTATCCTAGAAAAAGAAAAAAAACCATTCATCAATGTCAAAGTAGGAAAAAAAACAGTAGAGGTATATGATGTTATCTCTACACCAGGCACTCCAAAATCAGACTTTCATTTCGTAGATGCGTCTGGTAAGGAGGTGGCTTGGATATCCCATAAAGATGGTACAACTGCCAAAGCCTATCAACAATATGGGGGACTAACAGAGCTAGACAAACTGTTCCCCAACCATCCCGAAATAACGAAGTTCATTGAAGACACTAAAGCACTCACAAAGGGTCAGTTTCAACCTAGCCAGTCTTTTATGAGACCTTTGAAGGACGACAAGGTAAAGAAGGCCGCCGTGTATGGAATTGACTTCATGAAACCAAACGGCCGTCAGCATGTCAATATGCTATGTCAAGGGATAATGAATCTGCAGAAGTCTGGACAAACATATGTCTTAAAATCATCGCACGATATGTTCTCTGGCACACTTCCTACCTCAGACTATAGATGTATGTTATTTGTTAGGAAAGGCGATAGAAATAACTTTGGCGTTGGTTATGCTAGATACATGGTAGCACCATATGCATTGAGAAGAGGCACGACACTAGATATATGAAATTTTCCTCATTCCTAACAGAACAAAAAAATGCTCACATGGAGCATATAGAAGACATGATCTTCAATGATGGGGTTGATGGTGCGCGCTCTGCTATAAACTCATTGCGGTCTCTTAGAGATATGCTGGCTGGTGCGAGCGATAAAGCTGTGAACGTAACAGTCAAGTGGGACGGAGCTCCAGCGATCTTTGCTGGTGTTGATCCATCTGATGGAAAGTTCTTCGTAGCTAAGAAAGGCGTCTTCAACGTCAATCCTCAGCTGTTCAAAACAGAGAAAGAAATTAATGATAGTCTTTCCGGAGACCTTGCAGCTAAGTTCAAAGTAGCGCTGCGAGAGTTTTCGAAACTTGGTATTACTAAAGGAATGTACCAGGGTGATCTTATGTTCACTCGAGGTGATATTAAAGTCAAAACAATCCAAGGTAACAAGTATTATACGTTCCAACCCAACACCATAGTATATGTGGTACCAGTTAACAGTGCACTAGGCAGACAGATCAGGAGTGCTAGCATTGGAATCGTTTGGCACACCACGTACACCGGATCCACACTTCAGAAGATGAGTGCCTCGTTTGGCAAAGATATCGTCAAGAAGATGAAGTCACCAAAATCGGTTTGGATGGACGATGCCACATATCGTGATGTATCTGGTAACGCTACGTTTACCAAGGAAGAAACCAATCAAGTTACCGAGCTGCTATCGCAAGCTGGTAAAATCTTCCAAACTATATCCGGCGAGGCTTTGAATACTATCCGCGATGATGAGGAATTGAAACAAAAGATAAAAACATATAACAATACCTTTGTCAGAGCGAACGAGCCATTTCCCAATCCCAAAGCCCATGTCAGAGGGCTATATGATTATATAACTGATTGGTATCAGAAAGAGATAGACAAGAAGAAAACAGAAAAGACAAAAGAAGCATGGACAGCGAAACGTGATGAGGTTCTCAAAAAAGTTTTTCAGAACACTGCCGAGCTTACAAACATATTTACTCTCATGAACGTAATAATTCAGGCCAAAGCCTCTATTATTGCTAAGCTGAACAGAGCCTCGTCACTTGGTACCTTCTTGAGAACAAAGAAAGGATTTGAGACCACTAATCAAGAAGGATACGTCAGTATAGATAGGATTGGTAACGCAGTTAAGATAGTAGATAGGCTAGAGTTCTCCTATGCAAACTTCTCTCCTGAAGTAATTAAAGGATGGCAGAAGTAAGTTATTATAAATAGAATATACAACAGCATTATGAGGATAAGTAATGTCCGATTCAATTATTACTGCATATGCCCAATATATTGCCGAACAAGCAAAAACGCAGGGGAAGTATCGCATACGCGAGGCTAGCAACTTTATATATGAAGTTGATGAAGTGGATCTCACACAATCTACTACAGATGACGACTGCGACAATACATAACAACAAAATTATATTGTTAGCGTTAAGTCTGAGGAAAACACGCAATGAAGAAGGCTGTAATCAGCTGGGGGAGATTCAATCCTCCAACAGTAGGACATGAAAAACTAGTACAGAAAGTTATAACCGTAGCTAAAAGAGAGCGCGGTGAACCTCGTGTGTATCTAACCCACACTCAGAACGCCACCAAAGATCCCCTCTCATATCGAGACAAGATATCCTTTGCGACCAAAGCCTTCGGCAGCATTGTCAAGGTGTCAGCATCCAGAACAATTATTCAGCTCATGGTTGAGCTTCAGAAAGCTGGCTTCAATGAGGTTGTTATTGTTGCTGGCTCTGACCGTGTATCAGAATATAACACACTCCTCAACAAGTACAACGGAAAGGACTACACATTCGACAAAGTAAAAGTCGTCAGTGCTGGTGAACGTGACCCAGATGCTGAAGGTGTGGAGGGCATGTCTGCCTCTAAGATGAGAAAGGCAGTATCTGATGGAGATATGGACGCATTCATGAAGGGTGTTCCTTCGAAAATGTCGAGTACCCAAGCCAAGAAAATGTATAACATGCTAAGAAAAGGCATGCTAGTAGAAGAGATTGAGCTGTTCTTAGAGAAGAACAAGAAGAAAGCAGATCTTGACGCTGCAGACATTACTAAGGACGAGCTTCAGAAAGCTGTTGATGAGCTCGAAGAAGAAGACCTTGAAGAAGAGTTAGAAGAAGAGCATCTCGACGAAAGAGCTCCAATGACTCTTCAGCAAAGATTGAAAAGAGGCAGGACAATGAAACGTCTTGCTCCTAGAATGCAACGCCTGCGTAAGATTAAGAAATTTAGAATGGCTCCAAAAGAAGCTCTTGAAAAGAGATCTAAGAAGGCCGCTAGGAATATTCTAAGAAAGAAGTTTGCTGGTAAGAAAGGTGAGAACTACGCATCCTTGCCAGCTTCGCAAAAAATTACTGTTGATAAGCTAATAGCAACGAAGGCTGGTCTCATTGATAGGCTTTCAAAACGCCTCATGCCTATGATTCGTAAAGGCGAGATCGAAAGAATTCGACAAGCAAGATCGAGTAGAAACGAGAGTATTGAAAATATTCTTCAATCAGTAGACGTGTTCTTCGAAGACAAAAATATACCTCAAGAAAAAGAAATAGTAGAACAGTCGACAAAGGCTACTAATATTGCTAAAGCAACAGAGTTAGCAAGAGAATTTCAATTTAAAAAGCAATCAGAAATTCGGACTGAGTCTAATCGATCCACAAAATCGTACAAACAGATGTTTGGCGAAGGCGAAGCAACATCAGTAGCCAAAGAAAGAATCCGCAGAGAAAAAGAACAAGACAAGCAGAAGCATGATAGATTGCTTGACCGAGCTCGTTCCGCAGATACTAAAACGGTAAACCGCAAAGAAGATTACGAACCAACTGGCAAGTCGAGGATAGCGCTGGAGTCGAAAGCTCTGAAAGCTGACTGCACGTTTGAAGAGATAAGAGATGTCTACTACGAAGGTGTAGAAGAGTGGTTGATCAATCCTACCGACAGTGCCACAGCAGAGCAGTGGGGATATGCAAGGGTCAATGCTTTCATAGTAAAGGAAGGCCTCAAGAATCCTAAAGACAATCCTTGCTGGGACAACTACAAGCCTGTAGGCACAAAGAAGAAGAATGGTAAAACAGTACCTAACTGTGTTCCAGAGACGAAAGCCGCTGAGGAAGACGTAGAGCCGCTAGATGAGTCGTTAAAGATAGAGAATGGTGCTGGTGTAGGTACCTTTATGACAGCAGCAGACTACGGAATGAAGCTGCAGGGTGCATTCGAGCATCACACCTCTGTTTATGAAGAAGGAGGCGCAGGCCAAGAAGGCACCAATAAATTAAAAGATAAATACAAGAAAGATACTCCTGGAGAGTTAGATGAAGCTACGTTGATAGATAATTTCTGCGAGTGTAACGACTTGTACGAAAATCTAATAATAACGGAAGCTGAATATCAAGGAAAATCAGTAAAACTGAATGATCCAATTCGCACCTCTGAAGTACCTACGAAAAAGTTTAAAGTATATGTTAAAGATCCAAGCTCTGGCAACATTAAAGTCGTGCGGTTTGGTGATCCCAATCTTTCAATAAAGAGAGATAATCCAGAAAGACGTAAATCATTCAGGGCTAGACATAAATGTGACAGTCCTGGTCCTATTACAAAAGCAAGATATTGGAGCTGCTATCAGTGGCGCTCCGGATCCAAAGTAGATAATTAAGAGGTATATAATGTTTGGTTTTCTAAAGAAGTTGTTTGGTGCGGTGGATGAAAATAATAACGGCAGCATTGTAGATGATGTAGCCAAGCAGGTTGTTAAAGTAGCCAAAAAAATTACCAAGACTAAGAAAGAGCTCGAGGCTCTAACTAAAAAGCAGTTAGAAGAGCACGGTAGAAACCTTGGCATCGAACTTGACCGCAGGTTGACCAAGGCTAAGCTCGTCGTTCAGCTACAGAAAGAACAAAGAAGAATAACAAAAGAAATGAAAAATAAGGACTAATAAGATGGCTTACCGTTCAATAGAAAGCGCAATACGTGGAATTGTTTCTGAAGACAATTTGACAGAAGCTGCATTAGGCGACTACAAAGGTCTGTTAGCTCTTGCAATGCGTAAGAGCGGTGACGAGCAGTCGGCTATGAAAGCTGCAGCTGAAATGATGAAAAAAGGTCAAATGAAAGATCTTAATATGTTTATGAAAGCAATGGACAAGTCTACGCATAAAGCTATTATGCCTTTTGTAGATAAGAAATACAACAAAGCTCTTCATGAAGATATGGAGATTGACGAAGCGCAGAAGCCAGTCTCACAAATGACTCCTGCCGAGAAAGCAGCGCACGATGCCAGACGCAAAGAGTATAACGAGTATCAAAAGTCAAAGCGTAATGAAGAAGTCGAGATTGAAGAGAAGACACTCACATCAGCAGAATTAAAGAAACGCGAAGAAGTTGCAACAGCAATCGAGCGCGATAATCCCGACATGCCTATGGGTAAGAAGATGGCCATTGCTACCTCTACAGCTAAAAAAGTTGCTGAAGAAGTTGACCCAAATGTAGACATGCTTAACGAATTTCTTTCTGCAGACGAGTTAGGTCAATCAATGCTCGACGAGATTCGTGGTGCTGATGTCGAAGACCAGCATATTATCATGCAGCTTCGAAGTGCTCAAGACCTCGAAGGTAAGAAAGACATTCGTTTTAGAAACAAGACATCTGCTAAGGTCGCTCCTAAGCACATAGACAAGATCTTGAAACTCCACGATCATCCTAGTGTCAAGCCTGTGCACAAGAGACAAATAAGAGTTGCAATTAGTAAGTCGCATGATCATTTAAAGAAGTTTGCTGATCAGATTAGAGAAGAGACATCTCTCGATGAAGCTGCCAAGGTTACAGATGCGCAGATTAATAAAGTTCTTGGTCCAACTAAGAATGCTCAGCAAGGCATCGAAGCTTTGAAAAAAGCATTTAAGGTCAGGGATAACGAAGCGAAAGCTATGCTTAATCGTGTCATGTCAAAAGAAGAAACCTCTCTCGACGAGGCACAATATAAAGTACCAAGCAACTATATGGCTATGATGCAGAAGAAAAAGAAAGCAGATGCTGGCCAGCAGATGTCTGACGATGAAAAGAAAAAGAATATTACAACTGCTGATAGAGAAAAGCTAAGTAAACTTGCATCAATGCTCAAAAAAGAAGATGTGCAAGAAGCCGCGGACAAAGAAGTTAAGATGGCTACGGGCATTGCTTTTGATAAGAGATATAAAGGCTCCAACATGACTGGTGCTACTAAAGCAATCGAAAAGATACGTAAAGGTCTCAGCGATCATCCTCGTGTCAAGTCTGCTCTGAGACAGGCTAACGAAGATACGCAGGTTGAAGAAAAAGAGACTGGGGATCACGTAAGAACATCAGACTACAAGATGTCTAAAGTGCGTCTCCCAGACGGCCGAATGGTTTACCGGAAGGTTAAACGAGAAATTAAAGTATAAACCCAATATTAAAAAAGATAAATAAGTATAATAACTAATCTCCGGAGATAGAAAAATGTCTAACCGATTTGGATTGTCAGATAGTCTACTAGACGCTGTCAAAGATATAACATCAAAAGGACCGAGCGTTGATAAGAATGCAGCCTTCGGTTTGACAGAAATGTCATCAAAAGAAAAAATGAAGAAAGGCCTCTACAACGGTAAAATGGATCCAGTCGGTAAGGCAGATGCAGATATCGATAATGATGGCGATGTAGATGACTCAGACGAGTATCTGAAGAATCGACGCAAGGCTATCTCAAAAAACGCCAAGAAAGGTGGTGTTGAGATCAATCCTGAAATGAAAGAAGAATATACACACGATGATTTTAAGAAAGACCGGATAGCCAAAGTTAAAAGCACTGGTGCAACTGGACGAGTTATAGCAAGGTATCGACACGATGATGGTGAGATTCATTATACTCTAAATCACGGTGGAAACAAAACATCTAAGCATCCTGGGAAGAATCTTCAAGTGCATAAAGAAGAAGTAGAGCAGGTCGATGAACTGAAAAAATCTACTCTTTCTTCGTACATTAAAAAGGCAGCTGGCCAAGTTAGTGGAGCCTCAAGAGCAGCTAAAGATTTTGAGCGAGACGCTGAGAGAAAAAGATCACCGCGTAAAAAAGATACTGACAATCGTATCGCTCAAAACTTTAGAAAAACATCCATTAAAAGAAGAGATGGCATTGGAAAAGCTGCTGATAAGCTAGCCAAAGAAGAAACGAAGGTTGATTCAGGCTTAGAGAATCCACACAACTGTGCTACTCATGTTTACAGCGAGTCTTGGGGCGATGGTAGAACTGTAACAACTATGCATGCAGAGCCTGATGCGGCCGGCAACATTGCATGGTACGATGTCATGTTTGAACATGGTATCGAAAAAGGCGTACCTATCGAAGAAATGAAGGTAGTCAAATCAGAATCACATATGCACAGCAAAAAGAAGGGGTAACTAAAATGTCTGCATGGGGAAATAGAGACGATGTAGCATCACCTGGCACAGTTGCTGTCAGTGGTGTAACCATCACAGGTACGGATACATTTTTCGCTAACAACTTAACATCAGGCATGGTAATTAGTGTTGCTGATCTTGGTAGCGGCGTTGTTAATGTAATAACTAACGAAACTTCGATGACTATCACTACTACTGCTGAAATGACTGATGGCACTGGTAAAGAGTATACGGTGAGCGAAAAGCCAATATCCGTTGTTGATACAGATACTAACACTCTCGCTACAGAGGTATTTGGTGTATCAGTAGCAGAGCAAGGCGTTGCAACAGCTAACACTCATCACGCTGGTTGGGTGAAGATTGGCGATCGCTACACAGATGGTAACGGTAATGTCCGTCAGAAGAGCGAAGTTCTTGTAGCTATGTCTACAATTGCTGGCGATGCTGCTGACGATGGCCAGCTACCTGACGCATAAGCACAATAGGATATAGACAATGGCTGACAGAAAGATAACAGAGCTCGCAGCTCTATCAGCACCGACTGGAAAGGATCTTCTTTATGTAGTAGATGATCCTTCTGGTACTCCGGTCTCGAAGAAAGTATCACTACATGATATGTTTGGTTCTGTTCCAGCTAATACATCTATCACCGGAACTGCAACAGTATCAGGCAATACATCACTGAGTGGTGCTAAGACAACTCTTGCAGCAGGTCAAATAACCCTGACTGCCAGCACAAGTGTTGGCAGCAACAATGCAACGACTGTTCTTGGCCGAGCTGATGGACAGGGAACAATCTTCTGGGATCAAAATTACTTGTATGTAGCTACATCAAACACACAAGTGAAAAGGGTGGCACTCTCAGTATTTTCATAATAATTGAATGTGAGTATTAATATTAATGATAGATAATCTGACCGAGAAGAACTTTCTTCTTTTTGCCGCCAAGTATTATGATGATCCCAACTGCACAGATATGCTGGAATTTCAGCAAGATCTGGATAGAATAAAGTATATAAAAAGACTTCTAAAAAGATATCAAGACAATAGTGATTTGAAAGAACGACTTATATTGAATCACCTCGTTGTACTTTATAATGTATTTGAGCATGAAGCTCTTACGCGAATGTTGGCGCTGAAGCTAGGTGAGTATCTGCACCTTGTGAAGCCCTTTCTACAGTACATGGGTTATTGGCCCCGTACAATCAATGGTGTCAATGATACGAATATAGATTGCTCAGGCGTACCGACAGATATATATATTCTTAGAACGCTAAGGTTACTATAATGGCATCACCGACTGTAGATCTATTTGTACTGTATCAAATCATCAAAAGACTGGCAACACCTTTTGAAGATACAGATGCCTTCAAACTTGGTCTATTGGACAAGAAAGGTAAACGTCTAAAAAAAGCCTCCACCTCCGAAGAAAAAAAAGCGATGACGTACTTCGATCGCTTCATCTTCAACCTCAAAAGAATACTATCCAAAGTCGGTCTTGACACTAAGACTGGCAACTACGCGGCCGCTTTATTTCTTATAAAAGAAGCCCACAATCAACAAGAGATGACTGATCAAGAGCTGCTTGAAGGTGTCCTCGTTGAATACAACTATCTATGTGAGAACACGAATAAGACCTACAAAGACCTCTTTACCGAAGATGCCCCTGCTATGGCGACCGGACCTGCTGTTGCAGGCACTGGTGACGATCCTGTGCACTGGAAGCAGAAAGGAAGGCCACGAGTAAAAGGTAGACCGATAGACGCTATAAGATACATAAAAAGATTTAAAGATCCTAGCTCAGCTAATACGGCATCTAAGTAATGGCATACCTTAAGCATATAGAATATAGCGAAGGGATCAATATTGCCCGAGGCCTCGTTAGAGGTACAATACCGATAAGTAAGTTCGGATACAATCCCGCTATACCCAACAATGGTTTCGAAACTGTGTGGGATGGTTCTAACGTATACACATACTCCTCTACACCTGCTGTTGCGACTATCACATCTGATGATGGGGATGATAACGGAGGTACTGTAGAAGTTGAGGGACTAGATACTAACTACAATCAGGTTACAGAGACGCTCACTATAGGGGGAGCACCAGGCTCTATATTATTCAGAAGAGTGTTCAGAGCAACGTTGCTCACGGCAAACACTGGCACTGTCAATATAGGCGCAGTTACAGTAACCGTTAATTCTATCGCTGTCGCCATAAT
>Ga0075468_10000516_pt1 | contig 15487 bp, 12 predicted proteins | sample DEB08_DNA_12_FD_77578 | JGI IMG/M metagenome (GOLD analysis project Ga0075468, IMG submission 77578) | Aqueous microbial communities from the Delaware River and Bay under freshwater to marine salinity gradient to study organic matter... | ecosystem: Environmental > Aquatic > Marine > Coastal ...
GAAGCCAACGAGCGAATTTATATGACAATTGGCATTGGCTGCACCGGTGGACAACACCGCAGCGTTTATATGGCAGAAAAACTCGCCCGTCACTTTAAAGAACAGTTCGAGAATGTACTTGTCAGACATAGAGAGCTTGAACGCCTTAAAATCAAATAACGCCTGAGCTGGGGTCTGTTTGCGAATCCTGATTTAGACCTCGCTTGACCATTAGCGTGTTGGTGAACCGGCTTACCGCATTGAGGTTGTTGAACAGCCTTTTGTCCTACAGCGAACACGGCAAGAAAATGCTTCTGTTCTTTTTCATTGTTCCAGCTACTATGCTCAGCGGACAATCTAATGCTCGAGACACAAGAAACCATCGAGAAACAATCGAGAAACTATGCAGCAAACCACTCTCACCATTATTAACCCTCTAGGCTTACACGCCCGAGCTGCGTCCAAACTTGTTGATTGCGCCAAACATTTTGAAGCGACGATCACTTTGGCGACAGACGGTAGTGAGGTGGATGGCAAAAGCATAATGAAACTCTTGCTTTTGGGTGCGCCCATGGGCACTGAAGTTACTCTGCGCGTGGACGGCGCAGATGAAGAGGACGCCTTTCTCAAGGTGTGCGAACTAATCAACGCAGGTTTTGGTGAACTCGAAGATTAATGATAAGCGGCGACCAGCAAAAGCTAGAAGATATTCTAAGGGGCCTTGGCCGCAGTAGCGTAGACGAAACTAAAATACTTCTCGCCTCCCTACGCCCCAACGAAGTAGCCATGGCCATGGAGGCTAATCAACCAGATACCAGAAGAGTAATCTGGCAATTACTGGACGACGACGCTCGCAACCAAAGCCTGCAGTATTTGCGTGAGGACGTGCGCGCAGAATTTTTGGAAGCCATGGACACCGCGCAACTGGTCGCGGCCGCAGAAAATCTCGACACCGATGATTTTGCTGACATTCTGCAACAACTGCCAGCGACAATAACTACCCAAGTTCTAGAAAATTTAGATGCCCGCGATCGCGCTCGGGTAGAGTCAGTATTGTCTTACCCAGAGGACAGTGCCGGCGGGCTGATGAACACTGATACCATCACCGTGCGCCCACGTCATGTAATCGAATTAGTGCTGCGATATTTACGACTACGCAAAGATCTCCCAAAATCCACTGACTCCCTTATCGTCGTGAACAGCGCGGACGAATACGTAGGTATGCTGCCGCTAGCCAAACTACTCACCTCAGACCCCTCTGTGATTGTTAGAGAAATCATGGACAGCGATATACCCGCCATTCACGTATCGGAAACGGATGCTGCCGTGGCAAGAATATTCTCAGAACGAGATTTAATTTCCGCTCCGGTCATAGATGACGAAGGACGCCTTGTCGGGCGTATTACAATTGATGATGTGGTTGACGTTATTATAGAGGACGCAGAAGAGGCCGTTTTGGCTCAGGCGGGTTTAGACGTTGACGAGGACACCTTCGCCCCGGTGCATAAAGCCGTACGCCGAAGAGCCGTATGGTTGGGCATCAACTTACTCACGGCGCTCATGGCCGCCGGCGTAATTCACTTATTCGAAGACGCTATTGTTAAAGTTGTAGCACTTGCTGTACTTATGCCCGTGGTGGCGAGCATGGGCGGAATTGCGGGCACCCAGACCCTCACTCTGGTAATAAGAGGGCAGGCCACCGGCCAGATCGGCAAAAACAATCTTCTTTGGATGCTCAATAGGGAGTTTATTGTCGCCGCATTAAACGGATTGTTGTGGGCAACTTTGGTAGCGGTTGCAGCCGCAATCGTTTTCGCAGATATGTTATTGGGTTACGTTATCGCAGCAGCCATGATGGTGACCATTTTGGTTGCAGCGGTCGCCGGCAGCTTACTACCAAGTCTGCTGCGCAGAATGAACATCGATCCAGCTATTGCCGGCGGTGTAGTACTGACCACCATTACTGACATCACTGGGTTTTTCGTTTTTCTCGGCTTAGCGACGCTGGTGTACAGCTAACCGCAAAGCTTACTGGCCAGCTATGGTCATTGCGTCTAGCAAGATACTGGGCGCTCGAATATTGCCACGCATGTCCACATCGTCGCCAATGGCGACAATATTAAGCAGCATATCTTTAAGGTTACCGGCAATTGTGAGTTCATCTACCGGATATAAAATTTCACCGTTCTCAACCCAAAACCCTGAAGCACCCCTAGAGTAATCACCGGTTACCGCATTAACACCCTGACCCATCAATTCGGTGACCAATAGGCCGGTATTCATCTGCTTGAGCAAATCAGCATGTGATGATTGGGGGGCAATAATATCCAAATTATGTACGCCACCCGCATTACCCGTTGTTTGCATGCCGAGTTTGCGCGCAGAGTAGTTAGACAATATGTAACTGCTCACAGAGCCTTGAGATACGAACTCATTGATTCTCGTCGCTACGCCGTCGCCGTCGAAATAGGCGCTGCCTAAGCTGCCTAAAATATGCGGGTCTTCTCTCAAACTCATCCACTTAGGCAGCACCTGGCTACCCAAGCTGTCCAACAAGAATGAAGCTTTGCGATATTGCGCGCCGCCGCCAATGGCGCCAAGAAGGTGACCTAAGAGTCCGCTGGCTAATTGCGGTGATAACAAAATTGGATAATTTCCTGTGGGCGCTTTTTGCGGAGACAACCGGGCAACTGTGCGACGCCCTGCCTCTTCGCCTACGGCTATAGCACTTTCTAGACCATTGCTCTGGCGCGCCAAGGAATACCAATAGTCGCGCTGCATACCATTATTGTCTTCACCTATCAGCACACAGCTCAGGCTATGCCGAGTACCTGAGTAGCTACCGATAAAACCATGGCTATTGCCATAAACTCTTAGCCCTTGTTGTGTGCTCACCTCAGCCCCGTCAGAGTTAACCAGCCTATCGTCCACTCGCAAACCCGCTGCTTCGCACTCGATGGCGAGTTGGGTGGCCTCTTCAGGCTCAATCTTCCATGGGTGATACAAATCCAAGTCCATAGCGTGGGTCGGCATCAAGGCTTTATCTGCCAATCCACTGCACTCGTCTTCCTGAGTATGCTGGGCAATATTTTTTGCTGCTTTAACCGTATCGCGAATCGCTTCTAAACTGCTGTCAGTCGTACTGGCTGAGCCTTTGCGTTGACCAAAATAAAGTGTAATGCCAAAACCTCGGTCTTGATTAAATTCTAAGTTTTCAAGTTCGCCTTTGCGTACCCGAACACCGAGTCCTTGATCCATACTTACCGAAACCTCAGCTTGATCCGCACCTTGCTGGTTCGCTTCTGTAAGAATGTCTTGCACAAGTTCCGTCAATTCTGTTTGATGATCTATAAAATCCAATGAACTATTCCAAAAAAGTTAAAAATGTCTGAAGACCTCTCCAAAACCGCACGCAAACGTGAAGCTGAACGCCTACAACTGGTCGGTCGAAAGCTGACCGAAATGAAACCCGATGTACTGGCAACCATTCAAATGTCGCCAGCACTGCGTGAAGCAATTGCTACCCACCAACGTATCTCTAGCCGCGAAGGCGGTCGTCGCCAACTGCAATTTATTGGCAAACTGATGCGTAAGATCGACACCCAGGCGCTTGAAAAACAACTCGCCGACCTTGAGGGCCAATCTAATGACGCACGCACCTTCTTCCACCAACTTGAACAATGGCGCGATCGCTTAGTTAAACAGCCCGACACCATGAAGGACTTTATCGATCAGTACCCGCAAGTTGATAGACAACAATTGCGCCAAGTTGTGGTTAAAGCCGCAGCTTCTAAACCCAACAATGGTGAACCTGCCAATGATGCACACAAACGCGCGTTGAAGCTTTTGTTCAAATTTATTCGCGACAGCGCCAGTGACTAAAAGCACTAGCCGGCCTGAGTACCACCCACAATTATTTCATCTACCTTGAGGGTCGGCTGACCAACACCCACGGGCACCGATTGCCCGTCTTTACCGCAAACCCCTACACCGCCATCTAAACTGAGATCGTTACCCACCATAGACACTTTGTTCATAACCTCGGGGCCACTGCCAATTAGCGTGGCACCGCGAATAGGTGCAGTGACTTTACCGTCTTCAATTAAATAAGCTTCCGTGGCAGAAAAAACAAAACGCCCGGAGGTGATGTCTACAGAACCGCCACCAAAATTCACCGCGTAAACGCCTTTCTTCACCGAGCGTATAATATCCTCGGGTAAATCCTGTCCTGGCAGCATATAGGTATTTGTCATTCTCGGCATAGGCACATGGGCAAAAGACTGCCGACGACCATTCCCTGTTGGGGCAACGTTCATTAAGCGGGCATTCAATTTGTCCTGCATGTAGCCTTTTAGGATCCCATTTTCTATCAACACAGTAGACTGCGTTTGAGTGCCTTCGTCATCCACGGACAAGGATCCGCGCCGGCCCTGCATAGTGCCATCGTCAACGATCGTACATAACGTGGAGGCCACCTGCTCACCGACACGGCCAGAAAATGCGGAACTACCCTTGCGATTGAAATCGCCTTCTAGGCCATGACCCACGGCTTCATGAAGTAACACGCCGGGCCATCCTGGACCCAACACCACTGGCATTGGCCCCGCAGGCGCATCAATGGCTTCTAGGTTAATTAACGCCATACGCACGGCCTCTTTGGCCAAGTCATCGGCCCAATCGCCTTCACCTAAAGAGAATAGGCTGCGCCTGCCACCACCACCGGCACTGCCGCGTTCGCGACGCTCACCTTGTTGCACAATGACAGAGACGTCTAAGCGCACCAAAGGTCGAATGTCCGCTGCCAATGTGCCGTCGCTGGCCATGACCAACATAGATTCATGACTGGCTGAGATCCGCACATTGACCTCTTTAACCCGGGCATCTTCAGCCCGGGCGATGCCGTCTACTTGTCTCAGTAGCACTACTTTTTCTGCATCAGACAAACTCGAGATTGGATCCACACCCTCATACAGTGCTGGATACGCAGTTGCTTTAAAAGCTGGCACGCCTCTGCCAGCCCCTTTCTTGGCAATGGATCGCGCTGCTTTTGCCGCTTGTTGCAAACCATCAAGACGAATGTCTTCACTATAGGCAAAGCCGGTTTTCTCGCCAGCTAAGGCCCTTACGCCAATACCCGCATCTACCGAAAAAGCGCCATCTTTAACGATGCCGTCTTCAAGGCCAAAAGACTCTGAGCGCGTGCTTTGGACAAAAACCTCACCGTACTCAATTTCTCGACTCAGCAAGTCGAATACTGTTTCTTCTATCTCAGCAAAGGCCATACCTTTACTCTTGAGCAGTGTTTCTTCTGCTTGGTTGACTAAATCGCTCATATCTAATTATTGCTCGGTGTCATTTTTATTTCGTACTCTACTACTTTAACGCGAAGACTCACTTTTTAGCATCCGTGTCCAACAACGGTCCTTCTTCACTGGGTGGTTTTTGCGCCTCCAGCTTATCTGGGGTTTCCGCCAGACCGTTGTTGTCTTGGCCCAGTAAATCGGGAGAAAGCCGCTCACCCGCTTCAGGCATTGCGTCAATAGACTGCCCCCAGAGGGTCAAAAATTTCACTTCTGGATCGTCTATGCTACCAGCCACTGAAAATTTTGCGCTGCTCATACGCTGAATAGGCTTACGTAAAATACGCTCTCCAACAGCAACGCCAATACCCGCTAGAGGGTTTGCTATTGCCACATAAGCCGCATACCAAGGCAAGCTATCACTCACGGGAAGCGTCACGATCATTTCGTTTTCAAGCGTACCCTTACGAAAATCGACGGTGCCGCCTAATTCATAAGTGGAAGAGGTACTTTTAACTATTAGGTTTTTATTGAAAGACAACTGTTTATCCTCCATCTGGATTTCGGCGGCCAAACGGCTAAAACTTATGCCTTCATCTACCACATCCGAAAAATCGAGATTGATGCGCTTTGCTAAAGCCGACACATTAAATAGGCTGACTAGCCGCAGACCGCCCTGGCCTGCTTCCACATCAAGAAACCGGCCCTCTTTCGCCAAGATGGTCACGCCGCCTTCACTGTCAACGATATTCAGATTAGCAGGCGAGCCCGGCCAAGAAAGATTTCCTGAAAGCCGCGCGAAATCGGTTTCCACAACCGGCACATAGCCCCATGCAGGCAGCGTAGTAAATAAGTTATCAAGTTGCACCGCCCCAGAAAAAGAGGACGTACCGCTCTCCAAATCCCAAAAAGCGACACTGTCTTGTATGTGCAGCCCTTTAACGTCTACCGCCTTAACATCAAAGCGGACACCGCCCTCTTCAGGATTTATGTTAAACACCCAAGCACCAAATGATTCATCACCAAGATGTAACGAGCCTACACGCACATTCGCCCGGGGCAATGCCCGGCCAACTTCTATCGACATTGGGTCAACTAAAGTGACGCCATCCTCAGCATATTGATCATTTGCCGGTAGGCGTAAAAACGATAGGTCAATACCCAGGGTATCCACATCTGACAAGTCTAGGCGACCGATAACATCATCACCTCTTAGATCAAAGGTTAGTTTATCTGCCCGGCGCACGCCATCTAAACTAACATCCTCAAAAGCAAAATCCCCAATGATCAATTCGCCCACAGCAAGACTTTCAATCTGCCAATCAAAGGGTAAAACAACTGCAGGTTCACCCTCATCGGAAACCCAATCAGCAAGGTCTAATCGCGGCATTAGGCCAACAACTTTTAGCCCTGTGCGCTCCGTTTGATCCTCCAATTGATAAAAAGGAGCTGCAGTGGCAATACCCACCGCACCAAATAGTTTGCCACTCAATGGGTTATCGGTTTCCTCTGGATTGACCACCAACCAACCCTCGGTGCTCTTATATTGCCAACCGACCTGCCTGCCTTCTGGCAGGAATTTTAAGGTAAATTCACTCCGCTCAGGCACATCTATCGCTTTGCCAAATTCCGCTGGCAAATCTACGTTCATCCCTAAAAGATCCGTTTGGACGACCAAATCAGATACGTCACCTTGCATAGACAAATTTAGGCGAGACGAAAATGCGCTTTCACCCTGCAATACAGTGGGCGCATCAAGGCTAAGAAGGTACAACACTTTTTCCGCGCCAATCTGTCCATCTATATCAATGTTCAACCATCGCTCATCACTGCTTGAAGCGATAACCGCCGGACGCTCAAACATTGAAGCACTTAACTGGCTATGGAAATGGTGAGGGAGAGAGAAACTGGCTGGACCGCTGATATCCTGCACCGTTAACTTATAGCCGGGTAGATCTAATGAAACATCGGATATGTCTAAGCTCAGATTCGCGACCAAATTAGCCGCTGACAAATTAGGCGTTGCGTCAGTCAATTCACTGTTAATCAGAGGGCCACTTTGCGTTAACGGCACTTCCAAATGAGCGGTCGTTTTAACAATGCCGTCGCTTATTACACGCCAATCGTCTTCAATAAAGGCCATAGTTTTTTTCAGCGGCGAAGACCGAATAAATTCTAGTACGCTCCGCCCCGTTGGGGCCGCGGTGAAATCTATCGAGATAATACCGGCTTTATCAATCCGCGCTTGCGCTTGACTAAATTCAATACCGAATGATTCGCCTTGCAGATCTTCCAAAACAGTTTCTAACCCAAACACCCGAAGTCTTCCGCGAGCCTTTGAGATGCGCGGCCAGTCTTGCAAATAGCTCACCTGAACCGAGTTAAAATCTCCAGACATCTCAAATCGTCGGTCGAACTTGCGCTCGGGTTTAACATGAATTTGGCTTTGCAGAGCCAATTCAACATTATCAAATCGCCCCTTTTCCGGCGCTGTTTTTAACCAGTTGTATAAACCGGGACTCAACTTATAGGGTACATAGCTTTGCGCGTCATCTAAGCCTGCTGTATCCACTTTCACCCTAACGGCTACTCTTTGTTCATATTTGGCTTGAGGCCTGCTGGTTGCAAATTCGCCTGCTATTGTAGAATCACCTCTTTGGGCGACAATATTCTCACCGCGCAGCGCTACGTATCCAGGCCGAACTATAAGCGCAAGTTCACCAACAGCGCGGTCTAACTGCCACACATCGTAAAACAGGTCAGGGAAGAGCATGGTCATATCTTCACCCAGCACTGTCATGGCAATATTCCCTGAGTCACCCCAGATCTTTGCGCTAGCATTGCTGAGCGAAGGCACACCGCGATAGCCTTTAAATCCCACCGCGGCTACCTCAGTTGCGTAACCAAAACCTAATTCAGGGTCGACAAATAGATGTAGATTTTGCGCTACCCCAGACGCTCTAAGTGCAACTAACCATTCCGACAATACGTGTGACCCTTTTGTCGTATCTATTAGGAAATCGCTAACGCTCCCGATGTTCTGAGTTTCTGACCAAACCTCAAGGGTAGGTTTGGATTTCACGCCACCGAAGGGTGAATTATCGTTGTCCAAATTAAGGCGAATAAGAAGTTCTGTTAACTCAATGGACTGGGACGGATTAGCGAATACAATCTGGGATAAAGCGCCCACAAAGTGATTATCTACACTCTGCAGCTGCAGAACAAAATCTATAGAAAAATTGTCAGCTAACAGCGGCGACCTAGAAGCCACAATACGCACATTAGTTTGCCCAATGGCTTTGACGTCGCCTAACGTGTTTAGGTAGCCACTACTCAGCGACAGCAAAAACTCGCTATCTGCAATCAGTCCAGCTGGAACAGTCAGATTGCCTTGCGCAAAATATTTTTCCGACCGCTCACTTGGAAACAGCGAATTGCTGTTGTGGAGATAACCCATTGTTAACGGTTGCAGATCTTTATCTATTAGCCCCACACTCATATGACCAGAGCGCACACTGCCATGGTTCGCCAAATCTAAGTTTAAGGAATAGGTTTGTAACTCTGCTTCAAGCGGAGACAGATAGACCTCAACACTGCCAAAGATCCGATTACCTTTTTGGGCGATCCTTTCTAGGTCAAATGGCAACTCAACGTCACCCTGATTGCGTAGCCGCCAACCTTTTTCTGTTTGATCTACGTAAAGATGAAATTGATCCCACGTAAGTAGGGCCGGAATCCAAGTGGACTGACGCATACTTTCAATTAGAGCCACTTCGATTTCTAACGCATCAATATGACCAGCGCCAAATTCTAGCTTGGCTATTGCCACTACAGGGTTAAGCCCTCGCCACGAGGTTGAGACACCGGTAACTTTTACATTAAGCGGCTGAAGCGCTGCATTAATTTCGGGTGTGAAGTCCGATACAAACCCCACACTGATTCTACCCACACCCTGAACTAACGCTAAGATCAGTACTATAGAGGTAACAAGTATGGCTAACGGGCGGAATACAAATTTTTGTAGCACAACCGGCGCACCTAGGACGCTTTTGGTGGGCTGCTTACTCACTTACCACACCTTCGCAAGAAACATGATCGCGAACTCAAACAATAACCAAATGGGGAACTTAGACAAAGAGCAGCCCGAAGGTTGTGACAAAACAACACTTGTATAGTGCCCAAAGCGACCGCGTGCATTCCTACTAATTTGGTTTGGGTTACGTTCATATGGATTTTGCTTGTCGCGCTCAAAGAGACGAATTATCAGAAAATCGAATATCAAAGTTTCCCGAGACCACGGCAGGGTCTGTTTGAAACTTAATTGAACAATTCAGGGTTGCGGAAACTTGAGCCAAAAACTTTGCATCCTCATCTAAAAATCGCTCAATCACCGCCTCGGATGCGGTGACCACATACTCGCCAGGGCCGGTCACTTGATTATCGTTCAAAGAGTAGCGTGCAAAAATTTCGCGCAGTATTTCCATACATGTTGATTCAGCAGATACAAGGCTCCCCGTTCCCAAACATTTGTCACAAGGCTCGCAAACCGTTTGCTCTAAACTTTTTCGCGTTCGCTTGCGGCTCATGAGCACAAGACCTAATTGCGAGAAGTCATCGCAAAAGGTTTTGCACGGATCAAGCTCTAGCCCTTGCTGTAAAGCCTGTAAAACTTGTTGCCTGTGTTTTGCTTTAAGCATATCGATAAAATCAATAACAATTATGCCGCCCAAATTACGCAACCGAAGTTGTCTAGGAATACTTTGAGCCGCCTCTAAGTTAGTTCTAAAAGCAGTTTCTTCAAGATCTATACCGCTGACAAATCCGCTGGTATTGACATCTATGCTGACTAGGGCCTCCGTCTGCTCAATCACCAAAGACCCGCCGCTCTGCAAACGCACAGTAGGCGCTAAGGCTCTGGCAATTTCTCCATCAACGGCATAGCGCTCAAATATCGGTACGTCGTCCTGATAGGAAAACAATCGGGGTAGGTATTCCGGCGCATAGGTCTGCATATATTCCTGGATACGCTGGAATGTTACTTGATCATCTACAGCGATTCGCGTGGTTGCCTTGCCCACTAAATCACGAATAAGCCGATTTTGAATAGGCAGTTCTGTGTAAACCGCCTTGGGCGCTTTAAGCGATTTTAGATCAAGTTGAATATTCGACCAAACACGCTGCAGTAACTCGAAGTCTTCAATTAGCACACTCTCTTCTGCGCCTTCGCTGAGCGTTCTAGCGATAACACCCGTATTTGTTGTTTCTACCAGCGGCCGCAACGATTTGTAGAGGCGGGCCCGCTGGCCCTCGTCCTCAATACGCTGAGATATCCCTACATGATTTTCATAGGGCGTTAGCACCAGAAACTTGGCTGCAATGGCGATCCGAGTTGTTAGTCGCGGTCCTTTAGTGCCCAGTGGATCTTTAACCACCTGAACGAGAACAGTTTGTCCGTCGTGCAGAAGACTGCGGATAGCCGGCCTATTTTTGCTCGGGGTATCGTGAGCTGCGTCGTTAGCGGATATCAGCAAAGAAGATTGGATATCTGATACGTGGAGAAATCCGGGGCGTTCAAGGCCCACATCTACAAAGGCCGCCTGCATGCCGGGCACAATGCGAACTACCTTACCAAGATATATGTTGCCGGTGGCACTATATCCACTTGAGCGGGCCATATGAATCTCTTGCAGCGCACCACCGGCGATCAACGCGACTCTCGTCTCGAAGGAGTTAACGTTAATCAGTAATTCTTCAGACATTAGCGCGCATGGCCCAGGTATCAAAGTCAAAACTGCGCAGCAGATTTTCCGTTTCATGCACAGGCAGACCAACTATCGCGGTATAACTGCCCGCTATTTTTTCACAAAAGACCCCACCCAGACCCTGAATACCATAGCCTCCAGCCTTATCCTTTGGTTCACCTGACTGCCAATAAGCATGAGCTTCAGCTGGCGTAATTTTTCGAAATGATACTTCACTGACAACCACCACAGACTCACTACGCTTGCCATCATAGAGTGCAACGCCAGTCATTACCTGATGGGTCTGTGCAGAAAGGCAGCGCAACATCCACGCCCCCTCTTCAGCATCAGCGGGCTTACCCATCAGCCTTCCCTCGTGCACTACTATGGTGTCCGCACCCAGCGCAACAGCGCCTGTAGTCCATCCAGCTTTAGATTTACTCAGCGCCAGCCTTGCGACATACGTTTCAGGAGCCTCACCCTGCACAGGGGTTTCATCTACATCAGGAGTGCTAACTGAAAATTCTAGACCCATCTGCCTAAGCAAGTCCGCTCTACGCGGAGAACTTGACGAGAGTATTAGTTGCATAGGCGCATAGTCACCCACTAATTGTATCCGGGGCCGATCAGGCGTAATAAGAATCGGCTTAGAAACGGCCACAACACTGCGCTGGAGAGCGCAGCGGTGAGCGGCAAAATATCCCAGGGTTGATCAGCAACTAGATGCATCACAAAGGCGCGAAACACCTCAGCAAAGAAAACAATTAGGAAAATCATCATTGTTTGTTGCACAACCGAATGCATTTGGTGACGTTGGTGGAATCGCCAAACGAAAAACGTTAATGAGGCAAAGATAGCGCCATTTAGACCAAAAGGTTCATTCAATAGCGCATCGACAAAGAGGCCCGATACCCAACTTAAAATGATACCCCGACGATAGGTGGTTTGATCATCCGATTGCCGAGATGCGCCGAACAACAAGGCGAAAAGCAGTCCTCTGCGATAGGGCATTTGCTGCGCCCAAAAAAAGCAAATCAACAAAATCCATTGAGGGCGGGCATAGGAAAGCCACGTGACGGATTCACCCGGCAATCGCGCTACAGCCAGTACAAAACTCAACAACACACTGAATGCCAAGACTATACCTAAGGCCGGAGAACTCATTGCGCGAATACCTCGTTGGCCGTGAGATTAGCGCTGCGTTCCAGAGAATAGTTGCGCTCTAAATCTGGCATGATCACTAAGACGTGACCAGTGCTGTTCAGTCGAGCACTAGGTCTGAGCTCCACCTGTGCATAGGTCAAACCAGAGCCATTGGAAACAGAGTAGACCAACCCCACAGGGTAACCGTCAGGAAATCGACCACCAAAGCCGGACGTTTCAATAAGGTCTCCAATTACGATATCTGTGGATATGGGTACGTTCTCCAACAAAAGTGTTTCCTCTTCGCCGGTACCACCTGCTATCAATCGAGCACCCGTGCGATTTATACGTGCTGGTACTGCATGGTCACGATCTATCAGTAAAAGCACTCGGCTCGTGTATTCCCCCACGCTAACCACCTGACCAAACAAACCCTGGGCATCTACCACGCCCAACCCATCAACAATGCCATCAGCACTGCCTTTGTCGATAAAAACCTGGTGGGTAAAGGGGTTGGGTACTGAGCCAATAATTTCTGCAATCACCGCATTGCCAGGTAGTTTCTTACGTGATCCAAGCAATTCACGCAGTCGATCATTCTCAGACTTCAAAGCTTCATAGCGTTGAACCTGAAGCGACTGCTTCGCCAACATTTCTTTCATTTGCCGGTTTTGTTCTTGCAAAAATGAGCGGTCAGACGCCAAATCTTGCACATTGTCAGTAGCCAAATACGGCGCTTCCGCGATCATGTAAATAAAGGAAGCTGGCGTTGAGAGTGTCGCGCGGGTCTCTTTCAAGATTTGCGCTGCGGTTACGGAGGTGGGATTTTGTGTATCGAAAGATTGCTTCCAAAAAGAGTCTAGATAAATAAGAGCGCAAGATAGCCCAAGCAGGCTTAGCAGAATAAAGCCTGCACCGGACTGCTTCGCAAACAGAGTCTTAATTTTAGAGCTCCCTCATCTTACGGCTTGTTAGGGCTTATCACGGTTAACACGAGCACCTGTATCAGTGACAAAACATAGGTGCCACATCCTCTGGCATTACCGCGAGTTCAATCTCGAATCTCTACAACATTAGCGCTGTAAGCACCGACACCTGAGCCAAATCAGGGTATCGCTTTTGCACAACACCATTTAATTCTGCACGCGCCATTACACTGCATTTTAACACCCCGAACGTTACCATCTAGGTGATAGATGGTATTTTCAGCGCCACTAGGACGTTGAGAGCAAGTCGGCATTTCCAGTCTGATCCATCAGTTCCAATGCCTTACCGCCACCTCGGGCAACACAGGTCAATGGATCTTCCGCAATAATCACTGGCAAACCTGTTTCCTCAGCAAGTAGAACGTCTAGGTCTCGCAATAGCGCGCCGCCGCCAGTGAGGACCATCCCCGTCTCAGCAATATCCGAGGCCAGTTCTGGCGGACATTGCTCCAACGCCCCTTTCACTGCCTGAACAATCATGGACAAGGGTTCTTGCAAGGATTCTAAAATTTCGTTGCTGTTCAGAGTAAAGCTCCGCGGAATACCTTCCGCTAGGTTACGGCCCCGCACATCAATTTCTCTGATGTCTTTTTGCGGATAGGCCGCGCCTACTTCCTGCTTAATTCTTTCTGCTGTTGCTTCACCTATCAAACTGCCTTGTGTGCGTCGCACAAATGAAACAATAGACTCATCAAAACGGTCACCGCCCACGCGAACAGACTCAGAAAACACAACGCCGTTCAGCGAGATAATGGCAATCTCCGTAGTACCACCGCCGATATCTACAACCATGGTGCCGACGGCTTCGTGAACCGGTAGACCCGCGCCTATTGCTGCAGCCATAGGCTCTTCCACTAGACGGACATCCCGGGCACCTGCAGAGAGCGCGCTCTCACGAATGGCACGTCGCTCCACTTCTGTGGATTTGCACGGCACGCAAATCAATACTCTGGGGCTAGGGTTAATCCAAGAATTTTCATGTACCTTGGCAATAAAGTACTTGAGCATTTTTTCCGTCACCAAGAAATCGGCGATAACGCCATCTTTCAATGGACGGATTGCGGTGATGTTGCCGGGGGTTCTACCCAACATGCGCTTAGCATCTAAGCCAACGGCGGCGACGCTCTTTTGGTTGCCGTTAATGCGCAGCGCAACCACGGAAGGCTCGTTCAAAACGATGCCCTGATCGCGCACATAAATCAGCGTATTTGCGGTGCCTAAATCAATCGACAAGTCGCGAGAAAACAGCCCACGGAAATTCTTCAGCATTACGGCCTCTAGCTAGAGATAAACGACCATAATATGCATTACGACGGACAAAAGCACGGAATCGGTGAACAAATACCCGGTTATTTTGATATCAAAAATACCGGCCTAACGTGGCTGAGAACGGTCCAAACCGTAAAACTCCCCAAACAACCCAAAAAGACAGATTAGCCTGCTAAATAAGCTGACCAATGGCCGGGCAAATGCGCTCTAAACTCAGGCGGGGTTGAGGTTGCAATTGACAACAATTCAGCATTTTTCTAGGTCCTGGTTTACACTATGCACCGACCCAATAATGACGCTCACAAACCGCAGTGAATGAATCGCATATGACCGATCAAGACAATACAGAAATCAACGTAACTCACCTTGCACGCTTAGGCAGGTTAGCCATTCCATCATCCAGCCATGCAAGTACCGCGCAAGAGTTGCAAAATATCATTGCCATGATTGATGCCATGCAGAGTGTTGATACAGATGGCATTGAACCCCTCTCGCACCCACTGGATTCTGAGCAACTCTTGCGCGCTGATGTGGTTTCAGAAACTGATTCGCGAGAAGCCTTCCAGAACAATGCCCCAAAAACTGAAGACGGCTACTACTTAGTGCCTCGGGTGGTAGATTAAATCGTGACTATAGAAAAATTTGCATCGTTAAGAGACATGGGCGCTGGCTTAGAAGCCGGTACATATACCAGCGTAGAACTCACCAACGCCCATCTAGACGATATTGAACAGCGAAACACGCAGAGCAATAGCTTCATCACAATTGCTCGCGAACATGCACTAGCGCAGGCAAAAGCCGCAGACGCGCAGCGAGCCAACGGCGACGCCACACCGCTCACAGGCATTCCAATTGCCCACAAAGATATTTTTTGTACTGAAGGCCTGTTGACCACATGCGGGTCAAAAATGCTCAGTAATTTCAACGCACCGTACAACTCAACTATGGTTGAGCGACTCAACGCTGCGGGAATTGTCACAGTGGGTAAAACCAATATGGACGAGTTCGCTATGGGCTCTTCCAATGAAAACAGTTTTTTTGGTCCTGTGACCAACCCATGGGATCGATC
>Ga0075468_10000518_pt1 | contig 15466 bp, 14 predicted proteins | sample DEB08_DNA_12_FD_77578 | JGI IMG/M metagenome (GOLD analysis project Ga0075468, IMG submission 77578) | Aqueous microbial communities from the Delaware River and Bay under freshwater to marine salinity gradient to study organic matter... | ecosystem: Environmental > Aquatic > Marine > Coastal ...
AAAAATGGAAAAACTATGAAAAATGGAACACGCATATCGCATAAACAAGGGAAGAAAAGCAAACAAGGGAAGCAAAGCAAGCAAGGCAAGCAACGCAAGCAACGCAAACATAGCAAGCAACGCAAACATAGCAAGCAACGCAAGCAAGGCAAGCAAAGCAAGCAAGGTAAAAAAATATTTGAAAAGGCGAAGTGTAGTGCCGGCAAGTCAATCAATGATTTTACATGCTACGATGGCGAAGCACTGATTAAACTGAAGATGCTCTGGAACGCACGCCACCCGGATGCTGAAATCGAAGAAACGGGTAACAAGGAGATTTGGAGTGCGTTAAAGAATAGCATGTCGAATGTTTGCAACACGGAAAAATGCTGGCTTCGGCAGAATTTCGCAAAAAATAATTTATCAAGTGACCTGAAGACTTACACATTTGCACCCGATTCACCAAAAACGTGGCTCCAAAACCCGAATGAGTGGCTATCGAGCGTCGACATTCAGAAAGTGATGACACAATACGAGGCAAAGCATAAAAACTTTATCTTCTTGGGACCATCACCAATTGACTTTGACAACCACGTTAGGGATGGAGAATGTGTGTGGAAAGAACTGTGCGAGTTCGATTTGAAGAAGCAGATAACGGATAAGAAGACAAAAATGGGGATTATTTTCAATACGGACCCACATTATTCAAGCGGTTCCCACTGGATATCGCTGTTTGTCGATGCCATCAACAATCAGATATTTTTCTTCGATAGCACCGGTGAACCAGCACCAAAAGAAGTAACCGCGCTGATAAATCGTATTATGTCACAGGGGAAAAATATGGGTATGGACTTTAAAAAAATTGTGAACGACAAGACCCATCAGAAAAGCGACACTGAATGCGGGATGTATTGTCTACATATGATTATAAGCATACTCGAAAGCAAGCATGATCCATCGTATTTTTTAACACATCGCATATCTGATGCCGAAATGGAACATCTTCGAGGCGAATATTTCAACAAACCTGTTATACAATAAACCAGGTATATGAAAAACTATACAAAGATTTCATATTATATGGGTATAAATGCCAAATAATATTAAATTAGAGCATGCGGAGAAGAACAATGTCGGCGCAGATGGATTCGCCAGTGTAGAAAACAAGGGCGTACTGTGGGATTTGATGTATACTAACGGAACATTCCAAGGACTGTCCCCAAACACGGTAGAGAACGTGAAACAACTCTTCGAAAATGTTATTCGAGAGAACGAGGCATCAAATGGTAGCAAAAAAGCCAAAAACAAGCGTGTCCTCGTGAGTATGACCCAACGGATTTATGCGATGAAACAGGCGCCTGCGTCTGCGAATGTGCCTGTGACCGCCGGCGAATTATCGGCGCAAAGGCGCAGTGAGTTCGATAACAATTTGAGCAATCGGCAAAAGGATTTTGACGATCTCGTCCAAAAACCGGTTCCGAAACAAATAGATTTTTCCGACAGTACAGAATCCGATAAACCTTTGCCGGATGATATGGATAGAATGATAAATGATGTCATCGCAAAACGCGAACGAGACTTCAATATGGTCTCTAGCGAGCAACCGTCCAACACAGAACTCAAAATAGGCAGTGTTATTGAAGGAACCGACATAACAAACCTTGATGGGGAAGATAATAATAATGATAATAAACGCGTTTCGTTTGCCCAAGACAGTGCCCAAGACAGCGCCCATGACAGCGCCCAAGACAGCGCTATTGCCTCACTACATCAATTGATAAGAACGATTGATGCGAAACAAGATAAAATAATGAGCATGCTAAAAACACTCACGAACAGCAGCGACGTATGAATTAATCAAAAACGATATAGGATTCCTTCTTTCCATCATTTATTCTAGTTTTAATCTCTCCTACGGGTAAAGGATTGCCTTTCTGGACGCTGTTGTAATCATAAATAATATTTGAAGTTTTGTCGTAGGCATATTCCTTTCCTTTGTAGGTAATCTTCGTTACTTGGATGGTGGATTCGTATTGATTTTGCATGGCGGCATTGTCGAGGTCTTCGTCTTTGTAGGATGGAATATAGGAGAATTTTGCTGGATCATTCGAGCCGAATGAGAAACACTTGAGTTGCTCTTTATCATCACTCGAGTTTGCGTGGAGCGTGCAGTCGAAGGAAGTCTCTTTCACACACCGAAGTATGTCGTTCGTAATATCTTCTTTCATGGTGGCGATTTCGTAGAGCGTTTCGTCGCTAGTAAACGGGGTATTTGGAATCTGCTTGCTTTTATCTTGGTTGCGGAGCTCTAAAATGAGATCATCTTCGCGTTGTTTCTTTGACAGCGTCATGAGATAGAGGAACACTTCAACTGTTTGCATGTTAATCGGCAACTCATCGTGGCTGCATATTCTTCGCGCACGTCCAACAACCTGCTGGGTTCTAACCGGGTGCCAGTATGGTTCGGTGATGTGGACGTACCTCACGTTTTTCAACGAGATGCCCTCAGCACCCGAAGCAGTAATCATGATGACCTTGATAATGTCGCCATAGTGGTTGTCGGGATGCATATCCTTCAACTTTTTCTCGATATTAGGAGGCACATATTTCCACGCTCCATTGAAAATGTTTCTGATTAGTTCCTTTTCTTCGGCAGTTTCGGAACCGGTATACAGGACAAACTTTGGTTTTTGCATGTCTTCTTCTGAAATATCAATATCCCATACACCACCTCTCTTCGTAATCTTGAATTCGACAAATCCATTTGTTTCGAACACTAGTTTCATGATACCAATACCTTCTAACGTCCTGAATTGACTGTATATAAGATGGGGTCCTTGGTGTTCTTCATCCGCAACATTTTCCAATATGTTGAGAAATTTGGGGCTGTATGTTAGAAGTTTTTTCTTCGTTAAATATACATCTTTATTTCTCTCCAACTCGGTGATTGCCTTTGTTATTTTTGCCTTGTATATCAGATTTTTCCTTGTCTTGTCATCCGCAGCATCGGCATCCAGCCCAGAATCGGCACCCAGCCCAGCATCGGCATCCAGCCCAGCATCGGCATCGGCATCCAGCCCAGCATCGGCATCAGAGTCGTCTTTATCATATGGTCCTTCCAAGTTTTTCGATTTCTCTTCCACGGAAAGTCCGTCCAAATCGTCTTCATCTAATAATGTGGATATATCGTCATCATCGCCCGGTATTGGTCGACCTATTTCTTCGGGAAATACAAAATTACAGAACGCGCGCGAAAATATACGGTATGTGGATACAGTTTCTTCAAAAATACCGGCTGGGAGAGCCATTTGTTTCTTTTTCTTCTTTGCGTTATCCTTCTCCATTTTCCGCTCCTTTTTCCGCGCCTTTTCGTAAATAGCTAACTGATAATCGCTCATTTCTACCTTTACAATTTGGAAGTCGGTTTCTTTGTTGTAGCGAGGCATAAGATTCTCAATATCGCGGAAGTAAGAGGACAACCCCAATATTCGTCGTTTGAACAAATTCATATTTTTCACATTTTGTTTGTCGTCAATAAAAAAGGATTTGAATTCTGTTAACGTATCCGGAAGAGGCTTATAGAAACTGATATTATTATTGCCTACATTTTCACCCGCCTTTGCCGCCGTCTTTGCACCATCTTTGAGAACAGTGATGTTCTCTTTCTTCAAGGTATCTAAGACCGATGCTTCGAAATCTTCGTCGCTGACCCGACCGCGTTTGCTTTTTTTGACTCCACCGCGTCTATCGTTGTTTGTGACATTAACAAACCCGAATGGGTTCCTCGTGATGCGCAGGGTCGTAGATTTGGGAAGATACTCAATATAGTCCATGACCGCACCACTATTCTTTTTGTTTTTATCCGCCTGTTCATTCTTGAAAAGGTTCTCAAAATACTTCTGGGAAATCTTCCCCTTCTTACCGATGCTCAGTTTGAAAGTCCACGTCTTGATGTAGCCCCGAAGCATATTGAACAAGATGGCGATTTCATTCGGGTAATTAATAATCGGTGTGCCAGTAAGCATGACAACCCGTGCATTTTTGGCAGACATAATATACTCGTATAGAGCACCCGAAAGCGTGTCTTCGCGTCCCATTTTGTTCACAATACGACTGACAAAGTTGTGCGCTTCATCGATAATAACCACCTTGTTATCAAACGGATTTATTTTGCCGTTTTTACTGAGGGTAGCGAGTGCTTGTTTGCGAAGACCATTGTATTTAATAAACTTGTATTTCTGCGAGATCATCTTGTTAATCTGGTCATCGAGGAGCTTTTGATCTTTGGAAGAGAGCGTTTCGAAATTGGGTGGTTTGGTTACGTTGACGAGCCACGCACCTTTGTTTTTCTCGATGATATTCCTGGGCAATCCAAGGACGCCCGACAAATGGTCTATTATCTTTGAATCTTGATTATGTTGCACGAATTCCCAGTATTGATTTTTCTTGTATATTTCGTCTCCGCACTTCTTGAGTTCTTCATTATAATTCATTTGAAGAGAGGCTGGCGTCATAATGATTACCTGCTGCTCTGTTTTCAACCCTTCTGCGATGGCGATGGACGAGCAGGTCTTCCCCGAACCGAGACCATGGAACAGGAGAATACCGCGATAAGGCGAATATTTGGACATGTAGTCGCGGACAATTTTTTGGTGCGACATCGGGGAAAACGGCGCATCATCGTCTCTCTCGCACGTCGGGGCCGAATCGGAATTATCGAGGTCATTCGTATAAGATGCATATGTGTTTGTAACAAATCCAATGAATTTCTCTCTGTTTGCCAGGTAATAAGCATCTGCCTTGATGCCTGTGGAACCAACGTTGGATGTTTTACCCAGACGTTCATCGACCGATGCATCGCCAATCTGGACATTGCCTTGAGGAGTAGCTTTGATCACAGTCGTAGGTTTTTTAGTAAACCGTTTGGTCGAAGGTTTGCTCTGTTGAACAAGTTTTATTTTGATTTCAAGCTTTCGAATGATCTTGAGAGTGGTGGATGGCGATGACTGAACCACGTCGTCGTCTTGACCATCGGCGTCTTGACCGTCACTTTCATCAATAACACCCAATTTATCATCAACTACACCCTGTACACTTTTACTTTCAACAGGTGTTTTTGTCTCAGCATCAGTCGGCGCCTCCATAATCGGGACCATGCCGACCGATTTGTTTTTCAATGTAGTCATGAAATTACTGAGTGGGAAGTCGAGAGAATTCTGCTTGTCGGCAATCGGTGTTTGTAGTGTGACATCTTCAAATGTTTGTGGTTGAGGAATACCAATATCGACGTCTTGAAATTTCTGTGGGTCTTTCTTAATCATTAATCGATTTAAAATCTCTGATTTGTTCGCCATGTTTCTATGAAATTACAAGATATAATAGTTTATAAAGTAAATCTCAACCACAAGCTAAAGCACAGCATAGACCTTGTCTATGTTAGACCTTGTCTATGTTTGACATTGTATTTGAGATTTACACAAAAAAATAACCAAAACGCTAAGGCAGGATAGATAAAACGTTCGCACACGCCAATTGTTCTGCCTTCTTCTTGATTTTATGCGTCGCCTTTCCAAGAAAGACGAATACGGGAGTTGTCGCAAGGGTCTCGTGCACTTGCGCAAAGGAACCAAAATGGTGAAAGTCGATGGCAGAAGTGCGTTTTACACTATGTATCGATTGCCCGACACACAGATACACACCCATCTCATAACCTTGTTCGCTATCGTAAGAGATTTCAAGATACTCGGGTGTCGTTTTGAATTCTTTTTGAATTTTCACCTGAAGAATGTTCTTGTAGTTGTCGTCGGTCTCCACAAGTTTCACAAAATCGACGTGTTGTTCAAAAATGTTTTCGACAAATATTTGCGCCATTTGGAACCCCGGACCAGTGACAAAGACGTTTTGAAACCACCCTTCTTCATCCTTCACGCTAATTTTGTTGAAATCCAAGAATAGCGCGCCGAGAAATGCCTCGAACAGGCAACCAAGTTTCTTAAGGTTCGTGCGCGTTTTCTTTTCCTCGGCGTTCCTCGACATGATCAGCCATTTATTTATCCGCATCTCGTAAGCAAGGCGCCCAATGTGCTCGTTTTTCACCAAGGCAATCTTCTTCTCGGTCATAAACCCTTCGTCTGCTTTGGGGAACCGACGATACAGATAGTATTTGGTAATCAACTCCAAGACACCATCGCCGACAAACTCCAGACGTTCGTTCGATTTCGTTTTCAACGACATACAGTTGTGTGGCTGTTCCACAATGATAATATTCGCCTCGGCGTTCTCAATCGCAGGTCGTTTCGTGTAGGACCGATGAACAAAGGCACGCTTGTAAAGCTCCAGGTTATTCACTTTGGCGGTGATTCCGTATTTACTGAGAATAGATTGAACATCGCTCAATGTAATCTCTTTATTTTGCGGATTATATGGGTCAAATACCATTTTTCCGTCTTCGTTCGCAACATCGCCATCATTCGATATGTTTTTAATGCTCTCAGCGGTGGCGCTAGTATCAATTGCACTCATATAAATAATATAGAGAGCATCGTTTAAGTCATTTCTACACTGTAATGGAATGGAGATGTTAGCATCTATTAAAATGTCTTTCTCGACGTCTGATAGATCTCCTTCTTGACCTCTGTAATATATACTATTGAGATGATTTATCCAATTAGATAAAGGTGGTGTGTCATCTAGACCAGTATTCTGTAATTTAAAATATAAAAATATTTAAAAAAAAATTGAATTTAAGAATTAAAAAAACTTATATTCAATAAACACACGATGAAATCAGTATTTTCTAAATTTTTCAAACGCTCCAGCGCACAACAACATGTTGGTATATGGAATACCATAGTGAATGAAAAAGAAACACGCAACGTCAATAATGTAATTGAAAAAAATATATATTGGGGAAACCACGACCATTGTGGTAGTGAAGTTTGTAAAACACCTACCGACAACAAAGTATGCGATAATAAAACACTTAAATTTTATTTAGATTACCCATATTTGACTTTCATACTGTAAATTTATTTTACCAACGTTTTATAATATATGTTTAATATATTATCACCATGTCTCAATTTGGGAAAGCGAAACAGAAATTTTCGGGGAAGAACCCGAGTCTTCCATTTAAATCTCGCGCTAGTAGAGCGGTAATATCTATTGGGGATATGAAAGATATTACCGAAGATTTATTCAAAGAATCTTCCGAATTACTTAAAACTCTAATTTCACAGGAAAATCGTCACGAAGATGATATTTTTTATGAGTTTAAAATAAATGATAATAAATTAATTTTACCATCAGCTGCGTATTTATTGGCGAAATCTTATAAATTTTCAAAAGAAAAACATACTAATAATAACTTTATACAAAAAAAAAATTTTAATGATGAAAAAATTTTAGCACAATACGCCAAAGTTATATATTCTACAACTGAAACGAAACGAACGCCTGGATTAATTGAATTATTCGAAGAACAACATCCAGTAGACAAAGAAAGTGGAAAAGGGACAAAACTCCTAACACCAGTTTATGCTATTTTTAAGAATGATGACACAAAATCTATTATTTTAGCAATTAGAGGTACAGCAACTCTCAAAGATGTCCTAATTGATGGGTTGGCTACCACAAAACCCATAATTTTAGATGGTAACGAGTATTACGCACATGCTGGCTTTTTGAAAGCGTCGTCTCATATAGCAAAAAAAACGGCGTCTCAATTAACAAAATTATTAACTGATAACCCGGATTATAAGTTGACTGTTACTGGTCATAGTTTAGGAGGGGGTACTGCTACTATAACGGGTATAATGCTTTTTGAAAATTATTTTCATAGAAATAGGGCAGTTAATATATGCGGATTTGCTTCCGGGGCGTCGTTTGCAGCACAAAAAAATGGTAAGGCATTGGAACAATACTTAATAACATATCCCGACTTAACAATTTCTACATTCGTATATGAAAACGACATTGTGCCACGTTTATCTGCTTTTGAAATGTTTACATTCTTAGCGACGTGTGTTTCCATTTGTAAACTTATATTTTTACAAAAAAAATTAACATTGTTTCAAGGTTTCGACCTTTCCAAAGATGATCGGGATAAATTTTTAAATAAAAACCCCATTATTAGAAATGCCATAGCGAGCTCGAATTTTGTTAGAGAAGCTTCTAGAAGGAAGAATCTGATTAAAAACAAGCTAGTAGGCGGGGGTGTTGAAGAAAATATTCGGGCGGATAAGGATGTTATAATCAAATGTTGTAATAATATTTACGAAAAAATATATTCGAAATTTGAAGAGAAATTTAAACAAAATGGAGAGTTTTATAAAATTTTTACTTCTCACCCTGGAGTTGTTTACCATATGAGCGACGGTAATATTACTGAGATAGACCCCTATATGCTTAAGGCAAAATTTGAAACAGAATCTCTCAAAAATCATTTAATGAAAAATTATATCGATGCTCTCGATATTTCACATGAATTTACACAAGCGGCTGGGAAAAGAAAAAAAACTACACGTAGAAAAAGTAGAAAAACTAGAAAAACTAGAAGAAAAAGAAAATCTCGTCAAAGAAGAAAATACAATTAGTAGAATAGACTTTGTTTTTATAATGAAAACTTATTTTCTGCACTCGTCATAATGTTCCACAAACCATTAAACAGTTTGTGAAATACCGGTTTTAATTACAGTAAAATCAAATTCATCAATATTTTCTAATAATTTTTTATAAGCATATCCATAATTTGATTTATGTGGTGGTCCATCATGTAGCATGGTTTCATCAATGGGATAGTTAACTTTATCTGGAAAAATACATGTGGATAAACAAGAAACACATTTTTAACTTTGAATTCATGCGAGCACCTCAACACATTTGAGTTTAGTATGTGTCCGCAAAAAAGATTTCAACGCAAAAAATATTTCAACGCAAAAAAGATTTCAACGCAAAAAAGATTTCAACATATTAAATATCTATTTAAGAGTAATGTATAGTAAATCATCATCAATACCATGCTCGTAAAGATAGATATGCGTGAGACGGCGTTATACGCAGCGTGCGTCGAAAATTATTCTGATGTAAAGGATGTTACCATCGTGTCGGAGGTGTTGGTATTGGGGGATATTATCATATGTAGCGACGATGGCAGCGAGCGCGTTATTGTGGAGAGAAAGACGTTGGCGGATTTGGCGTCGAGCATACGTGATGGGCGCTACAAGGAGCAGGGGTTTCGGTTGAATGAATGCAGCGCTCACAATCACAACATTATATACTTGGTCGAAGGGAATTTACAATGTTACAATGAGAGCCGGTGTCGTTTGGACCGCAAAGCATTGCTCTCTTCGTTTGTTTCGCTCACCTACTTTAAGGGGTTTTCAATGCATCGCACCGACACCGTTCGAGAATCTGCTGAGTGGATTATGAGTTACGCCAGTAAGTTACAGAGAGAAAACGGTGTTTCCTTTTACGACAAAAACGCCGAACATAAGCAAGAATCATACGTCGACGTGAGTTCGCGGGTGAAGAAGAATAACATCACGGTGAAGAACATCGCACCCATCATGTTGTCGCAAATACCCGGAGTGAGCGCGGCGGTCGCGACTGCGGTGATGGCGCAATACGGGTCATTGAAGGAGCTGCTCGAAGCGCTCACGACCAATCCGGCAGCACTCGACGAGATAACGATCGCGACAAAAACGAACAAACATAGGAAAATATCCAAAAAGAGTTGTCAAAACATATACGAGTATCTGGTTGTTGGAGAGAAAAACGAGATAGTCGTTGACACAGAATAGTCGTTGACACAGAATAGTCCTCACCAAATAATAATTTTCACAATCACTTATATATGACTTTCATTAATTCCAAATACAATAATTTCACCGTTGCGGTAGCCGTAGTATTTAGCATTTGTGCGGTTGTTTACCTCTTTGGCAAGCAAGCGAACATAATGGAAAACTTTTCTGCTGACCGCGAGAATAGTCCCGAAATAATTAAGGGATCGCGTAATGAATTGGAAGACCGTATGTTGATAAGCAAATATCGCAAGTCTTATGAAGACACTATCATCGAATTAGACGATGCGATATCGATGACAATTCTCTCTGAAGTCTGCGAGAATGCGGAGAAAATCGCAAAGAATCCTACCGAATCAAGCGCCATGATAAGGAAGATAAACGACCTTAAGGCCTTCAAGGATACGCTGAACGAGGCGATGAAAACGTTGGACAAAAAGTAGGGTGTGTTAAGATTATTTTGTTTATAAATGTTTAATTTAATTTTAATTTCATTAGAATTAAAATTAGAATTGAAATTAAAATTGAAATATAATCATCAAACTGATAACGTAACAACTTCCAAACCATGGATATAAATGGCGATACCAAAGTTGTTGACAGGAAGGTTCTCGCCACCGAATTAATCATAATTCCTTCGGTATGCCTACCACGGGTTTATCATAAGTTTGACGCGAACTACGTTGAAGGAATCTTCTGCGAGCTCTTCGGACAAGACATGTATGGCAACAGCTGTGTAGAGAAGGTCGATATGGTGTCCAGGACTGACCGAAACACAGGCGAACCGTTTCACGTGGTTTTCATCCACTTTTCCGACCACATGTATTACTCTGATTACTTGGGTGATTTTGCGGCACGGATTGGCAAGGATGAGGAAGTCAAGATCCAGTACAACCCACCATGGTTCTGGAAGGTTCGTAAGAACAAAGCCGCCAATCGCAAGGAAGTTCGCACCGGACCTCGCATTATGAGTCGCAAGGATGAGGCAGAAATCATGACGAAGCAACAAGAAATTGCCAAGGCGCAAAAGTTAAGGAAGGACACCAACGAGGAGATGTGCAACCACGAAGCGGAGTTGCTGGGAGAACTAAATAATGGGACGAAGTGGATGAAATGGGTGGACCTAGAAGATGAAGAAGATGAAGAGTCTGACAAAGACAACGAGTGGCCACCTCCACTTGAGTGGGGTGAGGACGCAGATACGGCAGAGGTGAGGTAAAAACCATAAAAAAGACAAAATAATTTTAATTGTCTTTATTAAAATTGAAATTGAAATATAATCATCAAACTAATAACATAACAACTTCCAAACCATGGATATAAATCGCGATACCAAAGTTGTTCACGGCAAGGCTCTCGCCACCGATTTTATCATATCAAAATATGATGCCATCATTGTTGATACATGCGACAGCATCGAATTTGAAATAGGCAAAACAAAATTTGTCATTTCGAAAGAGGACAATGAGATCACTATCAACTACATGTCGTCTGTAGATGCAGATGTCACGTTTAGTTGCACTAAAAAAGAAGATTTTGAAAACTTTGTTACTGGAATGTTTAACTAACTTAACTAACTTAACTAACTTAACATATTCGTAAGATTTTTTTGATGAATAATATCGCGCAAAAGTTAAAAATAGTGACGAGTTATAATATACTAATGCAGTTTGCGAATGATTCCGGATTTATAATAAAGCGCCTACTGCCATCATTTGGTAAATGCAGACAACAGCCCCCCGCGAAACAAATGCGGGGCATCATAGAGAAGATATATGCGGACTTTGTGAAAGGAGAGAATTACTATCGAACGCGCATACCTCAAGTGAAAGCAAACGTTCGTTCGAATGACAGCATTACTCACGGGGATATGTTTGGACACTACTTCGTACCGGAAAGTGTGCGAGGATTCATACAAGAGAACGGCGTGCATCAACTGGAGTATCGTTGCGTGATATTAGAGCGAAATATTACAATTCGGATTATGTTGTTTAGCAAGAGCGAGTTGATGAATATGGAGAAGTATGAGGGTTATGTTTCATTTATGTGTATATGGTTGTATATTTGCATTCGCCATGCTTCGAATGCGTCCTGCAAAAGCCTGACGATATATCTGTATCCGACCCGAATGAAAAAGCAATTGCCTCCGCGAAAGGAACAACATTTAGGCGTCGGTAATGTCAACTCTGCGTTGACCTCAAGATGTGCGAGGAATACTGGAGAGATAATTATTTACAGAGAAGAGGAGTGGAGAAAGGTGTTTATACATGAAACCTTTCACACGTTTTGTTTCGATATCGAACCTCATGTGGAGCGGGATATACACGCAGGATTATCCGGTATCTTCCCGATCCGCAGCATATTCAGCGCTTCAGAAGCGTATGCCGAGACCTGGGCGCGCATCATGAATGCGGCATACGCGAGCTACGAATCTACAAGGAAAAATAAAGAAGGTCTAAAACAATTCACCGTATATTTTAATTTTTCACTCCAAATGGAGAGGATGTTTTCTCTCTTACAAATGAACAAGACACTAGGTTTCCAAGACATGAACTATGATAATTTGCTCCTTGATAAGAGCAAGAGCAAGAGCAACAGCAAGAGCAACAGCAACAGCAAGAGCAACAGCAACAGCAACAGCAAGACAAGAAAGCGAAAACAGGGTATACATATACACCCATACCAAGAGGACCCAAATACAAATGTTTTTGGGTATTTTGTTCTCTCTGGTATCTTGATGAACGGGTATAGTGATTTCCTTATCTGGTGTCAAACGCACAACACAAACCTGTTTAAATTCAGCAAAGTATCAAGCGCAGTCAGCGGCTCTTTCGTGAAGTTGATAGAAAAATGCCGCAGCAAGGAGCAGTGTAAGATGACGGGGGTGTTCGGCGATGGAAACCGCGATAAGTTCCTTAGCAACACCACGCGAATGTCGATTATTGAACTTTCTTGACCTTATTCATTTTCTTGTTAGCATGGAGGTGGCAATATTGCTGCTTGTCTTTACACGGTTTGTTGAGACATTTTCCTCCATCTTTTCTTAGTGCGCCACACACGTATTTAAACGAACCATTGCCAACCGAAGTTTTATTGGCCCTCCACATCTTTGACGCATTATCGAAATCAATATCAATGACGAGTTCCATGATAGTAAATGCGGTTATGCACCATAATAATAACAACAATCAAGTTTCAATTTTATCGTATAAAAAAATTGATACTAGTTTTAATCGTTTCACTAGTATCAAATAGTATAAAATGGGTATTAGGTATCTGAATAAATATATTACTCGTAAATGCGCCCGAGACATTAGAGAGATATCCATCTATGAGTTGCGCGGCAGTAAAGTGGCAATAGATGCCAGTATATATATGTATCGTTTTAAAAGCGAGGAGTGTCTCATTGACGGAATGTATCAGATGGCAATGCTGCTGCGGAAAACAGGTATTACACCAGTATTTGTATTCGATGGAAAACCTCCGCGTGAAAAGATGCCACTACTCAAACAGAGACGCGACGACAAAAAGAACGCCGAACAGGAAATGCTATCATTACAAGAAAAACTGAAAGATAATCATTCGGACGTGCGTTACAGGGATTTTATCGAATGTAAACGGAAGTGCGTCAGGCTTCGAAGGAGTGAAATCGAAAATGTCAAGCACCTTTTGATGTTGTGCGGCATCACGTGTTATCAGGCAGAAGGAGAGGCAGACGAGTTATGTGCGCGCCTGGTCCTCAAAAAACGTGTCTGGGCTTGCATGAGCGAGGACATGGATATGTTTGTCTATGGCTGCCCCCGCGTGCTTCGGTCCTTTCATTTGGTAAGGGGGACCTGTTTGCTATACGATACAAATGCGATACTGAAATCACTGGGTCTTACCATGAGCGAATTTCGAGAGATTTGCGTCGTCTCTGGCAGCGACTACAACGCGAACCCAGGCGACAAATTAACATTGTATGAGGCAATAGAGAGTTTCGAAAAGTTCAAGAATGACCGCGAGCAATCGTGTCTAGAACACACGAATTCGCAGCGGAAGGTCGATGCGCAACCAACGAACTTCTACGATTGGCTGGATAGAAAAGGCGTATACAAAAGCAACGTATATCAGTTATACGCAGCAGATATTGTATTCGATACATCGTCTACGAACCTCGCTAGTTACGATGCGAACCCCATCACAAACAAGGCGATAAATGATGATGAACTGCGGAAGTTCCTTTGGGATTATAATTTCGTGTTTCCAACGACCAATATACAATAAGGCCAACGACCAATATACAATAAGGCCAACCTTTTTTATTAGCATTTGCGATGTAACATTATTATGAAAAGGCGTTAAAAGAATATATCGTAGTATGTATAATATGTCTCTCAATAATGTGAATGTGAATGGTTCATTTGGAAGTGTATTGACAGAAAATATGCTCACAATGGAACCTCTTGGAAACGCGATTCTTATGAACGGGGTGTCTGCGAATGGATCCTCCGCAAACGGCACATCCGCAAACGGGACGTCCGCAAACGACGTTGTCAAGAAAAAGCGACGAACCATCAAAAAGGTCAAACGCGATGCGGTAGTGGACGACAACTTTACGATACCGAAATTTCACGAATACCAAAAGCTGAAGACCTGTAATTACAAAGTGAAGTATTTGAAAGATATTTGCAGGCACTACAAGCAGAAAATCTCAGGGAATAAACACGAATTGGTGGTGAGGTTATACAATCATTTGCGACTGTCTTCGAACATTGTAAAGATACAGATATTGTGGAAGAAATATTTATTGAAACTATACAATCGTCTGCGAGGTCCAGGTCGGTTTAATCGCAAGATATGTGTGAACGAAACCGATTTTTTCACAATGGAGGACATAGTTTCGGTGCCTTATTCGCAGTTATACACATACAAAGACGATACGGGTCAGATATATGCGTTTGAGATCGCATCGTTATTCAATCTCTTCAAGAAGGGGACATCGCAGACGACGAACCCATACAACCGCGCACAATTTCCGGTACACGTGCGTGACGATTTGAAGCGAATTTTGAGAATTTGTAAGATATTTGGAGACGACATTGATGTGTCTATCGAGGACATCGAAGCAATACCGGTCGCAAAACAATTGGAGCTGCGAACCATCGCATTGTTCCATGACATCGACAGCCTAGGTAATTACACCGACCCAGGGTGGTTCAATAATCTTGACAGGAATATGCTTATAAGATTTGTCCGCGAATTAGGTGATATATGGCACTACAGGGCACAACTTTCGCACCAAGTGAAACGCGACATTTGCCCTCCGGTGGGCAATCCATTCGGAACATTGAATATGAGAGCACTTCCGGTGTTTCCTTTAGAGCAAATGAAGCGAATTGCATTGAATATTATAGAAATTATGATAAAGCAAGGAACGACCGAATCCAACCGCACTTTAGGTGCGAACTATGTCCTTTGTGCCCTCACATTGGTCAGCGCGGAGGCGGCGGCAAGTTTGCCTTGGCTGTTTCAATCGGTCGCTCCACAGGAATGAGTTCATTTAGGAAGTTTGAGATGGGGTGTCGTGCGATTTATAATATATTATGCGTTAAAACACTTAAAAAAGAATCATTAGAGTAGTATATAGAATGCCCCGAGGAAAGAAGCCGACCACCGAGAAGCCCGCCGAGAAGAAGGCCGCCGCT
>Ga0075468_10000521_pt1 | contig 15436 bp, 13 predicted proteins | sample DEB08_DNA_12_FD_77578 | JGI IMG/M metagenome (GOLD analysis project Ga0075468, IMG submission 77578) | Aqueous microbial communities from the Delaware River and Bay under freshwater to marine salinity gradient to study organic matter... | ecosystem: Environmental > Aquatic > Marine > Coastal ...
TTCAGAAGAAATCCTTTTTTCAAAATATAAGACGATTAATCTTTCCATTTATTTTACTGACTTTTATTTAATAACGGTTGGGGAATCAAAAACCCTTACATTTTTTTTAATTCTTTTTTTTGTAAGTTTGAAAAATAAGATCCCAATCTTATCATTTGAAAATGAATAACGACCAACTATTAATTTTGGAGTTAGTTAAAGGAAATCGTAGTGCTTTTAAAAAAGTGCATGATCTTCATTATGCTTGGCTCTATGGTTATAGTTTAACGTTAACTAGAGACAAGGATATTGCAAAAGATATTGTGCAAGAAACCATGACCACTCTATGGATAAATAGAGCATCATTGGATTCAAAAAAAAGTCTTAAAAATTTTTTAATCACCCTAAAAAAGCGTAATTTCATTGACCATTACCGGAAACACAAAAGAGATTTAGGTTTACTTGAAAACCTAACTATAGAGGCTTTTACAGATGCTTCTTCAGATTCAGGTAACCATGATTTTATGGATAAAAAAGAAATTCTAAATCAATGGATTGAAGAATTACCTCCAGCAACTAAAGATGTTTTTATACTGAATAAATTCAGAGGGATTTCTTATAAAGAAATTGCAGAATTGAACTCAATATCCGTAAAGACGGTTGAAAGTCATTTGTATAAAGCGATGAAGTTTCTTAGAAAAAAAGTGACTAAAAAGCTTTAACGGGCTGCTTTACTAATTAGCTCTTATAAATTCAGCATCAAAAAGAGCTTGGAAATGTGTGCTCAATTTCTCTCGGACTTCGTCCAATGGAATTTCTCTTTTTAGCTCTGCTTGTAAAGATGTTACTCCTTTTCCTTGAATACCACAGGGAACGATATAACTAAAATAAGCAAGGTCGGTATTTACATTGAATGCAAAACCATGCATGGTCACCCAGCGACTCGCTTTAACACCCATAGCACATATTTTACGAGCAAATGGTGTTCCAACATCCAACCAAACGCCAGTTTCGCCTGGGCTTCGAGTTCCTTCTAACCCGTACTCCTTCAGAGTTAAGATTACCATTTCTTCGAGCAAACGAAGGTATTTATGTATGTCAGTAAAAAAATTTTCTAAGTCTAGAATTGGATAACCTACAACCTGACCTGGGCCATGAAAGGTAATGTCCCCTCCTCGATTGGTTTTATAATATTCAATCCCACGATCGCGAAGCTGCTCTTCATTTAAAAGGAGGTGGTCAATAGCACCGCTTTTGCCTAAAGTAATTACAGGTGGATGTTCTACCCATAAAAAATAATTGGGTGTTGGGTGTTGAATTTCAATTTTGCGATTCGCTATTTTAAGATCAACAATTTCTTTAAGTAGTTTTTCTTGAAAATCCCAAGCAGGCTGATAGGAGGTGTTATTTAAATCGGTAACTTGAATTTTCTTGTTGGGAGTTTGCATCCTATCGGTTGGTGTTATTCAAAATTACAAGTGCAGCAATTACACCCGGAACCCAACCACAGAGGGTCAAAACGAATACAATAACGATGGAACCACAACCTTGATCCAAAACAGCAAGGGGAGGGAAAAGAACGGAAAGTAGGACACGAAAAAGACTCACGGCTATATTTTTTAGCAAGATAGTGAAAATTGGATTTTCAATTGAAGGAAACCCTTATCTTTGCTAAAATTTTTGACACTATGGCTGCATTGAGCGAACAGGAAATTATTAGAAGAGAAAAACTAGAACGACTTAGAGCACTAGGTATTGACCCGTACCCAGCGCCTCTTTATCCTGTAAACCATTCCTCTGCTTCAATAAAAGAAGACTTTGTTGAAGGAAAAGAAGTGATCATTGCCGGGCGATTGATGTCAAGAAGAATTCAAGGTAAAGCCAGTTTTGCTGAAGTTCAAGACAGTCAAGGACGGATTCAAGTGTATTTCAATCGCGATGAAATTTGTGCTGGCGAAAACAAAACTCTATACAACGAGGTTTACAAAAAACTTCTCGATATTGGAGATATCATTGGAATCGAAGGAACGCTTTTCACTACCCAAGTTGGACAACAAACCATCGCTGTTAAGAAATTTGATGTATTGAACAAAACCTTACGTCCACTTCCATTGCCTAAAACTGATGCAGAGGGAAATACATTTGACGAATTTAACGATCCCGAATTACGCTACCGTCAGCGGTATGTAGATTTGATTGTCAATCCTAAAGTGAAAGAAACGTTCATCAAGCGAACAAAAATAACCAACAGCATACGAGAATATTTTAATGCAAAAGATTATCTAGAGGTTGAAACACCGATTTTACAACCCATACCAGGAGGTGCATCGGCTCGCCCTTTTATGACACACCATAATGCATTGGACATACCCTTGTATCTTAGAGTTGCAAATGAACTTTACTTAAAACGACTAATCGTTGGGGGATTTGATGGCGTTTATGAATTTTCTAAAGATTTCCGTAACGAGGGAATGGATCGAACTCATAATCCTGAATTTACGGTAATGGAACTTTATGTTGCTTACAAAGATTATTTCTGGATGATGGAAACTACCGAAGCCTTGCTTGAAAAAGTAGCTTTGGACTCCAATGGAAGTTCATCAGTTTCTGTTGGCGAACACACCATCGACTTTAAAGCCCCCTACCCTAGAATACCAATTCTAAAAGCAATCGAAATACATACAGGAATTGATGTTTCTGAAATGGATGAAGTCACGCTTCGAGAAACTGCTAAAGGTTTGGGTATTGAAGTTGACGAAACCATGGGGATTGGGAAATTAATTGATGAAATTTTTGGTGAAAAATGTGAACACCATTACATACAACCAACCTTCATAACCGACTATCCTAAAGAAATGAGCCCGTTGACCAAAGAACACCGTTCGAATCCTAAACTTACCGAACGTTTTGAATTGATGGTTAATGGAAAAGAATTGGCGAATGCCTATACGGAATTGAATGATCCGATTGATCAAAGAGAACGATTTGAGGAGCAAATGAAGTTGAGCGAAAAAGGAGATGATGAAGCCATGTTTATCGATCAAGATTTTTTGCGTGCGCTTGAATATGGAATGCCCCCTACTTCGGGAATTGGAATTGGAATTGACCGTTTGGTTATGCTCATGACCAATAACAGTTCTATTCAGGAAGTTTTGTTTTTCCCACAAATGCGACCAGAAAAAAAGGCTGTAGAATTGACTGAGGAAGAAAAAGCAATTTTATCTCTATTAAAAACGAAAAGTCCAATCGAATTAGCTCAACTGAAAGAACAAGCGGGTTTGAGTAATAAAAAGTGGGATGTTTCTTTGAAAGGTTTGACTAAAAAAGGAATCGCTAAAGTTGAAAAGACGGAAGATGGTCTATGGGTGTCAGCCAATTAAACTGAATGAATATCTGTTTTAAGACGATAAGGTCTTAATCACCCGATCAAAAGCTTTAAGTGTAAAATCAATATCCTCATTTGTTAGCGCATCGTTTAGAAAATAACTTTCATAAGCACTTGGTGGAAGGTAAATCCCTTCACTAAGCATTCCGTGAAAATAGGCTTTAAACAATTCATTATCACCAGCTGCCGCAGACGCAAAATCTACAACAGGCGTATTGGTGAAGTGGAGCGAAATCATAGACCCAAATCGATTAATCTGATAAGGCAAACTTGTAGTCGAGATTCGTTCCTCCATACCTTTGTGTAAACGTTCAGTTTTTTGATCCAAACGAGTATACATTTCTTCGTCCTCCTTAAGCGCAGTAAGCATGGCTAATCCAGCTGCCATTGCCAAAGGATTACCACTCAGTGTCCCTGCCTGATAAACAGGTCCTTCTGGAGCCAAATGATTCATTATTTCATTGGAAGCAGCGAAGGCGCCAACTGGCAATCCCCCTCCGATTACTTTTCCATAAGTTGCTATATCTGCTTTTATATTGAGGCGTTGTTGGGCGCCACCTGGAGCTAGTCTGAAGCCAGTCATAACCTCATCAAAAATCAGGAGTGCACCGTATTGGTCACAAAGAGCACGAAGCCCTTCTAAAAAACCTTCTTGTGGGGGAATACAACCCATATTTCCGGCAACTGGCTCAATTATAATTGCTGCTACTTCTTCTGGATATTGCTCAAAAACGGTACGTACACTTTCTAAATCATTGTAATATGCTAAGAGGGTATCTTTAGCAGTGCCTTGTGTAACTCCGGGACTGTTTGGCGCTCCAAAAGTAACTGCACCACTCCCCGCTTGAATCAAAAAAGCATCTGCATGACCATGGTAACAACCAGCAAATTTTATTATTTTTTCACGATCAGTATATCCACGGGCTAAACGTACAGCGCTCATACAGGCTTCCGTTCCCGAATTGACAAATCGAACCTTATCCATATTGGGAATCATCTCTATGGTCAAACGTGCTATCTCAGTTTCTAAAGCAGTGGGCATCCCAAAAGAAGTTCCTTTTTTTGCACGCTGAGTTAAGGCATCAATAACAGGCTGATATACATGGCCCAAGATCATCGGCCCCCAACTGGAAATATAATCAATCAGTCGGTTCCCATCTACATCAAAAAGATACGCACCTTTAGCGCTGTCTACAAAAATAGGAGTTCCGCCTACGGACTTAAATGCGCGTACGGGGGAGTTTACTCCTCCAGGAATAACTTCCTGTGCTGCTTTGAATAGCGTACTACTGCGTTGATATTGCATGGATTATTTCTTTTTTGGAATGATCAGTTCTTGACCTTTAAAAATGGTGTTATCGTTCAGTTTGTTATGCTTTTTTATTTCATTAACGGAAACACTATACTGACGGGCGATAGAATACAACGTATCACCTACTTCAACACTATGGATTTTATCTTGTGTGTTTCTTACAATCGACTTTTGATATTCTTTATCAGATTGCGCTTTAACTCCTTTCTTGGTGTCGTATCGATACAACTCATATCGCTGAATAATACTAATGAGTTTTTTTGGGTATTTAGGATCGGTAGCATAACCTGCTTTTTTCAAGCCTCTTGCCCAAGCCTTATAATCTCTTTTATGGAATTTGAATAAAAACGCATACCGCTGTCTTCCACTTAAAAAAACAGAATGGTCTCGATAGGATTCCGCAGGATCTTCGTAGGTTCTAAAACATTCTCCTTTTGCATCGTCATCGTGATACATGCGTCCACCATTCCAACCGCGATGGCACTTTATACCAAAGTGATTGTTTCCAACTTTTGCTAATGTTCCTTCACCAGTTCCAGATTCTAAAATCCCTTGTGCCAAAGTAATACTCGCTGGAATTTTATATTGACGCATTTCGGCTCGAGCTATAGGTCCAAAGCGATTTAAATACGCTTTCACCTTTTGTTCTTGAGTTAATTTCACAGCCTTAACAGGTGGTATTTTAACTGCTTTTTTCTTAACTGCAACTTCTTTTTTGGAAACGGGTTGCGGCTTGGAACGCACTGTTTTTGTAACGCTACAGCTTATCATAAAAGCTGTACATAAAACTAAGCAAGCTCGCTTTAGTATCGTATACATTCTTTGCCTTGTTGTTCCAGACGTTGATTTGCTCCCTGTATTCCCTGAATTCCTCCGGTATGTATGATTAGGATATTGTTGCCCCAACGCCATTGTTTATTTTTTATAAGTGTAAAAATACCAAAAAGCATTTTGCCTGTATACAAGGGATCCAAAAGAATTTCATATTTCTCATAAAAACCATTGATGAATGTTATCAATTCTGATGGAAAAGCTCCATATCCGCCAAAACCATGATCGTATAAAAGTTCCCAATTCTTATTTAAGCCTGCAAAACTTTTAACTGTATTTTCTATTTCAGGATCTTGAACAACAACAAAACCCAATACCTCTTGCTCTGGAGCAGCTTGTATAAGTCCTGAAAGAGTACCGCCAGTTCCAACGGGGCAGCAAATTGTTGTAAAGCTGCTGTCTTCGGAAGTGATGATTTCTCTGCATCCTTCTACTGCCAATGCATTGGTCCCTCCTTCTGGAATTATATAAGCGGCTGGATTGTTTTCAAAAAAAAATTTAAATACTTCGGCTTGTTCTTTTAGTCGATAAGCTTTTCGGGACATAAAATGTAATTGCATTCCATGGGCTTCACAAAACTTTAAAGTAGGATTCCGAGCTTTCGTTTCCAACTCATCCCCACGAACAAAACCGTGCGTTTGAATTTTTAATGCCATTCCAGCTGCAGCAGTTGCAGCCAAATGATTGGAATATGCGCCACCAAAAGTAACGAGAGCAGTCGCTCCATTAGTCAGCGCTTCTTGAATGTTATACTTTAATTTTCGGAATTTATTTCCTGAAACCTGAGGATGAATAAGGTCCTCTCTTTTAATTGTGATGGAAAACCCGTTTATTTGCGTAACGAATTGGTTTGGAATGTGTGGTGTAGTTTCAAAAAACATAGGTCAAAATTAATCCATTTCGGGATAGGTTACCAAAAAAGAATCATGTTAGAAGGAAAAGAATTTGAAGTTGGAGATTTTTACATGTCACCAGAGGGTTACAAAGTATTTACGGAACAATATCACCTAAAAAGAGGTTCCTGTTGTTTGAGCGGATGTCGACATTGTCCCTATGATTTCAAAAAAACAAAGAAGTAAAGGCATGGTTTTTGTAATTTAGGGTTTATATAAAACTTGTTTATGAAAAATCTAATTCTTTTATCCTTTTGCTTAACTTTTATAAGTTGTAGTAGCGTTCGTGTTTTTAGTGATTATGATACTGCTGTTGATTTCAAAGATTATACTACCTATGCTTTTTTCAAGCCTGGTATTGATGAAGTTGAAATCTCTGATTTGGATAAAAAAAGAATTTTAAAAGCTATTGAAGTAGAATTAGACGGAAAACAGCTAACCAAATCTGAAACCCCAGACTTGTTGATTAATCTGGCGGTTAAATCATCTAATGACGTTTATATTAATCAGAACAACGGATTTGGATATGGATATGGTTTTGGATTTTGGAATGGATGGGGATGGCCTAATAACAATATCGCAACGGTAAGCTCACAAACAAATGGTATGCTATTTATTGATTTAATTGACACCAAAACCAAACAACTCGTTTGGCAGGGAAAAGGCAAGGGGTATATCAGCGAGTACAGTAAGAAAAGAGATGAACGCATTCAACATTTTGTTACTGAAATCCTAAAAAACTACCCTCCGATCAAAGAATAAAACAATAGAAAACTCGAAGTTTCACTTTCGGGACTGCTGCTGAAAAGGAAATGGTTATATTTGCCGCTTTGTAAAAAACACCATTCCTTGAAAAAAATATTTAAAAACTTCAGCCAAAACCCAAAAAACGACATCCTTTCTGGATTAACAGTAGCACTCGCTTTAGTCCCTGAGGCTGTTGCTTTTGCATTTATTGCAGGCATAGATCCATTAGTTGGACTCTATGGTGCTTTCATGATGGGGATTGTTACCGCAATTTTTGGCGGAAGACCTGGAATGATTTCTGGAGCAACCGGTGCTATGGCTGTTGTGATGGTTCATATGATTCAACAGGGAAATAAAGTTGGAGATGCACTCGCACAACCGGTAGAAAACTTAGGCTTACACTGGCTCTTTATTACCCTACTAATTGTGGGTGTAATTCAAATTGCAGCTGGCGTTTTTAAATTAGGGAAATTTGTACGTTTGATTCCACATTCGGTAATGATGGGATTTGTAAACGGATTAGCAATTGTTATTTTCTTATCTCAATTAGGCTTATTTCAAAAAACTACTGCCGCTGGAGCCCAGTGGATTCAAGGAACCGAATTATACACCATGCTTGCCCTTGTAGTAATGACCATGTCGATCATGTACTTTTTACCTAAACTAACAACTAAAGTTCCTGCAGCGCTTGTAGCAATTGTAGGAGTTGCTGCGGTTACTATACTTGGAGGCCTTGACGTTTCTACCGTAGGTTCTTTTATTAAAGACGGTGGTGGCGAAGGATTACAAGGTGGGTTACCTGTTTTCCAAGGACAAATATTTGAATTATTATATACCCTAGAGGGGCATTGGAACTTGATTTTACCCACTGCATTTTTATTAGCTGCTGTTGGACTGATTGAATCTTTAATGACCTTAAATCTAGTCGATGAAATAACCCAAACACGGGGTAGTGGAAATCGCGAATGCTTGGCTCAAGGTGGTGCTAACTTCTTAAACGGATTATTTGGTGGAATGGGTGGTTGTGCCATGATTGGGCAATCCATAATCAATGTAAACTCTGGTGGGCGTGGACGTTTATCTGGAATTGTTGCAGCACTTTCGTTACTTATGTTTGTGCTTTTTGGATCAAGTGTCATTGAACTTATTCCGATTGCAGCTCTTGTAGGGGTAATGTTTATGGTTGTCATCGGAACCTTTGCATGGAGTAGTTTTAGAATCATTCGCAAAATACCAAAGTCCGATGCATTCGTTCTTATTACAGTTTCTGCTATTACCGTTTGGCAAGATTTAGCCATTGCTGTTATTGCTGGTGTAATAATCTCAGCTCTAGTATTTGCCTGGGAAAATGCAACAATGATTCGTGCGCGTAAACGTGTAAAAGAAGACGGAACGAAAGTATATGAAATCTGGGGTCCTTTATTCTTTGGATCAATTCAGAATTTCAGTTCTAAATTCGATATTCAATCAGATCCAGACATTATTGAGATTGACTTTATCGAATCGCGAGTAAGTGATCATTCGGGAATTGAAGCGATAGAAAATCTAATTCAAAAGTATCAAAACCTAAACAAACAAGTAAAACTGACTCACTTGAGTCCAGAATGTAAAACCTTATTATTAAAAGCAAATCCAGCGCTTGACAATAGCATTGAAGCATCTATAGATGACCCACGCTATTATGTTGTTACTGACCTAGTAGACCGAGAAGTATAAATACCTATCGCTTACTCAACCAAAGCTGCTGCAGCTTCTAACATCGCTGGGATACCCTCTGGGTTTTTACCTCCTGCTGTAGCGAAGAAGGGTTGGCCTCCACCACCACCTTGGATGTGTTTTCCTAATTCCTTAACAATACTTCCAGCGTTCATTGATCGTTCTGCAACCAATGCTTTTGAAATATAACAACTGATTACAGGTTTCCCGCCTTTCTGTGTAACAAGCACTAAAAACAAATTGTCTTTACCTTGACCTAGATCAAAAGCTAGATCCTTAATCGCAGGTGGCGTAAGATCTACTTCTACAGCTAGAAACTCAATTCCATTAACGGTTTTGAGTTGCGCTTGTAACTCTTGTTTAACAATTTGAGATTGTAATTTCGAAAGCGATTCAATCTCTTTTTTCAAAAGTGCATTTTCTGCTTGCAAATTACCAATCGCCTTGACAGCATCTTGAGGATGTTTTAGGCTTTCATTGATGCTTTTTAGTGTACGCTCTTGCGCGTCAAAAAAGGCTTGAACTGCTTCGCCAGTAATGGCTTCAATCCTTCTTATTCCAGAAGCAACTGCACTTTCCGAAACAATTTTAAAAGACCAGATATCAGCAGTATTTTTTACATGCGTACCACCACACAATTCAATGGAATCTCCAAAACGAATGGTGCGAACTGCTTCGCCATATTTCTCTCCAAATAATGCTATTGCTCCAGACTCCATTGCCTCGGCAACTGGGACTGAACGATTTTCTTCGAGCTTAATTTTTTGATTGATACGGGAGTTAACAAAAACTTCAACCGCCTTGATCTCTTCTGGAGATAATTTAGAAAAGTGAGAAAAGTCAAAACGTAAACTTGCACCATGTACCATGGATCCTTTTTGCTCAACATGGGATCCCAAAATTTCTCGTAACGCCTGATGCATCAAGTGGGTTGCCGAGTGATTACATTCGGAACGAAAACGCTCTGCGGTGTTTACCTGCGCAGTAAAAGTGTCTGCTACATTCTGAGGTAAGGTTGTTGTATAATGTACAATTAAATTGTTTTCTTTCTTAGTATCTATAATAGAAATGGTTTCTCCATTAGAACCTAACAGCAAACCCGTATCACCTACTTGTCCTCCACCTTCTGGATAAAAGGGCGTAGCGTTTAAAACCAATTGAAATTGTTCTCCTGATTTAACCGAATTAATTTTTCTATAGCGCAATAACTGAACCTTATGTTCTAAATGATCGTACCCTACAAAGTCTTCAATTGGTCCATCATTTACCATTGTCCAGTCTTCTGCACTAGAACTTGATGCAGCACGCGAACGTTCTTTCTGAGTCGCCATTGCTTTTTCAAAGCCAGCTTCATCAACATCAAAACCTTTTTCACGAGCGATCAGTGCGGTCAAATCCAATGGAAAACCATAGGTATCGTAGAGTTCGAATACCTGATCTCCTTTAAGACTTTTCCCTTTTGTTTTTGAAATCAAATCATCCAACAACAACAGTCCTTGGTTCAGTGTTTTTAAAAAGGAAATTTCTTCTTCCCGAATGACATTTCTAGCTAAGTCTTTTTGTGCTGTTAATTCTGGAAAAACAGTCCCCATTTGATTCTCTAATTGGTCAACTAAAGAGTGAATAAAAGGTTCTTTAAGGTCTAAAAAAGTATATCCGTAGCGGATTGCTCTTCTCAAGATTCTTCTGATAACATAACCTGCGCCTGTATTGCTGGGCAATTGTCCATCGGCAATAGCAAAATAAACCGTTCGAGCATGATCAGCGATAACACGCATAGCACGATCAGTTGCTTCTTCTTTCCCGTATGTAACTTTTGTTTTCTGTTCTACTTTGTTGATTAACGGCATAAAAACATCCGTATCGTAATTCGATGTTTTATTTTGCAAAACCATACATAGGCGTTCGAAGCCCATTCCGGTATCGATGTGCTGCGCGGCAAGTTTTTCTAAACTACCATCTGCCTTTCGGTTGAATTCGATGAATACCAGATTCCAAACCTCCAATACTTGGGGGTGATCCATATTAACCAGAGATGCTCCAGAAACAGCTTTCTTCTCCTCAGCAGTTCGCATGTCTACGTGAATTTCTGAACAAGGTCCACAAGGGCCTTGCTCACCCATTTCCCAAAAATTATCTTGTTTATTCCCTAAAAGGATACGGTCTTCGGGAAGTATTTTTCTCCAAAAATCATACGCATCGTGATCTTTAGTCAAACCGTCGCCATCGTGACCTTCAAAAACTGTAACATATAGAATCGAAGGGTCGATTTTATAAACACCAACGAGGAGCTCCCATGCCCATGCAATCGCTTCTTCTTTAAAATAATCGCCAAAACTCCAATTGCCGAGCATTTCGAAAAAAGTATGGTGGTAGGTGTCAATTCCAACTTCTTCCAAATCATTGTGTTTCCCAGAAACACGTAAGCATTTTTGAGTATCGGTAACCCGAACGCTCTTAGGAACACTATTTCCTAAAAAATATTCTTTAAACTGATTCATCCCTGCATTGGTGAACATTAAAGTTGGGTCATTCTTAATAACCATGGGCGCAGAGGGGACAATTTTATGAGTTTTTGAAGCAAAAAAATCTAGAAATTGTTGACGTACTTCAGCTGATTTCATTTAATAGTAATTTTATGAGTTTAAACAAATTAGAAATTTTGCTATATTTGTTTATTGTTTTATTTCTATATGCAAAAGAAATGAAAATTTACAAGAAAATAGTTCATGGCAAAGGTTAAATATTACTACGATCCCGAAACGCTTTCCTATAGACCCATTTCTTCTGGAAAACGGTTGAAAATATCCAATTTATTTCTGTTCCTAATCTCATCTCTTCTGTTTGGTGTAGTTGGATTATTCACTTTATTGAATACCGATGTCATCAATACACCAAAAGAAATTCTGCAAGAACGCGAATTGAGTAATTATAAATTACAATTTGATTTACTTGGTCGAAGAATCGAACAAATGCAGAGTGTATTAGCCAATATAGAAGAACGGGATAACGATATCTACCGCATCTATTTTGAAGCCAGTCCCATACCAAAAGAGCAACGTAGAGCAGGTTTTGGAGGAGTCAATCGATACAATGATCTCGAAGGGTATAACAGTTCGGAAATGATCATCAACACAACTAAGGAGATTGACATTCTATCCAAGATGTTGGTTGTACAATCCAATTCCTTAGAAGAAATTCAGGAACTAGCCGAAAGAAAAGAGGAACTTTTAGCTGCTATTCCGTCGATACAACCTGTTCGTAAAGAAGATCTAAAACGAATGGCCTCTGGATTTGGATGGAGAATTGATCCATTTACAAAGGCTCGTAAGAAACACTATGGTATGGATTTTTCAGCTATTCGAGGTACACCCATATATGCTACTGGTGATGGCAAAGTTGTCCGAGCGGATAACCGCGCCTCTGGTTACGGAAATCATATCCGAATCGATCATGGATTTGGCTACATAAGTCTCTATGCTCATATGAGTAAGTACAATGTCAAAAGAGGTCAAAAAGTAAAGCGTGGCGATATCATCGGATATGTTGGAAATACGGGTCGATCTGTTGCTTCTCATTTGCACTATGAAATCTTCAAAGACAAAAAGAAAATCAATCCATTGAATTTCTATTACGGAAATCTAAGTACATCAGAATTTGACGCTTTATTAGCTCAAGCTTCACAGGAGAACCAATCTTTCGATTAGATCATGGAACTCGATCTCCCAGAAAAAAGATACTACACCATTGGAGAAGTTGCTAAAGCTTTTGAAGTAAACACATCCTTGTTGCGTTATTGGGAAAAAGAATTCAAAGAAATTCAACCCAAAAAGAAAACGAGTGGTGTTCGGAAATATACACCTCAAGACGTCCAAAACATAAAACTCATTTACCATCTTCTCAAAGAAAAAGGGATGACAATTGAGGGTGCTAAAAATCAATTGAAAGATTTCAAAAGTTCTGAAGAGAATAAAATGGATGTTCTCAAGAAACTAGAACGCATCAAGAAAGAGTTAGAAAACTTACGCGATAATCTGTAAGCTTATTTTTTTCTGAAAAATAAGGTAATCGGAATTCCGTTGAAATCAAAAATCTCACGCATTTGATTTTCCAAGAAACGTTTGTACGGATCTTTTACGTACTGTGGTAAATTACAGAAAAATGCAAATTGTGGATGTGCAGTAGGCAATTGCGTACAAAATTTAATTTTTACGTGTTTTCCTTTGTATGCTGGTGGAGGTTTATTCTCAATGACTGGTAATAAAATATCATTCAGCTTACGTGTAGGCACTCTGTTTGATCTGTTCTTGAAGACATCAACAGCAGTTTCAATTGCTTTAAAAATTCTTTGCTTAGAGACCGAAGAAACAAAAACAATTGGCACGTCTACAAAAGGTGCAGTTTCTGCACGAATCTTCTCTTCGAAAGCTTTTGTTGTTTTATGATCCTTTTCTACTAAATCCCATTTATTCACTAAGATTACAATTCCTTTGTTGTTACGATGCGCCAGCCAAAATATATTCTGAACCTGTCCATCAAAACCACGTGTGGCATCTACAACCAAGATACATACATCGCAATGTTCAATAGCACGAACCGAACGCATCACTGAGTAAAATTCGATATCCTCTTTCACCTTTGCCTTACGGCGGATTCCAGCGGTATCGATTAAATTAAATTCAAAGCCAAAACGGTTATAACGCGTATCAATACTATCACGTGTAGTTCCTGCAATATCGGTTACGATATAACGATCTTCTCCTATCAACGAATTGATGAAAGATGATTTTCCAGCATTGGGACGTCCAACTACTGCAAAACGCGGCACATCGTCGTCATTTGTATCCGTTTCTTCTGGAAGCGCTTTTACAAGATCGTCAAGCAATTCACCTGAACCACCTCCGTTGTTTCCTGAAATAGGGTATATTTTTTCGAATCCAAGACTATAAAACTCAACAGCATCATCCTGACGCATGGCATTGTCTACTTTATTTACAGCAAGAAATACAGGCTTACGAGAACGACGAAGTAACTGTGCAACTTCTTCGTCCATACCGGTAACTCCCGTTTCAACTTCGACCATAAAAATGATGGCATCTGCTTCTTCAATAGCTAATTCTACTTGTTTGTCAATTTCTTTTTCAAAAACATCATCACTTCCAACTACATAACCTCCCGTATCGATTAATGAAAAATCTCTTCCGTTCCAGTCTGTTTTTCCGTAATGACGATCACGAGTCACCCCGCTTACAGCATCAACAATCGCTTCTCTTTTTTGAATCATTCGATTGAAAAAAGTCGATTTTCCAACATTGGGTCTTCCCACTATGGCTACAATTGCGCTCATTTGTATTATTTTTTGAATTGCAAAAATAACCTTTTTGCAAGGATTAAAGGGTGTTTATTGAAGAGTAATCCTTTTTAATGTTTGTAACCAAAGCGTTTGAGTTGTGCTACATTATTTCGCCAATCTTTATTGACTTTTACATATAGTTCCAAGTGGACTTTTTTACCGAAAAAAGCTTGAAGTGTTTTTCGAGCTCCTACTCCTACTCGCTTAAGAGCAGTTCCTTTATGCCCGATAATAATTCCTTTTTGAGTATCGCGCTCAACCATAATAACCGAACGTATCTTGATTATTTTGTCTTCTTCAAAAAAGTCTTCAGTATCTACTTCTACTGAGTAGGGTATTTCTTTAGAATAGTACTGTAATATCTGCTCACGGATCGCTTCATTAACGAAGAAGCGTTCTGGTTTGTCCGTCAATTGATCTTTAGGATAATAGGCTGGTCCTTCAGGAAGTTTATCAATAATATAATCCAAAACTTCTTTGACAGAAAAACCTGTAATTGCTGAGATCGGAAAAACCTCAGCCATCGGAAGCATTTCTTTCCAAAAGGCAATAGTAGTCATCAGGGTTTCTTGATCCGCAGTATCTATCTTGTTGATCAATAGTAAAAGAGGGATTTTAGAACCTTTGATTTTTTCAAAAAAGGCGGCGTCTTTCATTTCTTTTTCTCCGATTTCAACCATATAAATTAATATATCGGCATCTTCGAGGGCACCTTTTACGAATGCCATCATAGACGATTGCATTTCATAGCTGGGTTTGATTACACCAGGTGTATCAGAAAGTACCATCTGGTAATCATCTCCATTGATGATTCCTAGGATACGATGACGCGTTGTTTGAGCCTTAGAAGTGATGATAGAGAGGCGTTCACCTACCCATGCATTCATCAAGGTAGACTTTCCTACATTGGGGTTTCCGACGATGGTAACAAAACCAGATTTGTGTTTTTCCATATATTTTGCACAAATGTACATAGTTCCGAAGAAGTATGTAGGTTGTTGTAGAATAAGTTTATATATTTGCAACCACAGCGCGGGATAGAGCAGTAGGTAGCTCGTCGGGCTCATAACCCGAAGGTCGTAGGTTCGAGTCCTACTCCCGCTACTAGTAAAGGAGTTAACATTTGTTAGCTCCTTTTTTTATGGAAAAAACTCAATGAAACTGGTGTTACAAGCATATTCCTGGAAAATTATTTGCTTTACAAAATATTGATTAAAGCA
>Ga0075468_10000529_pt1 | contig 15332 bp, 26 predicted proteins | sample DEB08_DNA_12_FD_77578 | JGI IMG/M metagenome (GOLD analysis project Ga0075468, IMG submission 77578) | Aqueous microbial communities from the Delaware River and Bay under freshwater to marine salinity gradient to study organic matter... | ecosystem: Environmental > Aquatic > Marine > Coastal ...
TGCTCCTAATTATTTTTTATAGCACCGCTGTTATTAATAAATATATCCCACCCACCTATTCCAGTTGCTTTGTTGTATAGTGGAAAGTCTGGAATGTTCCTCGTTTTTCAAATAGGTAGAAAAACTACAAAAACCACCTGAGGGAATCCAGAGGTCAATCCAGAAGAACTCGGAAGTTCTAGCAGTGTTCCTTACGAACCTATTGACCAACGGTGGTGTCACTAACACCCTATTCCCAATTGGAGTTTAATTAAGCTGGGTGATCATAGCTACTCTTGTTATTTCTGAAATCTTCCACATCCTGCTTATTAGGTAACCTAATCTCAAACTCAGTACCACCAATGGTCATCAGCTGATACTTCTGACCCTGACGAACCACATACTTAGGTTCTTTCTTTTTTTGTTTAAATTGTCTTGCTTTTCTATAACTCATCTAATATCCTTTTTTATTACCCCTTAATATACGAAGAAAAATCGTCAATGTCAAGGCTTTTCTGCAATTATTTTATTTCTGCGTTTACTTGAATTAAATCCTGTGTTAGTCTAACAATCCTTATCTTGGGCTTCAACCCATTTATACTCAGAGGGTAGTACTCTCCGAAGTCTATTGCTATCTGGTTCCTGTGGTTACCGTAGTCGGTTCTCTCCACTATATCACCGAAAGGGTTTTCAACTAAGTTCTTCATATTTTCTCCGTATCTCATATAAGAATATACACAGAATAAATGACAATGTCAAGTGTTTTCTGCAATTATTTTTACCAAAACAATCTCGTTAGCTGTTTATAGGTATCCTCAGAGGTATCGAGGCTGGATTCAATTAACGTATAGTTGCCATCAAACCCTTTAAGCTTTTTAATAGCCTTATTGATTGCAGACTTCTTACCTCTGGCCCATACTGAGTTCCATCCCCAGCTATCATCTTCCTCATCTGTAAATCTAAATGTCCATTCTTTCATATTTTCTCCGTATCTCATATAAGAATATACGTTAAAAAACGCATGCAGCACAAGGCTTTTCTGCAAATAAATGCAAATAAAATAAGCCTTGACAAATTCATATTTCTTTCGTATATTATAACCGATACGCATATCTGGCTCGAGCCTAACCAAGCATGTTCTGAACTTACTGAATTTACGAATAAAAAACAACAAAGTCAAGGCTTTTTTGCGGCAGGGCTCCTAGCCAGTATGCGTGTTTATTTGTCCTGCTAATTCTTTGGAATCGTGCCACGAAGCTGTCAATCCGTCACATATGAAAAAAAAATTGCCTGCACGCGGATGCATAGTACTTTTAAGAATGTTTGTTAAATAATTATGTTGATAACTTGTGGATAAAGTGTGGTAATCTGTGGGTTAAAGTGGGGGGATTAGGTTGATTGGGGAGTGAGGTGTTAATCCGAGTATATTATTTCACTCCCCATTATATGTTAAACAATTGAGGTTCTGAACCCCTGGTGTATCAGATACTCGGTGTTACCAGACCATCCAGGCTGCAGCTCCAACCTCTACGATTACATCTGCTACCGTGTTATAGAGCCATTTCTTCTTCGTGCCGTATGTTTCGTGAGTTCCTTCCACCCATACCTCGAATATCTCCCAAATAATTCCGATGATCAATACCCACATCACTGCCATGAAATCGCTCGTTCCTAGCCATTGGCAGACCTTTGCAATAAACAATCCTGCACCTATGTGGTAGCTAGTCCATCCATCGAGCTGACCGCTCGAGATTTGCCAGCTATATAATTTTGCTAGTGGATTATTCATGATTAGAATCCTGTTAGCACGCCGGCACTACTTGCCCAACCGGCTACCATGAATCCAATGACGAAACCCATTCCCATGCCCCATATGATTTTCAAGTGTTTTTTAATCCAGTCCATTTTCTCTTCTCCCATTTATGTTCTATAATAAGTATAATAGCTTTTAGAATTCCTTATATGTAAAGAATCGGATTCGGGTTGCTCTGAAAACTTTCAGAGCTCGGAATCTGATCTTCTCTTATATGTTCATTCTTATCCTTTGGGCTAGGCTTTCCCTCACCGGTGTTTTCCATTAGTGCTTCAAGCCAATCCCATATTTTATTTGTATCTATTTGTATAACGGCTATTCTGATTCTCAGATATATCAAATCCACCAGCAGTACTGCTAGTCTCCACATGATGGATTGATTTCTCTTAGGTTCTTGCCTTCGGAATTCGTTAGAATTTCGGAGGACTTTTTCATTCAATGTATTCATTATACCATAACCTCTTGATTTAAAATTTTTTACCTTCCTCTCTTAACCGACCATCGTATCCCATATATTTTTTACCACCAATGATATTAAACCAATACCAACACCATATCTCCATTTTTTTGCTTCTTGTCTATATTGTGTATTCTGTTTGGTTTCTGCCCATAACCCTTTGTGTGGATCGAATAGATTTTCTTTGATGAATTTCAAATTTTCGTCTACCCTCTCATGAGCCTTGTCCATCTCTGTTTTTAACTCGGCTATCGATTGGGTGATCGTATCTATCTTGTTATGTATTAGGTCGAATTCTTTTCTATCTGATTGGTTCATAACTTATTTTCCACAACTACAGTCTTTACACTCACACGGATTACAGCAATCACAACACATCTTATCTCTCCTAGTATATGGTTATGATAATAAATATTATTTCTCATCTTTTTCCACCCAAACTTCCTCTAGTTTCTTGCGTAACATCGTGGTATTTTTTGGTGTGGATAACATCCTACCCGTTGGTTTCATTATGAAGAAACAGTTATAGCATAACAGATGTAGGTTATCCAAACTATGATTCGTTGGTTCACCGTCTAGGAAGTTAATTATATAAGGCCCTCTCATATCCTTTTCCCTATAATCATCATAACCACAGTTACTACATTCTTGTTTCAGATAACCATCTCTTACTATCCTCTCCTGTAGTTTCCAATGTGGGTAACTCGGATGTTTACCATCGAATAAATCCTGTATCTTTACACCCCAGCCTGTATTACCTTTGGTGGTTATACCAACACCCTTCTGATTCTTGTTCTGTTCAAATAAGTCATACATCTTAGCATACTTCTTGAATGTATTATAAGCCACACCGAGATGTATCGCTGCTGCTCTGATGGACATCGTACTACGGATAGCCCACTCTATCCTAGATTTTGGAATGGGTTTACCACGGAATGGATTTCTACCCGTTGGTTTTTTTTCGTGGTCGTGTAGATCACCTAAATCTGACATTATCTTTTCCTATATTTACGAGGTTTTGGTTTTGATGGCATGTGTTTTAGTTTATTCCTATATACCAGATACACCACCGATGCTCCTGCTATAGCTCCTAGTATCATACCTGACCAAATCCACATTATTATTTGCCAAGTCATTTCTTTTCCTTCTTCACCACATTATATGCCACATCTGATAATTTTTCTTTCTCATCCTCTAACAACGGACTATTGTGATGTATTGCTATTAGACTTCCACTATCTAGATCAGAACCATTTTTCTCATAGTCTAACCTAACACTTATTGCTTCCTCTGTAACTGCTAGTAGTAAACCTTCTAATTCCTCTTTCTGTTCTTTTGTTAATAAATCTTTCATATTATATATCCAACTCCGAACCATTTTCTCCTATGTCCTTCCACCATTCGTATTTCATTTTTCCCATTTGTCTATTCTGCAAATTATTCTTAAAGCTCAACTCATACTCATCTTTTGTCATCACCTTCCATAGCTTATCAAATTCATCATCATCTGGCATCTGTTTAACACCTTTGAAGTAAGTATGAGCTCCTATCTTACCAGCTGTATCGGGTAGATCAACTACACTTACGATTTCATCATTCTTATCCACCAACACATATTTCATTTTAACCTCTCCTCTATTCTAGTACAATACCGAATGTTTTTTCTGAATTATACCATATTGCTGTTAACTGTAAGGTATCACCGATCATACTCCTAACCGGTGCTATCATGTTATTTAGTTCACCACTTGAATTACTGTAACTAACTGTATTAGATGTAGGAACTTCTTGTCCATTAAAACCAACCATAAATGATGTGTCTACTGAGACATAGTTACCACTATCTGTTAGATGTTGATTAACCACATATCCCAAAGTGTCTCCTAGATACCAATACAGATCAGATTCCCACTCCACCCAAAAGAACTCGATTGGAACTCCATCGGTGTTATTGACACTAGCTGATACTCTGTGTATAGTCTGCCAACTACTTCTGTTAATGGTCAAATGATAATAACCATTACCATCAACTGGTAATCTCATATCAAATGATATCAGTTCCTCTGGTTCAGTTTCTATTGATGGTGCTAGTACTGAATTTTCACACCCAATGAATAAATTACACCCTACTATTAGGGCGAGTAATCCAACTGTTTTTCTTATCTCGTTTAACATTTTTTTCGTAACCTTTTTTTTCTGTTTTATTTAGTTTATTTTTCTTGTGAAGAATCTTTTCACGAGTCTCTTGAAGTTCTAATTCTTCCTCAAGGTCTAGGTATTCTTCCCAATTTACTATTTTTGTCATTTTATCAACCCCCTAATTTACAACTAAAAAACATAAAAGTCAAGAACTTTTTAGCTTCCATTTCTCTATTTTACTCACAAACTGCTCTACTGTATATGAAGTTTTACGTTCATCTAAAATAGTAAGCGTGTCCATTATTTCTGGTTTATTATTTAATATTCTCTGTAAGATCATAAAACCAACTGATGTATAAAACGTGCCAAAACTCTCTTCTCCTAAAACATTTGTCTCAAACATGGTGTCCTTTTCAGAATCACCTTTCAGTAATAAATAGTATGTCATTATAGTAATATTATCAACTTTTATTAACTAAATCAATTTCATGTTCATCTTCATATGTTTTCAGTATTCTCTTTACCAACGGATGTCTAATACAATCACCCCTGCTGAAAGCCATATGTTCCACACCTTCCACACCTTGTAGTCTAAACCACACATCATAGAATCCACTCTTCTCATAGTTTGTCATACCATTGGTTTTATACTTATCACATTGACTCATATCACCTTGTATGATCATCTTACAGTTCTCTGATATCCTAGTCATCAATGTCTTGATTTGCATAGGTGATACGTTTTGTGCCTCGTCTAATATCACATAACAATTCTCTAAATTTGTTCCTCTTAAAAAATTCAACACACCGATCTCTATTTTATTGTCTTGTATCATCTTTCCAGCTCTAGTCTTACCAATAATCTTATCCAATATGGTAAATGTAGATTCATTATATTGTTGTATCTTAGCAGATAACTCACCTGGTAGAAACCCTAGTTTATCCTCGTTACCAACATCAACCGTTGGATTAATGATGATTAGTTTTTCATATGGTGTACCTCTACGTAGCACATCTTGTAATGCCTTGTAGATCGATACATATGTCTTACCAGTTCCAGCTATACCATGACACAATATCAATTGATTATCAAAATTACAAATCTTCTGATGGAATATTTTTTGATTATCCGTCTTTGGTTTAAAGTTATTTACTATCTTTGGTATAGAGCCTATCTGTGATTTGTAAACTCTCTCTTTTTTATTAGACATTTATTAAATCCTTTTCATAAGTGTTTAATGATTTTATTTCAAAATCAAATATATCGTATTGCATTTTACCTATCTCACCGCTATCTTTTAACATCTCTGCTAAATTTACTATTAGTTGAAAACTATCTGATGTTAACTTTTGAGCATCAAACCTAACAACCACATCATTGGTTGGTTCTGTATGATGTGAATGTAATTTTTTACTCAACTTAAATTGTGTGTTTGGTTGTTCTTCCTTGATATACCTATTTACACCAAGTCCTTTATGACCAACCCAATCACCATACATATCTGAACACCACGGTTCTAACTCTTTCAACATATTATTATCACAATTTTCTACCACGAAACCTATATCATATTTTGGTGGTATTATTGGCATCATCAATGAGTCGTGTTTTACCATATGCCCCCACTTACGTATGAAGTTACGAGTGCTCTTTAGATTCTGAGCCAACCACTCCGAACTCTCTCTGTTTTTCATAAATACTTGACCAGCTGGGTTTCTTAAAGCACCATCTTTAAATCTACTACCACGGCATGTCATATGATATACAAACCCCTTCCAAGTCTGTTTTAACTCATATCCAGCCAAAACAAACCTATTGAATATATCAGAGTCCTCCTTACTCTGTGGAGCATATAACGGATCATGTCCACCTATACTTGTGAAGTCATCCTTATACATAGCCCACGGAGCGAATATACCTTGTGTTGTTTCGTTTTCGTCATCCTTATTCTCTTCTGAATACATTGTAAGCCAATTCAATAGTTCTTGTTCACTAAATTCCTCTGGTTCAATTCCGAAGTCCATAAGTATTTTCTCCGGCCCATCAGGATGTAGTGGTGGTTCTATTCGTGTTGCACTCACCACCTTACCTCGTTCCAAATGTTTTAATACCTCAGTATCCATATTAGGACAAGCATACATATCAGCATGATAAATCATTATAATATCATTTGTTGCCATATCTACCAACGTATCATATAATATAGTGTGACCTAACCTAGTAGGGCCTTCATTTCTATGTATTTTTACATTTTTATCAGATTTTACTATCTCATTCATCCACTCCCAAGTTCCATCATCTGAAAAGTCATCGGCCCAACATATCTCATGTCTGTATCCTAAGTTCTTACGGATACTGTTGTAACTCCATTTCAAATACTTTAGATTATTTCTACTTGGTTGTATAAAACTTATTACCTTATCCATCTACTACAGCTCTCCCTTTTAATTTTTCCCAATCTTTTTCTGGTCTAACTTTTAAATTAGTCTCCCATGCTCCCTTTAAAACTTTCATATCAACTCCCATTGAATCACCAAAATTAATTATTGCTTGTATATCTTTCGGAAAACAACTACCACCGAAACCAAACTTACCATCGTGACCAGGTACATTCATATGTGAATGTCCTATTCTACCATCTCTTACAAATCCCTCAACAGCATCTTCCCATTTTACATCACACTCTTGTGCTAATAAATACATTTCATTAAGAAATGATATCTTTGTAGCAAAAAATGTATTATTCATATATTTTATCATCTCTGCTGTTTGAAAGTTTGTTTGTAATATCGATAATGATTTACCAAATCTCCATCTGTATAACTTAGCTACTTCCACCGTATCAGACCAATTACCACCTATAATAAACCTAGTTTGATTAATAAAATCAAAATTGGCTGATCTTTCTGTTAAAAACTCTGGATTGAACACCAGTCTCAAATCACTATATATGTTTTGTAGGTTTTCAGTAGTGCCTGGAATCACGGTTGATCTAACCAAAAATCTTGTATTAGGATTGGTTGATGCAGCACTGATCATACTGAGAGCATCCATCAATATAGTCAAACTAATCTCACCGTTTTTTTCTGATGGTGTTGGAACTGATATGAAAACAAAATCACTTTCATTTACAGTTTCTTTTAATGTGTGTAATGATCTTGTAGGATCGATATCAAACACCCTAACCTCTGTATCACATCCAACATTTGGTGAGAAACCATGTTGAACAGCCGAACCAACAAATCCCTTACCTATTACCCCTATTTTATACATTTATATATTTTCCTTTATTAAATTTAAAAATCTATAGTAAATTGCATTTTTCATATCAACACAATTTTCATCTACAAATGGTATTACATTTGGATTCATCATGTAATAGTAATTCTTTATATTTACATTACCATTTTTACTTTCCCAAAAATTCTCTCTTAGATCAGATGAATTATACAAATATGTTATTGTTGGTTTTTTAAACAGATTTAATAACAATGTAGAACCACCACTCATAGCTACAAACTTATCAGCATTTGCAAATAATTTTAATTGAACCTCATTATATGTTAAGTCATTATTTTCTTTTACTATATCATCGAATAATATAACATCCTCATAATAGTTTGTTAATTCATGGTCTGTAATCTCACCTATACCATCCACATTAGCAGATAGTATCTCCTTGTTATCTAGTGTAGCCATCTCATTTTGATCAGGTGGAAATTCTGTATTCTTTGGTCTTTTATAAATTACCAAATAACCTTTTTCTGTTAGGTAATTAAATATTTCATATAAACATTTGATGTCAAAATATCCTACTGGTTTTGTACCATGTTCCCAATTATATCTATTGGAAACCACTATGAATGGTTTATTGAATAAAAATCTATTATTTTTGTACTGTTTAGTAAAATTTGGTACTTTCCATTTTCTGTAATCTAATATACCACAACCCTTCTCTTCACACATGAAATCTTTCCAAAGTATCCAATCATCCTTGTATAATTGTGCATTGTGTTTATTTCCATAAATCCACGGATTTGGTAATGAGTCAAGACCAGCAGCTGAATTATCTATTGTTCTGTAATCATACCTCTCCTCAACATTATCACAAAAATAATAAAATGGTTTCATACCTTTACTGGTAACCACCTTTTCTAGTTGATTGTTCTCGTGTAACCAATACACATAAGGTAACCCTAGAGCTAATTCTATACCAAATTCAGGATGTATGTCTACTGTGGTCATATCATTCTTTCCAATTCTTCAATCGTATATTGTTCCATTTCATTTGACATTGGCCCACCATCAACTATTTGTTCATGTAGGTTTTCATTAGGTTGTAAACCAATTTCCTTAACTTTTAACTCTTTTCCTTTAGGTAAATACTTGTTAGCCATAGCCTGTAGTAGATTACCAATAGATGTTGATTTAGGTATGTCACAATAGGGTTTTGAACTCTCACTAGCAAGACCATTTAACATTAAATCAACAGACTGATTTTTGGTCAAAAAGAATCTGGTTGCTTTGGGTTCAGTAACAATAACTTTATCACCATTTTCTAATAAAGATTTCCATTTATATAAAACAGAATCTATAGAGTATATAACATTACCCATTCTAACCACCCTATACTTTGTTTTTTTATTCTTCTCTTGATACTCATCAAACAACCTTTCCATTAAAAACTTGGTAGCCCCATATGGGCCAGATACATTTACTGCCTTATCAGAACTAACACCCAACACAAAGTCTAATTTATGATTTGTGGTATTCTTGGGTAAAGACTCGTTTAAAACATTTATTGAACCAAGTATGTTTGTTTGTATTGAAGCACTAGCCCCACCAGATTGCATTGATTGTGCTAACGCTGCTAGGTGAAACACCCCCTTAACTCCACGATGAGCATAAGTGACATCATAATCACTTAAAACATCACCGATTTGTATTTCTATGTCAGAATACTTTTCTTTTAATGCATGTAATTTACTTCCTGTTCGTGACATCACTCTAACCTTACCACCCATATATAATATTCTACTACATAGAGCTTGACCAACCACACCAGTTCCACCAGTTATTAAATAAAGTTCATCTTTTTGTATCATATCGAGTCAAATCCCTCTAATTCTTCATAAGTGTCAACAACCTGTACTTTTGGAAATGCAACAAGGTATTTAAACTTTCTGAATTGTGTTTTTTCTATTATCATTTTTGAGTAATTCCAAGCAAATATTATTATAAGATTTACATTACTGTTCTGTAGAGTTTCAACATCAACGATAGGTATATCTGTATTAGCTATGTATCTACCACATCTTTCAGGTGATTCATCAACTATAAATCTAACAATATTTGAATTTAAATTAGTTAGGTTACAAAACATATTAGCTCTACCAGAAGCTCCATAGCCAACTATGGCATTTTCTTTTGATAGAATTGATATTTTATTATTAAAATCCTCAATATGTTTTTTAACATCCTCTCCATATTTTTTCAAATATCTGATATCACAAACCGTTGTTAGTTCAGATGACAATCTATCTAATATTTTATTTGGAAGAAAAGTGGTTTTATTTCTAACAGTCACCCTAATTGAACCAGAGTGAATGGGAATTTCCTCAAAATCTATTAATGTCATATTGTGTATTTGAAACATTTTCTGTAAAGCTGTTATTGAATAATAGAAAATATGTTCATGATATACATTATCCCATTGTTTACCCTCTATTAAATTCTTTAAATAATGCACCTCAAATATGAAAACACCATCGGGCTTCAAAACTTTATGTATTCCCCTAATAACACTCTGAATATCAATTATGTGAGCAAATGTATTATTTGATATTACAATGTCATACTTAGATTCAAACTCTTCACCACCAAAACTTTTATCATTAAAATAATCGTTGTAAACCTTTAAACCCTTTTCTCGTGCTACTTTAACAATATTCTTTGCTGGGTCTACCCCCTCAACATCTGCTCCCAAGTCTTTCAAAGGTTCTAATAAAACACCATCATTACAACCAATTTCAAGTATCTTCTTATCCCTCACATCATATTTCTCATCAATAATATCAGCTACGTTCTCGAAATGACCAGACAATCCAACAGAAGATAGGTATCTGTAATCTTCAAATAGTAAAACAGGGTCTATTACTGAATCAGTTTGTACTAATTTACAATACTTACAAACAACCAAATTCAGAGGGTATTTACTTTCATTTGATAATTCATTTTTATTGGGGAAATAACCTGCTAGTGGAACTACTCCTAAATTTAATATACTCTCGAATTGTCTACCACCACAACCAGCACAAGTTTCTCTTTTGTTATATCCAATCACTCGATCACTCCTGAATCTTGTAGAAACTTATATGTCTCTGATTCATCCATTAGTGAATCCTTAGAATTGTATGACCATAAATCAGATTTAATATTTTTATTATTTATTAAATAATTCTCATCATCCTCTGTTCTAAACCACTCCTCTTGTGATATCATCTCTTCATGTAGTTTTTCACCTGGTCTGACACCAACCACCTTTAATGCAACCTTACCCTTTTTATCATATGCTTTTATTAAACACCTGGCTAAGTGAATTATCTTCATTGCTTTTATCTTGGGTACTGCTATCTTACCATGTGAATCTGGATGATTGTAAGTCCAATCAATTAATTCCACAGCATCATCTAATGTAAGTAGAAATCTAGTCATTTCTATATGTGTTATTGGTAGGTGAGCTTCTTTAGTCTCCAATATCTTCTTGAAGTATGGGATCACCGAACCTGTAGATTCTAACACATTTCCATATCTGACCATCACAACCTTAGTTTTTGTTTCAGTTTCAGCGTAGTTAGAATATAACTTCTCACTAATAGCTTTACACATACCATAGATGTTAATTGGTTTACAAGCCTTATCAGTTGATACAAATATCAATGTTTCTATATCTGTAAACTCACGCATGGTTTCAATAACATTTTGATGACCAAGTATATTAGTTTTTACACTCTCTATTGAATTGGTTTCACAGATTGGTACATGCTTTAGAGCTGCTGTATTTATAACCACATCTGGTTTAAATCTACTAAAACAATTTCGTATAGAATCCTTATCTCTGATATCACCTAAATGAGATTTTATTTTATCATATTCCTTCATTAAGTCTACGTGTTTGTGTTCATCTCTAGAAAAAACCATTATATCATTATGTGAACAATATCTTTTTATAAGAGCTTGTCCTAAAGCACCAGTGCCACCTATTATTAATATCTTTTTGTTTTTCATTTCCAAACCTCATTCCAATGATTTAAAAAAACCTTTTCTGAATAGAATAATTCGTATCGTTTCTTTGTTGTATCAACACAAAAATTATAAAATTTCTCGTCTTTTAATTTCCTAGCTATTGCTTTAGCTCCCTCTATGTCACCTAGTTCAACTGTAGTTGTTGGGTGTAGTGTCTTTTGTGTGTTTAACTGAGAATAACCAATACAAGGTATCCCATGATAACTACAATTTAATTGAAACTGACCAGCAGCTGATGTTCCTAATTGAACACCAACTCTAAAATTTGATAATAACTTTATCCACTCTTCCCACATAACCCACGGTATGTGTTTTAACATCTGTTTTTCTTCTTCTTTCATTCTACCAGTAGTTATAGCTGTAATGTCATCTGTAATCTCCAATGCTACTTGGTATGAATCAAACCCACCGTAATCCTTTACCCAATTACCACCAATTATAACACCCTCACCTATATCACTTTTCTTAGCTATACCATCTGTAACCATAACCGTTGGTAACAAAGCAGTCCTAACATTGGTCAATCCATTATAATATTCTAAATCTATGTCATTATGACAGAAAATTATATCCATCTCTGTTAAGAAATTAAAGTACCAAATCTGTTCTGCAATAGAACTATCCTGCCAGTAATTCCAATAACTCTCCTGCATAACAGTAACTTTTTTACATACTCTACGATATTCCTCTAACAATGGAAAATTCATATACATCTGTCTTTTCTTAGGTAATATCATTACACCGACATCATATGTGTTATCAGATAGTGTATTGATTTTAAATAAAGGATGATGTGTAGCATCAGTTAGATACATCCATGCTGCATCAGTTCGCATGTTATTATACTCTTTTGGTATCTTACCCTCGAAACCACCTTCTGTAAAAAAACCTACTTTCATCCGTAAACCAGAGTTCCCATCTCATACTTATCCATTTTTAATGCACTCTTTGAGTTATATGGAACTTTTAACCTGTTAAAATCCTCATTCTCTTCCATTCTGATATGTATATCATCATCATATATAAAAGTACGTTTGATTTCTCTTTCAGATATTAAATCTTCATTTGTTTTTTCACCAGGTCTCTTACCAATGATTTCAACATCATCTGAAATAAATTTAGCTAAATCCAACATATTAACACACTTCATCTTATATGATTTAACAAACCCACCACCATATTTCTGTGTATCACGAATAGTTCTGTTTATTAGATCAGCTGCATCTTCTTGTGTAAATATTAACCTGTTCATATTTGGATCAGTAAGTTTTAATGGTTTACCCTCTTCTTTTAATTTCAACCAAAATGGTAGCACTGAACCATTACTGTGAGCCACATTGGCAAATCTAGTCAATGAGAATCTGTTCTCATTTGTATTAGTGTTCATAAATACTTTTTCCATTATGTACTTTGATGCACCATACACACTCTCGGATAAACATGCTTTATCTGTACTGACTCCAATGGTAGTCGTCACATTATTTATGATACTGGCCTCAACTACATTTAAACTACCCATAACATTTATATTACAACCGATGATTGGATTAGTTTCCATCAAATCAATGTGTTTCATAGCAGCTGCGTGGATCACAACCTCTGGTTTAACATCTTTAAATATTCTTATGAGCGATGATTTATCTTCTATGTTACCAACATAACACTTAACATTTGGGTGTTCTCTCCTTAACTCAGCTATTTTTTCCTCGTTTCTACTAATACTGATATACTCATTATTATTTTGTTTTATGAGAGCTCTACCAACGGTACCAGTTCCACCTGTTATAAGTACTTTCAATATTTTCCTCCAAATAATTCTATTATTTTGAATTGCTCCACCATCCCCTTACCTTTTTTATTGCATTGAAAATTACTATGAAAAGCATCCAATGACTTCCTTTTGAAATAAGACTTATGACTTTGAGACTTAAATTCTTCTAATGACCTTAATTTATTAATATATATACTCTCAATATCTACAAATAGATTTGGTTTCCAACTGTTCAAAGAACTAAAGGTGTGATACTCTATTATACTGATAGGTGAGAACCTACATAGAGCAGCTCCAAACCCATTTACAAATCTATGTTCAAACATAGAATCCTCTTTGGTTGGAATGAATAAACCATCATAATCATGTTTCTTGATAAACTCATTTTCAATGTAATTAATCCAACCAGGCTCGGTACAATCTTCAAAGTAATCATACTTAGAATGGTGTACTTGAACATGGTCTGTTACACCAGGTTTCCAAAAATCCCAAACATTGTCAACTTCTTTTCTTCTGTCGAGTTCATTAGTTTCATCATAACCTTTTGCACCACCCTTTGTCAAACACAAAATGTCAAACTTGGTTTCACCATGTCTGAAAATAGTGCCCATCATTCCAATTTCTACATCATCTGGATGTGGTGAAAGACATAATACTTTTTCTAAATTTAAAAATTTCATATTGATTTAAAAAACCTATCCGTGTATATTTTTATACCTCTTCTTCTTAAATAATCTCTCAAATCTTCTGAGACATCATTTGTATAACCTTCAATCTTACGATTATCTATACTATAAATAGTTTCAAAATTACTCTGATACAAATATATTTTTCCGTTTTCATACTTAAATTTTATTGAACGAGTTATTCCCTTTGTATCACACAATATCTTCCAATCTGATAGTATTGCTTCAATCATAGTTTTAAGTTCTTCTTCACTCAGTTTTTTTGGATACTGATTTTCTTTTATAACCTTACATGGTAACCCAGCTGCTAGACAACCACTTGGTAAACTTCTATTGACAAGTGAATTAGTTCCTATGACCACATCATTACCAATGGTTACATTAGGTAAAACTATACTTCTAGCAGGTAACCATACATTATCTCCTATCTTTACTGGCCCAAAATCTGATGGAAATCCTTGTGTTATATCCAACCAAGCTCCGTGAGTCCAAATCATTACATCAGCTCCGATACCACAGTTGTCTCCTATCTCCACGGATTCTGATGGATTGATAACAGTATTCTCAAATATACCAACTCCCTTGCCAATCTTGACATTTGAATTAGGGCCATTACAACCACCTCTACCAACCTCAACACCATGCCACATGAATAACCAACTATGAGCTTCGAAGTTCCTACACTCTATGGTTACATTATCTCCTATTATACAGAACTCACCTAGTTTTATACTTTCACATTTTATGTTTACATTTTTACCAATTTTAACACTAGGATGTATATCTACGTGTTTTGCTTTTATGTTAGCCATCAAAAACATCCTTCCAATTATAAGTCTTGGATTGATTAAACATATTATAACAATTATGATGACTCATATCACTAGCTCTTTTATACCAATCATGTCTTAATCTACCACCACTAACATCATCTGATTCCAACTCACCCTTTATGTATGATCTTTTCTTGGTATGTTTTCTGTTGTGAACCAGTAGTATATTTTTAATGACATATTGTGGTATTTTTCCTTGAAACATCTGTTGTAACTGTAACATGAAAGCTGTATCCTCATGTATAAAAAAAGATGATTTTGGTATGTTTACACCAGATTTAACTAGTTCTGATGACATTACCAAACCACACCCATTGAATTTATACTGATGGATAACTTTTACATCCA